>Ga0214474_1000686_pt1 | contig 16298 bp, 25 predicted proteins | sample RVTome_2_FD_187335 | JGI IMG/M metagenome (GOLD analysis project Ga0214474, IMG submission 187335) | Soil microbial communities from uranium-contaminated site in the Upper Colorado River Basin, Wyoming, United States - RVT95D214 HiSeq ...
TAATACGGCCAAGTCCGCGCGTATCGCGGCGTAAGTGCCGACGCCCGTCACGACAATCGCCATCAATTGAATAATTACCCCCCAATCAAAAATCACTTGTTCACCCCGCTTTGTCTGACCAGGAACCGTTCACCGAACAGATACCACATAACGACCTGGAACAAATCCCCAAAAATCGCCGTATCGGGACTATGTAAAAAAGCCGTCAACGTAGCGAACACAACAACCGGTCTTTGCAATTTTCGGATTGCTTCTACCCATTTGTACGTGTCGCCGGTCTTGTCCGCGTCAAGCAGCATTTTTAACTTGTCGTTTTCCAAGGCGGCAAGTTGTGCCACTTCGGCAATGCTTGACGGCTTGAATTTGTCGGGCAATACGTATCGCTGAATCGCGGCGTCGAAAACTTTAACCAGTGTCGGCGCAAAGGCCGCGAGCATTGTTACCGGGTCAAACATGATTACCCCCTTATTCCAATTGTTGCTGACGGTTTAATTTCAGTTTCACGTTTACGAAAAGCTGCCCATAGGAATAACGCGAGCGCGACGGATAAAATTCCAATTGCCGCTTTTTGGTCTTTTTTCATTTCGACGTAATCAGCCGTTTAACTTTTTCAATAATTGACGCTGAGTATTTGTCACCAATTTTGTATTTTTTCGCCTCTGCGTCGCTCACCAAATAAGTTTGAAGGTTCCCGACTGAAATCAGAATCAAGTCTTTGCGCTCGGTGATAGTGGTCAAGCAAATATCACGGATAATTTCTTTTCCGAAAACGTTGTCAGTGATAATTATTTTTTTGTGCATGGCTATTTTTTCTTGATTAAGTAGAGTAGCACCAGCGATGCTACACCCAATCCGACTGCGCCGTACACCCCCATTTTGAAGGTTGACAGAATGCCCGACCCGACGTTTTGCGCATGAAGCGCGACGCCTTCCTGTGCGGCTTGTGTCTGCACGAAGCCGCCTGTTTTGCGTTGTATTGCGTCGAATTTTGGGAAACGCGTATTGCCGATTATTCCGGTTGCGAAGCTCCAAACAGTGCCCAAACGGTCATAAATCTCGGAAGCGGCGGTCGTGTAAGCCTTTATATAAGCGGCGCGGGCGCTCCCGGTTGTTTGCTGTGCGGCCTGATAGTATTTTTCATACTCAGCGTCAAGGGCGCTATCGCTCAAATCTTCATAGATGCCGGAAAATTGCATGGGATGCTCCTGTTAAGCAAATGCGGCGGCTTCACGTTCGCGTCGATCAACCAGCGCCTGGACAACGACGCCGCCCGCATTAATATATTTGCGCATTGTCTCAGCGGCCCCCGTGAAGTCGCCTGAGTTGATCTTCGCGGGCACGGTGCCCGCCTTGAACGCGCCGCCGCCGATGTTGTACACGAATGAGGTCAATGCGTCGAATTGCTCGGAAGTCAGGGGGCGAGTAATCACACTGCGCACGACGGCCTGCGCGTTTGCTGTATCGGCAGCAAGCAATTTGCGCCCCTCTTCAACGGTGATATTTTGCGTCATGTACGGCTCGCCGGGCTGTATTTGATGACCGAATCCGATAGACCACTTTGACGAACCCGGAGGGTCGTTATATGCCTGCTCGGAAAAACCCTCGAATTTTGCGATGAGTTGCAGACCCGCGTCGGTGATGTTTTGCATGATGTTTTTTCCTTGCGTTGTGTAGCGCGTAAACAGATACCAAGCGGTGACAATTCCGAGCGACCATAAAAGCAACGGGCGGGTTTTCATTATCGCACCCGACGCGCGCGAATTGTACCGAACGTGCGACAGGCGGCTACGGTGAAGTCGGCCCTCGCGTATAAATTCACCGTAATAGGCGCGTTTGTCGATATGCGTGTCGCGCGGCTGGAACCGGCTATATGACTAGTCGCGCCGCTACCAGGCACGACGCCGCCCGGATATATATATGAATAACCGGCTTGTGTGTCGATACCAGCCGTGCCCGGATTGCCGCGCAGTAGTGTTATGTTAGTGGTTGCGTCAAAGTCAAACGCAACTGCGCCGTCAACGTCCCAGTCCCCCGCCGACAAATTTATACTTGTGATTACGGTCGTTGCCGTCGTGACAAGCGCGATTGCCGCCGCTACTGCGACGACACTTTCAATATATTCGCCGACAAACCCCGCCGCCGCATTCCCCCCGTCAACCGCGCCCTTAATCCCTACGGCTCCGTCCTGCCCAATCGTTACCGCCGCCGCGCGCACCAGCGACCCGTTCGGCGTCACGCTAATCTGTGCCCTCGTACCATTCGCCGCCGCCGTCCAGTTCTCAGTCGCGAACGCTTCAAGCGCAAATGAATTACCAAGCGCCCCCGCGACCGTTTGCGACCCGCCGAGTACAAAGGCACCCAAACGCGATGTTGCCGTCATGGCGGCCCCGGCAGGCAGCGCGTAACCGATTATTGCGGCTCCGGCCGTCGTACCTTGTGCCCCAACGTTGTGACCGTGAAAAATCGCATTCGTCGTGCCGTAGGCATCAATCGCCGCGTCGGTCGCGGAAACCGTGCCAGCCGTGCCCAAAGTAACCCCCGCCGGAAGATAAGCGCGCCCTGTGTTGCGAATAGTCAAGGCCGCGACAGGCGTCACCGTACCGTCGGGAGTCAACAGCACTGTAAACTTGCCAGGCGCGCTGGTGTTTGATATCGTGCCCGTGTTGTCGGCGGCGAAAGATAATTGTCCAAACAGCTTATAGTTTGTCCCGGCCCATCCAGCGCCGTAAACGCTGAACACATTCATGCCCGCCGTCACGTTCGCGTGTGTGTCGTCGTTCGTGTTCGATCTTGCGCCGACAATCAACGGCTCACGCGTCGTACTGTGCCGATGCAAAATCGTTTGCGCGTAGTTAGTACCTGCAATTTCCGAAACCTTAAAGGACGATTCATAGACGACGCCGCCGATGTTCACGCCCGAACCTTCGGTTCCCTGGTCGCCGACAAGCAGTCGCGGCACAGCGACGCCGCCACCTGTAGGCGTCACGGCGACGCCGCCGACGTACAGAGCGCCGTTGATATAGACCGCGCCGCCCAAGCCGCCCACCGGGTCGTAGACGCCATTGATCAGGTTGTAAGTGGGCGCGGCGACCGTGGCCGCGTGATAAATATCATCGGCCCCAAACAGCGCGACATAAACAAACGCATCATCGGGTGATATTGAAATACCGTAAAAAGAGCCTGCCGTCACGGCGAAAGGCGAGCCGACAATCGGCGTTAAAAAGCCGGTTATTGTGTCGCGACTGTATGCTGAAATTGATCCATTTCCGCCGATAAAAAATTCGGTGCCGTCCGATGATATCGCGGTTTGTCTTGAGTTTGTCGTACAGCCAAAAGGCGACCCGGCGATAGCCGTCAATTCACCATTAACCGGGCTTATTGCGAAGGCTGATACCGTGCTGGCGTTCGTGTTGTTGATATACAAGAATGCGTCGTCGGGTGATATGCTGACCCCAGTCGGAAAAACCCCGACCGCGTAGGGCGACCCGGCCAACGGGGTCAAGGCTCCCGTCGCACTCATTGAAAACGCGCTTACAGTCCCCGCCGTTGCATTTGCCGAATAGACAAAGCGATTATCAGACGTGACTTTGATGCCATACACCAAAACGCCCGAAGCAAACGGCGACCCGGCGACCTCAGTCAATACGCCGGTATTTGAATTGCGAGAAAATACGCGGATATTGTTACCATCGGCGCAAAGCACGAACGCGCCGTCGGCTGTTACTTGAATGCAACCAGGCGCGTAAGTTGGAATATTTGTTGGGGATACATAGGACGCGACAAAGGCAGGCGCGCCGGTTGTTTGATTCAGCGCGTACAGGTCAATCAGGTCATCAAAACTTGACGCCAGATATAAATGCTTGCCGTCGGGTGAAATGGCCGGTTGCGTATCGCGCGAACCGATTTGCAGCGTGAAAGGCGACCCGGATATTTCAGTCAAGTCACCATTGATCAGATTGCGTGACGATACGACGATGTACCCCTGCAAACCGACATTCGTCAATGAATAAACAAAGCGCCCGTCTGGAGAGATAACGCAATCAGTACCTGCGCCGTTTGTAAAAGGCACGGCGTCAACAGAAACACCAAAAGCGGCGACCGGCTTATACCCGACCGAAAGGTCGGCGTTGTTTATCTGAAAATACTCCTGCGCATTGACCGCGACGCCCAGACCATTAAAGCCGGGTAATTGATACAGCCCGGACAAGGCCGCGGCAGTAAGCGGAATACCGGGCGCTAAAACGCTCCCGCCGATAGTGGTAGAGGGAGAGAAAAAGCCACCCATGCTATGCGCTCACTGAGGTAACGTTGGGATTGTTCGCAATCGAACCGATCATATGCACCCGCGCCGTCGGCACGTGGTTATCCAGCAGGATAGCGCCGCCGCCGGGAGCCAAGCGAAAACCTTGATTGACAGCAGCGGCATCGCCGCCGAACGACACGTAAACAATGCCCAGCGGGTCATTGTTCTGTATGAACAGAAAAGTCCGGTTTGCATCGGCGGGGATAATTTCCTGCGATGCGGCGGTAACTGTCAGGGGTACGGTTATTCCGCGCTCGGGCTTTATGTCCTCAGTCGCAAAAATGCGAGACGGCCCGTTACCCCCGACCGACTCGCGCGCCATTCCCTGCGCCTGTATGCGCTCGCGCGGCTTGGCATTCAGCAATGCGGCGGGTTGCATATCAACCCAGGTATTTCTTGATACCGATCAGGGAGAGACGCACATTCATATTGATGGCGTCCCGGCTGGTCAGTTGGAAGATGATCGACGACCGCGCAGGAATAACACGGGGGGCCGGAAGTACAAACGGGTTTTCGCCATTGCCAAACAGGCTAGTTACCGGTACGGCGGCTTGCATGAATTGCGACGACGTATCGCTCGGCGTGATCATGATATCAGCCAGCGGGTAAGTGCGCGTGGCGTTGGTCTGAGCGGCAGCGGCCATGTCAGCCGCATAATTGCCGTAGTACCAGGTAAAGTCGCTGCCCGCGTCGAAGTTGATTGTCTGTTGAACAACCGCACCAGCCGCAACCAGCAGGAAATTCACTTGATACACGAAAAAGTCATTTACGGGACGAGCCATTTTAGTCTCCAGTCACAAAAGAGGGGAGGGCGACAACCGTCGCCCTCCATGCCATTACTGGCTATTACGGTACAGATAACCGTCGAGAATCACGGCGACGCGGGCATTGAAGCCGGACGGCGTAGCAACGACAGCGGGCCAGTTCAATTGAACAACAAAGTTCTGATTGTTCTCCAGGTAGATAGGCGGTTCGACGATGTACGGCCGTCCTGACACTTTGCCTGACACGGCGGCGATTTCTGCCGTAGTAGCTGAGTTAGACGCCATCGCACTGTCGAAGGTCAACTGCGTCTTAGGCGGGAAGCGCAACAGGGGAGCTTCTTCCAGGTAGGTTTTGGAGCCGATAAACAGCTTCAAGGAACCTGACAGGTAGAAGGTCGCCACGTCGTTGATTTGACCTGCCACGGCAGCAGCAGCAACAGCCGCAAACACGGACGGAACGGCCGGTACGAAAGTGTTAGCGGCGGCGGACAAGCCCGCGTAGAAACACACTTCAGCGCTGGTAATCAGGAACGATTTGCCAGCGGGCAGCATACCGGCGCTGTCCATGTTGGTATCAGCGATGGTCTTTGTAGAGCCAACTGCCGCGCCCAACGCAGTAGCGACACCAGCGCCTTGCGGGTTCTGAAAAAAGTTCAGTTGATTGAGGCCCGCAGTCGGGTACAGAATGTGATCAAACAGCGACTGCCGGATACCTTCGGCACCGGAACGATTGACCGCATATTTCGACAGTTCAGCAAGAGAGGGGATAGCCATTTTATTTCCTTTCAGTTAGTGGGTATGTGTAGTGCCACTTGTTTGGTTGTTGAGCGTCTTTAGTAGTTGGGGACTTCCTGATACATGCCGACGCCCATATTCGACATATATTCAGACGTTGCGCCGGGCAACTGGTTCGGCGTGTGGACGCCGCTCAAGTATTCGCCCATGTACATTCCGCCGACGCCGTGCAGGGTGGAGCCGGGCAGTTTTCCGGCGGCGAAGGTATTAATAAAGTCGGCCATGTTGATAGCCATCGCACCTTCAGCCGCCGCGCGCGCATGTTTGCCGACGAACTTGCTGCCGACTGTACCGATCAAAATCGCAATGGCCGCACGGGTCACGTACAGCACGTTACCGGTTTTGAAGGTTGCGGGCAGGAAGCTGGTGACCGCATTGACGGCGATACCGCCGACAGCGCCCTTGATACCGGCGAATACCAGGTCACCAATTGCGCCGCCGCGCAACGAAATCGGATTGCGCCGACGCGCCGCACGGCGAGCCGGACGGGATACGCGAGAAATCCCGATAGGATTACGGCGGCGAGCCGTAGCGCGTTTGGGACTGCGACGACGTTTCGGATTGGTGGCGAGACCGCGATTTGCGGCGACCATGCGGGCGGTTGCCGCGCGTTGTGCGGCTGTACGACGTTTCTTTGTTCCACGCTTGCGCGGATTGATCAGCATGAGAGACATAATCAAAGCTCCTTTCAGTTATCAAGTGCGGTCTACAATGCCCCGCTCCGTAAAATCGTAGCTCCCGCCGAGCATGAAAAGTTGCTTGCCGTCATGTGAAACGCAAAAGAGCGGGCGGCATTTCTGTTTGAACTGGTGAACGTATTTTTCTACCTGTCCGTCGCGAATCGTGGTGTACATCACCCCGTCGATATCGCCTATGACCAGCATGGTATCAGGCATTACCGGATTGTCAATACTCACTAACTCATCGGCTTCGTGACCGGTAAAGCGGGTGTACAGGTCGCCCGCCGCTTTAATGCGCGCTTCCTGGGAGCGTTTCGCGCTTCGGCTGGATTCGGGAACGGGGTTTTTTTTACGCGGCCTGTTCGCTTCGCGGTCGCTTTCACGCTCCCAAACAACCGCCCCGCCGCTTGTCACGCGCGCCTCAAGGTTCGCGGGGGATATCTGGTTATCCAGCGCGATCATGGACAGGTAAGCATGTATTTCAGACACGGGAAACATCGCATGTGCTGTCACGATTTTATGCCAAGCGCGCTCATTGTCTTGTTTGATTTCAAGTTGAAACAGACCGTCGGGATTTTTACGACGTTTTTTTTTCGTTGTGCAAGCGCATGGGTTTTGTTTCAGCTTGGGGTTCAGACGTTGCCCGCCCGGTGGAGTAAGCCAGGCGGGTAGAGCGCCTTTCGGATGCGCTTTAAAATACGATTCACGCGCGGCGTGATATGACGCCGCCATTGCGTGCTTGTGATCATGACCCAAGCGGCGAAGCTCCTGATAGTTGGCTTCGAAGGTTGCGCGCGAGTAACCGGATTTTAGGGGCATGATTAAACCTCTTTCAGATAATCCACGCGAACGGAAAATTTAGGATTCGCATCAGCCCATGCACGCGCATACTCTTTAGCGTTTTTCAATTCTTTGAAGGCTGACAATATATTCCAGTGGCCCGTGCCGGGATTCAGATATTCAACGCCATAGGGAAAATTAACCGGATGGTTAACGTTTTTCTTTTGTTGCTTGCGATGGACTTTCGGCTCTAACGGATTCGGAAAATACCCCGCATCCGTATTTTTCCGTCGCCGCGCGACCAGGCGCTTTGTCGGCGGCCTCTTCGTAATCTGTGATACGCGTTTCGGGCGAGCGGTGCCGATACGTTTTGCGGGGTTGCTTTTTACAGAGGCCGCATTTAACGCCTTTTCATAGTTTGCACGTGCCACGTCTACAGGATTTTTCTTAGCCATTTTTCATCGCCTCTTTATCAAGCGCCGCATTCACAGCGGCCAATTCGTCAATCGTGCGCTTCACCATTTCGTTAATCGCCGCCGTCCCCGCATAAACAGCGCCCTTCGCCATTTTCGGATGACCGCTCAATGCGAACAAGTCATCCAGCGCAATGCCAAATGCCTTATCCATGAAAAGACGCATACCTGAAACCGCCTGCACCAATTGCGACACATGCACGAACAACACGTCGGCACTGGTCAACGCGCGAACAGCTTTCGTTTTCGTACGCGTTGCCGGTAACTGAGCAAGTCGGATGCGCGTTAAAACAATTGACTGCTGCAACTTTTCACCCAACGCGCGCAAGTCTTGTACGGGTACGTTGTCCATTAACGGCGGCGCTTCAATACCATGATCACGACGCCCGCGCCCAAGGCCGCTATCACCGGCAAGGTAAAAATTGACGGCTTGCTTGCCTGTGCGCTGGCAGCGTTCGCCGCCGCGATAGCGGCCTGCGCCTGTGCCTGCGCCGCTTGCGATTCGGCAATAGTCGCATTGGTCTTTTGACCATACGCAGTCAAGCCGGTCGTCATCAAGTCCGACCAGATACCGCCCATCCCGCTTGCGCGAAAAGACGACGGCGGCAACAATTTTGAAGAAGGGATATTTGAGAGTTGCATGATTTACCTTTCGTTAAAGACGCGACCCGATCAAGGCCAATATCGACATGATCAAGCCAGGGCTGACCGCCGTTTTTGTTTCAGTTGCAGGAGTTTCAGCCGATACATCCGACTGAAAAATTGATTGCTCGGGTTGACCGACTGATAAGCTGGAAGTATTCCCGCCGGTCGGGGTTGCCTGATACTCAATTGCGGAAGGTGAAGGTTTGGCCGACACATAGCTGGCGGCTACTGGAGCGTTCGCCGCAGCGGTCAAAGGACGCAATTGTTCAACGCCGGGTTTTGCTTGCGTCGAAACAGACGGGGGCAAAAGCGCCCCCGGCCCGAGCGGGCGCAATTTCTCGCCGCCAGGGGTGACGATTGCTTTAGCGGTCGGTTGTGGAACCCACGTACCCGGCGTTATCAGACGCGCATCGCCCAAACGGTTAATCGGTTTTTTCGTGTCAAAGTGCATATTAACCTCACATAAAAGCCGCAAGCGCCGCGACAGCGGCGAGTGCCAAGCCCCAAAGATTTTGGGCGGGTTGTTTTGTTTGTTGCGCGACAGCCGCCGCTTGCGCTTGTTGCTGCTGTGCGGCGACCGCTAACGCTTCCTGTTTCTGTTGTTCTTCCTTTGCGTGTTGCTTTTCTTTTTCTTTTTCGGATAGTTGATAGGCGACCAGCGCCGCCGAAGCCGCCTGTTCAGCCGTAATTCCAAGCACGCCGGGGAGGGCATTTGCCGCAATAGTGGGCGCGGTTGTAGCGGCCCCTGTGCCTGTAGTAGCGGCAGCGCCGCCGCTCGCGGTGCCTCCAGCGCCAGCCCCCGCACCGGCAGCGCCCGCAATCGCCAGGACGCTTACCGCCACCAGAAAAACCGGGATGACGACTTCCATCGCCTTGTCAAATTTCGAAGGCGACGAATCGACAGCCCATTGACGAATTGCAGATTGTGCAAGGGGAATCGTAAAATTGCCGGGTGCGGCCTGGCCTTGTTTAAAGTAGCTGTTGAAATGCGCGAATACGTCGCTCATGACAGCGCCGACAGGTTGCCGTGCGTTGTACAGGTCAACTATTTTTTGCGCAATTTCAGGTCGCCCCATAAATAACTGTCGTCCTGCTTGCTGCATTCCGGTAACGTACTGAGACGCCGATACATTTGCGTTAGATATGGCGTATGAAGGTATGCCGTCGATTCCGGCAGCAACCAATTCAGCCCGGTAAGCGGCCATGATCTTTTTGGCTTCTAAATATTTTTCTTCACCATCGGGCAATGCTTGCCATTGCGCTAAAGTCAAATATCCAACGGCTGACAAGCCGGAGAGATAATTATTGATATGACGTTCGCTGACAATCATCGCGCGCTTTCAAACGTGATAAACAAGTCGATACGGCATTCCGGCCGGATACCAGCCTACCGGCACATTTTCGGTTGTCTCTACCGAAATCCATTTTTGCCCGATTCGCGTTTCTACCAATACATGGCAAAAATCCATCGGCTCGCGCCCTACAGCGACAAAGCGCGTAGGATGCCCTATAGCTTCCAGCAGCGCGGCGACCAGTAGCGATTTATCATCGCAATCGCCAAGCCGCCGCGAAATAGTCTGTTCAGGCGTTGCGACCGTTTCAGTCCCGCGAATGTCGCGCGTATAGCGGATATGGTCACGTACATATTCATGTACTGCTTTTACCTCGTCCAAATAAGCCTTTTGCTTGACGTTACCGATAATTTGTTCTGCCAACTGCCGCACCGGCCACGTATCCTTACCGGCGCGGGCAAGTTTCACCATCAAGGCGAGTGTTTGCTTAACACCCGCCACCCCGTCAGGCAGGGCTTGCAGGGTTACTACTGTTTTCTGCTGTCGTGTCGGGGTTGTCATCCTCATAAGAGTGAACGCTAACACCGGGATTCGCCCCTGTCAAGTTGACCCCTTTATCTTCGTCGATATAAGACAGCAAGGTATCGCGAAGCGCCTGGAACCATTCCGGGTGTAAGTCGGCGGCGTTTGTCATGGTGCGCAACTTGTCGCGCCAGTCATCCGGGCGCAACATATTTTCAATGTCGGGCACTTTCGACGGCGGGATTGTGTTAAGAATACTGTCGGCGTACTCTTCAACAGGCGCGCGTTTTTCAGCGGCAGTTTTGAGCATATTCAGATAATGGGCGATGATGAGAGACACGGAATTTTCCTCCCGGTTAATTTGATTTTCAGCGGGCGCGGCATGTTCAATTGTCGCTTGCTTAATCGGGGGCGGTAACTGAACACGGCGCGGTGCGGCGGCTCCTTGCGCCGCTCCCTGTACAGCGCCCGCCAGTGCAGGGGCCAAGACCGGGCCAAGCTGGTCAATGATCTTGCCGACCCATGAATTATTACTATCACCCCCTCCGCCATTGTTCGCCATTTCGGCCCCTAGCTTCAGCAGTGCCACGGCGTCAAGACTTGCGGGGGCGGTTTGATTTGCGGCAGGGGCGAACATTTCGCGCATGATTTGCATTTCTTGCAGCATGTCCATGCGGGACGGTTGTGGCGCGACGGGTTGCTGCATCGCCACAAAGGCGTTGAACATTTTTTCAAACCCCTGCTGCATCGTCTGGAGTATCGGCGTCAAGTCGGTCGCGGGGGCGGTTACGGGGGCCGTGACCGCCGTCGTCGGGTCTTTGGCTATGGTTATCACTTTGCGCGCGGCCAAGCCTGCGCCGCCGCCGTGGTAAACGTTGATCTTGTATTTACCCGCACCCCATCGCGCTTTCAACCCGTCAAGCGAAAATTCACTTGCAGCGTAGCGTTCCAGGTATTCATCCGGGCGCTTGCCGCTTGTGTCGGATATCTCCCGATATACAGTCACGAAGCCGCCGCCGTCCTCATCGGCCCCCAATTCGGACAGTACGTTATTCAAGGCCGTCACGTCGTCGTATTCGACGGGCTGAGACTCCGGATCGGGCACTGTCACGGTGCGAAGTTGCTGTGATTGTGACGAGGGGAAAACGTCCTCGACGTTGATTGTTTCGCCTGATTTTTTGCGGGGGGTTCCCATGTTCTCTCCTTTAAAAAGTATTAAAAAACCGTTCGGGAGCGTTCCCGAACGGTTCGATTGTCGTACTTAACGCGTTGACGGTCAATGCTCGCCGATAATATCCTCACGCGGTTCGAACGTGTAACAATGACTACGCCGCTCTACAGGCGGAAAAACCGATTGCACCGCCGGTACAAACACCATTTGCCCGGTTGCTATGTCGCGTTGTTGTTGCGGCACCAATACAACTTGTGGGGGATTCGCGCGGCACTGTCCGGCAGGGCCGGATACGTCAAAAAATGAAAACGCGCAGTGTTCGCAAACGTCCTCTCGCATCGCATCTTCCATCGCATCTTCAAGATGACCCGAACGCGTGCCGCTCGGGGTTTCGCATGTAATACCCATGTTTACCTCCAAAAGAAAAAGGCGGACAGGATGCCCGCCTTCGCGTTAATAACTGCTTACTTCTTTTTCGTCACGGGCGCGGCCTTGTTTTCCAGCATCGGCAGCTTGCCCATTTTTTCCTCCAGGGCCGAAATGACCGGCGCTTCGACGGGAGCCAATACCGAACGCACGACGTACTCGTACCCGAATGCGTTCTCAGCAGGCTTGACGCCGATATCGAAAGCGAACTCGACGCCGTTGTTATCAGCACCGCCGAGAATGCCGCCGAGTTGATTTTCAATGATCTTCGGCAGGAAGCATTTACCAGCCGTGAACTCTTCGCCGGTTTCGGCATTGATGGCCTTGAATACGCCCGTAAAGCCGAGGGAATCGCCATATTGACTGGCCGCCACCTTGAAGCCGTTGGCTTGTCCGTAAACGCGCATAATGAGCGTCTCGACAGTCGGTTTCTTGATTTCACCGCATACGGTTTTGATTGTGATACGGGACAATAACGCTTTATTTTGAGCCATGATGTTTTGCCTCTCTCGAATTGTGCAATTTACAGAATGTCGGCTTGCACATTTGCCGTATTACAACCTTTCGCGGTTGCATAATAAATTTGCCATCTATATATGCAATCGGCATTTTCATTTGAATAGCCAACTTTCAAGCGCGAATAAAAAAGATTTTCCTGACATGCCGAAGATAATCGCGTCAACGGCCAAAATAAAAACCGCGACAACAACCAGAAAAACAAAGAAGCCAGTGATATATGCTAAGTGAAAAATAATTGTTTCCATTTTGAATCTCCCGAGTTATTGCTAAATGGAATTTAATTGAAACGAAACTATTTGTCAACAGGAACTTTTGTACCGCGTCTTACCCGTTCAATGTACATATCCGCACCGGCTAAAACTTTCATAATATTATTGCGATGTAATTGTTTTTGCGTCGGAACTTCACCACGCGACCATTTTTCAAAGTCGTCGGCAGTTAATTTTTTGATGTTCATGCCCTTGGCATGTTTTTCAGATGCGTCAAGTTTGGCGTAAACTTTTTTAGTGATGATTCGATAATGATCACCTTCGCATTCTATTTTCCATGCGCCGTAACGGCTTTTATGAATATCAAGCCCGACCGGCTCCCGAGAAAATACGACGCAATCTGTATCAGCATAAAGCCAGGCGTCGGGAGCCAATAACGCCGCTTGCCTGACTTTCATGCGCACGTGCGCCGTGATGAAACTACCGATTTGCGGTTTGTGATAATCTTTTTTAGTCGGTTCGTTTTTTTTAAGCCATACGGGCAGGTCAGGGTGTTCGTCGCCAGGCGACACGAACGGGACATATCCGACAGGACATTCCATAGACAAAATATATTCGACGCCGTCAAGCCGTTCGACAGTCTTACCATATGAGTTGTTACCTATACTCTTCATCATCGTGCCGACCGCGCCGCCCGGCCCGCCGTCGGCATTCATGCGGATATGCTCCAGCTTATCGACGTAATCAGTCATTTTAAATCTGCCGTCGAATAAATAGCCTTCTGTAATCTTGATCTTCCAACCCTCTATTTTTAATTGCTCCACTTCGATACTGGTCAACCACGTTTCAGTTATTTCGCGCATTCCAAAAATTCGGTCACCGTCGATATCGACGTAATAAAACGGGATTTTATTTGTTGGGTGCGTCGCGCTCAAATGATAGATGCCCGGATATCGCCCCCAATACTGCGACACTTTGTTTGCATAACCGTCGGGCATCCAGGCTTCGCGCATGGCAGCGGCATACGCCTGGTTAATGTCATATTTCCAGACCGGGCCGGTATATTTTTTTGCGCAATAGCAATATCCGCCGCGCATTACATAGTCGCGCATGATCTGTTCGACTTCATCACGTAACGGCTGTACTGCCGTGTCCCTGGGTAGGTGAGATTGAAAAATCCGAATCCCCATATTTCCGACGGTAGGGCGCAGTACTTCGCCGAAAGTGTTTCTAACAATCGTCTGAGCTGCATAAAGAGCGTGATACAGGCCGACACTATCGCGCATGGCATACTCACAATGCTCTTGCTTCGTCGCGTCAAATTGCTCCCCCGCTTCGAAGTCAATGACGCCTTTCATTTTGGGTAAGTCGGGCGCGAATTTTTCAAGGAATTTTTCCAGCTTCATCAGACAGCCTGTCATCGCCATGCCGTCTAAAAATTCCCATTCGCCACCGTTCACGGTATCGGTAACGCGCATACCGCGCAGTGATTTAGAGCGCGTCATATAGGGGCGCATTTCGTATCGGGCATCCTTAAGCAGCGCCAGTGCGACCAGATACACGTCAAAGTTGTTTGCGTTCCATCCTACAAAACGACAGCCGTCGTTTTCAACCGTCAGAAAATCAAGCGCGAGCACTTCAAGGAGCGAATCGGTATCGGTCAATTTTTCGGCGATGCGGTATTCGCCGTCGCGACCGTAGGCCGTGACATATAAAGGGGTAGGGGTACCGCTTCCGATGTTCGTCGTTTCCAGGTCATACGCGATCATGGGGGTCGCGCGTGGTCTGAATTGTTTTCGACGGAAAGTTTTCGGTAAATTGGGGCGCGGCTTTTTTTCTTCGGTGCTATTTATAATTTTGCTCTCCCAAGCAAACAACTATTTTAATCCTGCCAGATAACCCGCTTACCCGTTATCGGGTCGGCCCCGCGCGCTATGTCGTCGGCGATTTCTTCCGGCGTCAACTGATAATGTGCGACCGTGTATTTCGGGCGCGGGTAACTGACACCGCATTCGATCACCCTGCGTTTTGCGCTCGCCGAATTTATTTCGTTGTATATCTCGAGAAATTCCAAGTCGGTCAACACGGCGCAACTGTCGCCGGGCATACCTGCCAGATTCTGGCAAAATTCCATATAGTGAGTGCTGAGTATCGACGTTTTATCTTGATACCAGTTTTTAGTTCCACCTGGTGAAGTGCCGCCCGGTTTGACTTCATAAGTCAGAAAGAAAACACCCGACGGTAATATCGTTTTCATGAATCGGAAAAACTGTAATATGTCGTTTTGCTTCATGTGGCGGAAGTCGTATATAAAAACCGGACTCCCCATCATACCGTTGTCGTGATAGCGAAGAAAAGGCGGTAGATAATCCGGCAGCTTTAATTCGTCCTGACTGATCAGGCGAAGCGTAGAGCGTATTTCTCGCCGCGCCTTGCGCTCTGTATCCTCTCGCTCGAAACGTTCAACCTGCGCCTGCTTTCGGCGCATCTTGCCCGCGATGCGAGCAATGGTCGCTTGTATGTCAGGCTTGGGGGTGCCGTTGCCTTTTATCCAACGGGTAAGGTCAGATTTGCGAACGCCGAGCAATGCGGGCGCGTCGTCGTAGAAAACGTACTCGGATATAACCCGGAGATTGTCTAGCCAACTATGACGCATTTATTGAACGGTCTTGCAGTGTGGACAGCAGTCGTTAAGGTTGCGATCTACGTGCCGGTCGGGCGCGTCACAGCATTTAATTTCGTCGTCCAGGCGATGCGTTGTCCCGCAATTTCGACACACTGAAACGTAAGCGCCGAACACAAGGTCGTAATTGTCGGAATAACTTTTAGTATTTGTTCGGGACACGAGACGGTCGCCGGTTATGTCGTTGTTGCTCATACCTCAGCCCTCCACTGGAAGCCTATGCCTATCTGCTGATAGCCGACCGTTATATTGAACGAAATGCTTGATCTGTTCAACATAATAGCGCATCCGAAGCCAAGCATTTTATAGGCGCTGTAGTCATTACCGTAAATGAAAATTCTCATGACGCGCCCCCGATCACGACGCCGCGCTCCAGGGAGACGCCTCCCGCGCCTTTAGTCGTGACAGCGCAACCGATCTTTACGCTTCGGGTATTGATCAATCGCACCGTTTCGCGTGTGTCGTTATCGTCTTCAACGGGTTCGCTTCGGAAAATCAGATTGCCGTTTTTGCGCACTGTAACACGTAACGTTTTGTTGTCGCCGTCCAGCGATACGAACGCACGAATGTCGGGACGGTGAAGGTTAATCGAATCCATGAATTCAATTGTAGCGTCTTTGTCATCCGACCATTCACTGGTTAAAAGCCGTGCGCCGGTTTCTTTTTGGTGTAGGGTCAGTTGAAAGTGATAGAGCGGGGGGTTTGACATTGTTGCTCCTATGAGTACACGTTAATTTAAATTTTAAAAACAGGTTTATCGTCGTCAATCGAAACGGCAAAAATATATTCACCTCCATCAAAAATCAAAGCACTCTCTCGCCTTAATAGTCCAGCTTTAACGCATACGTCACGCCACACATGCCCGTTCACTTTCACGCAACTGTCAGGATGAACAGACGTGTTCGCGCACATTTCAATTACGCGGGCATATTCACGGTAAAGATTCGCGCGTTCTACACCACACAAATAAACTTTTGATGCGATTGATAGCATACCAACTCCTATTTATTTTTGCGGGTGAAACCAGCGCGAAGCA
>Ga0214474_1000687_pt1 | contig 16296 bp, 10 predicted proteins | sample RVTome_2_FD_187335 | JGI IMG/M metagenome (GOLD analysis project Ga0214474, IMG submission 187335) | Soil microbial communities from uranium-contaminated site in the Upper Colorado River Basin, Wyoming, United States - RVT95D214 HiSeq ...
GATCATTATCTCACGCATCAAGGTCCTTGGAGGCATGGATATTTCCGAGAGGAGACTACCGCAGGACGGCAGGATAAAGGTAAAGACAAGGAATATGTCCGTGGACCTCCGTGTCTCAACCCTGCCCACATACTATGGAGAAAAGGCGGTTATAAGGATACTGAATAAGGAGGAATCGTTCCTTACGCTTGATGAACTTGGTTTCGCTCCAAAAAATCTCGCCCCGATCAGGAGCTTCATAAAGCAACCCCAGGGGATGATACTTTTTACGGGACCTACGGGCAGCGGGAAGACCTCGTCCCTGTACGGCTGCATGAGAGAGATCAGGTCCGAAGAGGTCAATATAATTACTGTTGAAGATCCTGTTGAATATGAGCTCGCGGGTATAAATCAGGTTCAGATAAACGAGAAAGTGGGGCTGACATTTCCGTTTATCCTCCGCTCGATCCTGCGGCAGGACCCGAATGTAATCATGATCGGTGAGATAAGGGATCAGGAAACCGCTGAGATTGCCCTGCAGGCCTCCCTGACCGGTCACCTCGTCCTTTCAACCATGCATACCAACGACGCCCCTGCGGCGGTTACAAGGCTTGTTGACATTGGCATGCCTCCTTATCTAATAGCCTCCTCCATACTTGGTGTTGTAGCCCAGCGCCTCGTAAGAAAGATATGCCCTGACTGTAAAGAGGAATATGTCCCTGACCATGATCTCCTGTCAAGGCTGAGCCTAAACAAGGAACAGCTGCCCTTTAAATTTTATCGCGGGGCCGGATGTGCAAAATGCGGCCAGTTAGGATACAAGGGTCGTACGGTCATTGAAGAAGTTATGATTATGGGACATAAGATGAGAGAGCTCATACAGTCCTCAGCCTCTATCGATGTGATAAGAGAGGCGGCTATGGCAACAGGTATGAGCAGCCTTGGCGTAAGCGGCCTGCAAAAGGTTGAGCAGGGGATCACTACCCTGGATGAGGTCTTAAAAGCAGTACAGCAGAAAGAGGAATTGACCAGCATCTGCCCCTCCTGTGGAAAAAGTGTCAGCCTCGACTTCAGGGATTGCCCATATTGTAAAAAACCACTGGTCCCATCCTGCGGATCATGCGGCAGGATAGCTCAGCCGGATTGGGTGGTATGCCCCTATTGCAGAAATGATCTGACCTCCAAATCATAGCATTATCATGCCGGCATATTTCCTACTTGACTATTTCTTATAATATCTATATGTTATCAAGAAATTGATCAAATTATGGACACCATGATACTGGATGCTGCTATCCCCTGTCATTTCGACCGCAGGGAGAAATCCATGTCCCGAGCAAAGCGAGGGATCCTTGAGATTTCTCGTCGCTTTTACTCCTCGAAATGACATATTTAAAATTCAAGACCTTTGTAAAACTTTACAAAAGTTGTAATATCGTCATTCCCCGATCAAGCCGGGGAATGACGGAAAAAGGACTTATTCAAAGGTCTCGGTTTAAACTGGCTACTGGATACTGAATTACTGTTTAATAGATAACTTGAGGTAGACTCATGAAGTGTACTAACCACCCGAATCGCGAAGCAAGGCATATCTGCGCCAGTTGCGGGATACCCCTCTGCGACGATTGTGTTGAAGAGCCTAGACCAGGCCAATTTTTCTGCTTCCAGTGCGCCATGGTGCAGGCCGTCTCAGGGGTGGGGACATCTCTGAAAGATAAACGTGTGAAACGCGATGAAAAGGCAATTACGAAAAAAAAGGAGCCATGGGGCCCTTTTCAGTATTTTATTACCTTATCATCCGTTCTGATCGTGGTTATGTGGGGTGTAATCCTATTCGGCGGACCTGAAGAGGTATCAGGGCAAAAGATAGATTATGATAAGAATAAAAGGGTATTTCTCTTTATGGTTGACAACTCCATAAAACGTTACGCACGTTATCAAGACAATCAATATCCTAGCACTCTCACTGCTCTTGTTCCTAAGTATCTAAGACTAGCGGAAGAAAATCTAATCCAATTAGACAGATTTTCATACAGGTTGGATCCCAAAATAGGTTATGAGTTGTCTTTTGCACACCCTAAACCTGGCGAGATGAATATTATTATTTCACCAAAAGGTATTAGGTATGAGTCCACAACAAGTGATGGGGTTTCAGGATGAAAAGACAGTCCGGTTTTACTTTACTTGAAATACTGGTGGCAGTTGCCATCGTTGGCATACTAACAGCAACAGCCGTGCCGCTATATCATACATGGCAGGGAAGGGCATACGGTTCAGAGGCCTCAATAATGCTGAAACAGATCATCGCCGCTGAGATCAACTATTTTCTGGAAAACAATAAATTCTTTCCTGAAGATACCACTTACGTTATACCACATGAGGGGCAAACTGAACCTACAGACATAAATGTTATAGAAGATATATATGATAAACTTCATATTACAATTAGTCAGGGCCATTTTCTGGAATATTATCTTACTGGATCTAACGTACCCGGAGATGAAAGCTTCTATTTATCGATTCAGTCAAGAAACCAAGATTTTAACATTTTTAAAGGGGTTCCCGAGATTCATGCAAGTTTGGATAAAGATGGAAATACTGAGTTCATTTATCCAAATTATTAATTGTACTTTTAAATACTTAATTTCAATTTATTATAAAGATCAATATTGAATATCCCTATCTTAAAATTATCAATCCTATCGATATATAACCATGAATCTTGAATATATTTTAAATAACTTGATAACCAGCGGGATCGAGCTTTTAGACCCTGATGTGGTTCGAAAATTTAAGGTCCTGAATATTTTTCAGCTGGTATTAATAATGCTATCCCCGATATTAGGGCTGTTCTATTTTTATATAGGTGCTACCATTCTGTTTTATGCTTTAATCAGTGTCGGACTTTTTATGATCGCAGGCATAATCCTCCTCAGAAAGACAAAAAATATTGCCCTTGTAGGGAACTACGCCGTTTTCATACTCTGGGCAGCTATATCAATAATCTCTTGGAACACCGGGGCTATATCCTTTGAAGGATTTATTAATCCTTCATGGCTGTTAAATGCAGGGCTTATCCTTCTGGCAATCTACCTCAACGGCTATAAGTCAGGAACACTCTGGGCCAGCATAATCTTTATCCAGACCGGTATCATAATATATATGTTTCGCGCCGGATATATTTTTCCTAACCTTATTCCTGCTGAAATGACGGCTACATATTCCATGGGTACATTCCTGATATGTCTCTTGACAATTCTCCTGTTCGCCTTCCTTTTCGAAAAGGAAAAGATTGAGTCCTTGCTCCGTGAATGGGAAAAATCTCGTACAATCAGGGAGTCAAAAAAATATATAGACGATATCTTTGACAGATATCCCCTACCAACCTATGTTCTGGACAAAAACCACCGAGTCATTCAATGGAACAAGGCCTGCCAGGACCTTTCTGGTATACCAGTGGAGGAGATCATGGGAAAGAAGGTATGGGAGGGATTTAAGGTTAGTGATAAGGGTAGCATCGCCGACCTCCTCATAGAAGATATGGATTTGATCAAAAGAGATTATGAAGAATCCATAATTAACCTATCGGATTCCGGTCGCTTTGAAATAGACACATATATGCCGAAACTAAAAGGTGGGCAGCGTGTAATTATAAGTGTATCTCCTATCCTTGACTCTAATAATATAGTCAAGGGTGCTATTGAAACGGTACAGGAAAAGAGAAAACTACCGGTTGAAGGCGCGGTAAGAGATGTTCTGGATCAGACATTCCCAAAACCTGTTTTCAAGATCGATTCTAAGGGAATGATCAACTTTTGGAACAAGGCCTCTGAAGATGCATTAGGTTATACGGCATCCCAAATGATCGGGAACAGTCCACTAACTGTGGTATCAAAGAGATACAGAGATCTCTTCAAGAATACATATCTAAGGGCATTAAATGGCGAATCATTTACAAAACAGGAATTTCGATACACCACCAGCAACGGCAATCCTATGTACGTAATGGCAAGGGTTTTTCCATCACGTAATGATTTCGGAGGAGACATGGATTGTATAGTTGTAAATACCGACATAACAGAACTTAGATTGAAGATAAAAAAATTAAGTCGTTACGTGGCGGAGAACCAGGATAAATTCAAAATCCTCTCTGAGGAATATGATCTTTTAAAGAAAAATGTCGCTACCTTTATTCGTAAGAAGGATAACAAGGAAGCCTCCTAATATCCTTAAAGGTTACAGCTGATCATCTGTTCTGAGAGGCCTTTGTATTATTCAGGTCTCTTCTGATTGTCAGAGGTTAAAAGATTATTTTATTTTCTGCCCTGGATGTGGAAAATAAAATATTTTTTTCTCTGCAGACATTATCTGTCCCGCCATGGAATCAGCGGCGGCGGGCGCCTCTATCGAAGCGAGCTGTGAATGAAAAAATACGGAACCTCATACAAAGAATCCATTAAATATCTATACGGCCTTCAAAAATATGGGGTCAAATTCGGCCTATCCAAGACTTACAAGCTAATGAAGAGGCTCGGGAATCCCCATCATGGAAAAACATATATACACATAGCCGGGACCAACGGCAAGGGGTCCGTTTCAGCCATGCTGGAATCGATTCTTTTAAGGGCAGGCATGAAGGTTGGCTTCTATTCATCCCCCCATCTTGTTCGGTTTACCGAGCGTTTCCGTATCAATCAGAAGGAGATCACTCAAAAGAGGGTTGCTAAACTGACGGACAGGCTAAGAAATATAATCAACCCTGATAATCCCCCCACATACTTTGAGGCTGCGACCGTCATAGGCCTTACCTATTTTGCGGAGGAAAATACCGACATCTCAATCATGGAGGTCGGGATGGGGGGAAGGTTTGACGCGACAAATATAATTAAACCTGTTGTCTCTGCCATAACCAACATATCCCTCGAACACCAGGCCTTTCTCGGACGGCACCTCATTGATATCGCGGGAGAAAAGGCCGGGATAATTAAGAAAGGCGTGGATACAGTGACCGCGGCAACCCAGCCATCTGTTATCAGGCTTTTTGAAGGCATATGCGCTGAGAAAAACGCACCCTTCTGGCGGGTGGGAAAGGATGTGAGGTATCGATCCACCGGCTCCGGCTTGAGCTATTATGGACTAAAATATACCTTCAGAGACCTTGATGCCAGCCTAAAGGGGAGCTATCAGAAAAGGAATGTCGCCCTTGCAATCTCTATAATAGAACTGCTTGAGAGGAAGGGATTCGAGATCAGCTCAAGGGATATAAAAGAAGGCCTGAGGGAAACGATATGGCCCGGAAGGCTGCATCTGATCTCCAAAAATCCCTTGATTGTCCTGGATGGAGCCCATAATCCTGCCGGGATAAGAGAACTCGCGGAGGCCGTAGAGAAGGCCTTTTCCTACAACCGGATAATCCTCATCATCGGTATAATGAAAGACAAAGATATCGTTAATATGATTAGCACACTCGTTCCCATGGCCGATTATATAATATGCACAAATCCCGACTATTACAGATCAGCCGAACCCAGCGATTTAATGAAAATTGCATATGCCTATAGCAGGCATGTAGAATCAGTTCCAGTGATATCAAAGGCTATTGAAAGGGCAAAGAAGATGGCCGGCCCGCGGGATATGATCCTGATTACAGGATCACTGTTTACCATTGGCGAAGCCCTGACATACTTTGATCCTGTAAAATATCGGCCGGATGGGATATAATTTTATTACATAATAGTAATTGGCGACAACTGGAAGTAATGTCTCGGCAACGTTATACGGTAGCGGTTTCGCTGCTCGTATCGTAATTCGTGAAAACGTCCATGGATAAAGAAAAAAAGACAATTAAAAGTTTCGAGGATCTTGATGTCTATCAAAATACTTACAATACTATGATTGAAGTATATAAATACATCTTACCCAATCTCCCCAAAGAAGAACAATATGATCTTAAAGATCAGCTCCGCCGTTCAGTAAAGGCAATCCCAAGATTAATAGCCGAGGGACACTCTAAAAGACATCAAAAAAGAGGGTTTCAAAAATATCTTGACGATGCAATGGCGGAGTCAAATGAGACCATTGTTTCACTAAGTCAAGCCAGGGACCTTTATCCTGAGAGTATTGATACTGATAGATGTAACAGATTAATTGACACATATGATAAAGCCAGCCACCAGTTGAATAAATTATCTCTTGCATGGACCAAATTCAGTAAGTATGGTGATAAACGCAACCGAACACCGAATAACGAAACGAGCAGCGCTACCGATTAACGAATATCGAAACAAGCATCACTACCGATTAACGAATAACCAATCACGAGTAAAAATGAGATATCCCATTATAACTTTACATAACTCTTCTATTTATCATTCCGGGCTTGACTTAGCTTCCCACGAACCCGATCTGGGGGAATCCAGAAAACGTTTGATGATACTGGATTCCGGCCTTCGCCGGAATGACAAAATTGCTGTCTTTATGGAGTTTTTTAAAAGTCCCACTATTATCGACCCAAAAAACCCTACATGTTTTTCCATGCTTCTTGCAGTCTTCTTTTTATACGCATTATTCGCATTTCCAGTCTTAGCCGAGGAATCCGGATTAAAGGCCCTGTTACCAGCGGATAATGACACGCGGTGGGAAATCAACGCCATGGAGAGGCTGGAGTTCATAGAAAAAGATGGGCTTGTCACGGCTGAAGGAGATGTCCTCATTACAAATGGCAATCTGTCACTCTCCTCGCAGAAAGCTATTTACAACAGGAATACGGGCGACGTAGAGGCCTACGGTGGTATTTATTTTGATAATGGAGAAGACAGTTTTACGGGTGAAAGCGGATCATTCAACCTCAATGACCAAACAGGCAGGATTACCAAAGGCCGTCTTTTTCTGAAGGAGAATAATTATTACATCAGCGGTGAACTAATTGAGAAGAGCGGGGAAAATACCTTTCTCGTAAGAGATTTCCGCCTTACAACCTGCGATGGAACAGATCCGACATGGAGCATCACCGGTTCCGAGGTAAAGGTTACTCTGGAGGGCTATGGCAAGATTAAAGGCGCGGCATTCAGGGTGCATGAAGTGCCGTTGTTATATTTGCCCTACATGATCTTCCCGGCCAAGACAAAACGACAGACCGGTCTCCTTCTGCCGAGCGTGGGCTACTCTGACCGAAACGGCATGGAACTGGAAATACCCTTTTTCTGGGCTATATCCGATCAGATGGATGCCACATTCTATGAACGTTTCATATCGCGGCGCGGCCTTATGCAGGGCATCGAGTTTCGCTACGTTGCCGAAGGAGATTCAGAGGGAACATACCTTTTTGATATACTCCGGGACAGGACAGAGCAGAAGGATATGAACAATCCAGAACATATAGACCTGGGCCCATTTCCAAGGACAAACAGGACCAGATACTGGTTAAGGAGCAGGACAGATCAGGTGCTTCCCGCCGGGATCGAGGCGCGTATGGACACGGATATCCTGAGCGATCAGGACTACCTGAGGGAGTTCGGTGACGGACTCTTCGGTCTTGAGGCGAGACCGGACCTGGTTGAGGAGTCAGACCGTCCCGTTGACGAGATCACCTCTCCTATTAGAAGATCGGCATTAAGACTAAGCCGGGATGATGAGGACTATAGCCTTCAAGCCCTGACATCCTACTATCAGCGACCTGAAGGTTTCGCGGATGACCAGACGGCCCAACCTCTGGCCGGGATCGATTTCACCCTCCTGCCACGATCCCTATTGGGACTGCCTCTTGCATTCTCACTGGACACGGACCTGAATTACATATGGCGCGACTTTGGAAAGAGAGGTCACAGCGTCTCAATTACTCCAGCGCTGACATACCCTCTGTGGTTCGGTCGTTATCTGGAATTTGAACCATCCCTGAGTGTTACAAGAAATATGCGCTGGATAAGCGATGATCTTAATAACAATGATGCCCTCTCAGAGAATGTCTATCAATTCCAGGCAAGGCTTTCCACTATTCTGGAACGGATCTTTGATGTAGATTGGAAACACACGGAAAGATTGAGGCATAAACTTGTTCCTTCCCTCTTATACGAATACAGATCCAATAAGGATAAAATTAGCTATCCGCCATGGTTTGATCCCATTGACGCCCTGGAAGAGACTAAAGCGATAACCCTGTCCATCGACAACTTTATAGACGCTAAAAATCATGACTCGGAAGGAAATATTACATACTCCCGTTGGGTTGACCTGAATCTCTCTCAGGGATATGATCTGGACGAGTCGCGCCTCAATCATCTGACCGGAACACTGATCCTCATGCCATTTCCTGATCTAAATCTTGATGCCCGGTTCCGCTGGGATCATCATAAAGATGAGTTCTCCTTCGCGGACCTGTCTCTCGAGTTTGATATGAAAAGATCAGGAGGCAGAAAAGACACATACAGGATAGATTATGTCTATTTGGATGGATTGAACAAAGGACTGAGCTATTATCTAAATGTAAATCTGCCTTATGGTTTCTCGGCAGGCAGTTCCCTGAAAAGGGACATGGATCTTGGACACAATATTGAAAATAACTATTGGCTCGAATATCTGTCCCAGTGCTGGGGGGCCAGACTTACGGTCGAAAGATTTGATGAAGAATCAAGTATTATGCTGACCTTCCGCCTCCTTGGGCTGGGGGGAGATTAAGAATTATGAATGTCGAATATCGAATAAAGAATATCGAATGTTGAATATCTAAAAACACGCTTGTTCAAAATCGGTTTATATTTATCCGGTACTTGCCGATTGATGCATTCTAATGGTCCGTTCGGCGAGCGGACCCTACAGACCGCTTATAAATATCTCTGTAGGGCCCGTTCGCCGAACGGGCCGCATGAGATCTCTATTTGAACTCCTAGAATCTTGTTTTGGATAGCAATGATTTAATAAAGAATTTCAAATTATGAATTTTGATCGTAAAAAGAATTATTGCCTTAATTCGATATTCGATATTTAAAGTCTATAAAATCCTTAAAAGTCGTCACTCCGGTGAAAACCGGAGTCCAGAGGCTTTTTAAAATATTTAAAAATGCTGGATTCCGGCCTGCGCCGGAATGACAAATAATAAATTATCCTGAAGTCTCGCATCAAAAGGAGGATATACATGCATGCGGTAATTATGTCTGGCGGATCAGGGACCCGTTTCTGGCCTTACAGTAGAAATGCCAGGCCAAAGCAGTTTCTAAAGATGGTCGGAGACAAATCAATGCTGGTTCAGACATGCGACAGGCTGGGATCCATTATCAGCGATAAGGAAATGATCATTATCCTTGGGCAAAACCATCTAAGGGAGGCAAAGAGACTTTTAAAGAGCCGAAAGGTGCATATACTTGCCGAACCGATCGGAAGAAATACCACCCCGTGCATCGGCCTTGGAGCCATATATGCCCGCTACCTTGGCTGCAGGAAGGCAATCGCGTTTCTGCCCGCGGACCACTATATAGGTGATCCCGCGGCATTTACCATGGCCATTGAACAGGCCGGCAACTTGGCCGAATCAGGAGGCATTGTCACCATAGGAATCATACCCTCGCGACCTGAAACCGGATATGGATATATCAAAAGAGCGGTATCCGATCGCAAGGATCATCCTTTCTATGAGGTCTCCTCATTTGTGGAAAAGCCCGACCTGAAAAAGGCGAGGGCATATCTTGCAAGCGGTGATTATTTCTGGAATGCCGGGATATTCGTTGCAACCCATGAAACCATCCTAAATGAGATCAAACTGCATCTTCCAGATCTTTATAAGGGCCTGCTGTCCCTGGAGAAGGTCCTGGGTACCGGCTCTTTCAAAAAGAGATTGGGGAAGGTTTATAAGGGGCTCGAATCCGTATCCTTTGACTATGGGATTATGGAGAAGACCAGATCTCCCATTTTTGTCATCCCGTGTGATTGCGGGTGGAGCGATGTCGGTTCATGGGAGTCCCTGCATGAACTGAAGGCGGGCGACAATGAAGGCCTGAGAAATTTTTCAGAAGGCGAAAGCATCCTGATAGATTGTAGAAACAGCCTGGTCTCCGGCATGAGTGGTCGTCTGGTAGCCTGTCTCGGTCTAAAAAATTGCGTTATCGTGGATACGGATGACGCGCTTCTTGTGGCTGATCTGCACAGGTCACAGGATATCCGAAAGATTGTTGAATATCTTAAGAGGAACAAAATGGAGGACCTGGTGTGAATTCTTCGAGTTTCAGAGAGTATGATATCCGCGGCAAATTCCCAGAGGACCTTGATGCGGACTCTGTTTATAGACTAGGCCTTTCTATAGGCGCTTATTACCTGGGCAATGGGGCAGAGAAGATCTCCGTCGGCCGTGATTGCCGCTTAAGCTCTCCTGACCTTAAAGAGGCCCTGATAAAGGGATTTGTTGAATCGGGGATAAAGGTGATAGACATCGGAATGGTCCCGACTCCTGTGCTGTACTTTTCTATATTCCATCTCGGGCTGGACGGTGGCGTCCAGATCACGGGCAGTCATAATCCCCCGGAGTATAACGGATTCAAGGTATGTCTTGGTAAAACAACCATCCATGGGGATGAGATCCAAAAGATCAGGGATATCTATGAGAAAGGGCGCTTCAAAAAAGGCCCTGGAGGTCTGGAACAAGCCGAGGTCATTAGCAGTTATCTCTCTTGCCTGGTTGAAAACATCGTCCCCGGAGATATCAGGAGAAAGGTAGTAGTTGACGCCGGAAACGGTGTTGGCGGCATGGTCGCGCCCGACGCCTACACAGCCATGGGGTTTGACGTGGAGAAGCTCTTCTGTGAACCGGATGGACACTTCCCCAATCACCACCCCGATCCCACAATACCGGAAAACCTGAATTATCTCACAAAAGAGGTCCTTTCAAAGTCCGCTGATCTGGGCATTGCTTTCGACGGCGACGCCGACAGGATAGGCGTCATAGACAATGAAGGGAACACCCTATGGGGAGACCAGTTAATGATCATATTTTCCCGTGATATCCTTGAGCGTAATCCCGGGGCAAAGATCATCGGCGAGGTTAAATGCTCGCAGGTTACCTATGACGATATCAGAAAACACGGAGGCGTCCCTATTATGTGGAAGGCCGGCCACTCCCTGATAAAGAGCAAGATGAAAGAGGAAGGCGCCATCTTTGCCGGCGAGATGAGCGGACATCTGTTTTTCGCGGACCGTTACTTCGGCTATGACGACGCGATCTACGCCGGGGCCAGACTGCTGGAGATTATGTCCAGAACGAAAAAAGAAGTGCGTCAGCTCCTCGCAGGCGTCCCCCATATGGTAAACACGCCTGAAATACGGATTGACTGCCCTGACGACAGGAAGTTTAGGATTGTCGCGGCTATCGCGGAAGGTTTTAAGAAAGAATATGAGGTTATTGATGTGGACGGCGCCAGGGTGTTGTTTGAAGGAGGATGGGGACTTGTAAGGGCTTCAAACACGCAACCCGTCCTGGTTCTCCGCTTTGAAGCCCTGGACGAGGGCCGCCTGAAGGAGATAAGAGACCTCTTTATGACCAGGCTCAATCCGTTTCTTAAATGATGTGGATCTGGTAACCTTTAATCCGTCCCGTTATCGATGTCATTGATAAGGCTTTTTGTCTTAGGTATATATTCGTCCCCTATCGGTTCTCCTGCAAGCGTCTTAATAACCGGCTGAGGATGCCCCTTTTCATGATCTTCAAGGGCCTTTTCCCACTGAGTCTTTATCTCACTATCCAGAGAACTCCAGCCCATCCTGCCGCGGCATTTAGGAAATTTGGAACAGCTTAACCATGGCCCGCGCGCCCCGCGTCTTATATTAAGCTGGGCACCACATTTCGGGCATCTGAGGTCTGTCAAAAGCGGCGGAACCTTTGGCAGGCTGATGAAACCCTTCCTGTCGATATTAAGAATACCGTCACAATCCGGGTACCTGAGGCAGCTTAGAAATGGACCAAAACGTCCTTTCCTGACCAGCATCGGACCACCACACCTCGGACAGGCGATGTCTGTCTGCTCCTGGGTGACAGGATTGCCATCCTGATCAATAGGCGAGGCATACTTACAGTCCGGGTAAGTCGAGCAGCTTAGAAATCTGCCTTTCCGGCCAAAACGATAGACAGTGCCGCTTCCGCATTGCGGGCATGTGTGAGGGGCGGGCTGCACCTCGGCCTTGGCATGCCCCATGAGCTGGTATGCCGCCTCAAGGCTCTTTTTAAATGGGCCATAGAATCGCCTAAGCATCTGCACCCAGTCGGCGTGCTTTTCTTCAATATCGTCAAGCTGCTGTTCCATATCCCTGGTATACCCGACATGGAGTATCTCGGGGAATGCCTCTACCAGTTTATCGGTGACCACCTCCCCCAGGTCGGTAGCGTAGAATCGGTTCTTGATCTTTTGGACATACTTACGGGTCTGTATCACCTGTATAATCTGGGCATAAGTACTTGGTCTGCCTATTCCTTCGGCCTCAAGTTTTTTAACAAGTGACGCCTCCGTGTACCTTGGAGGGGGTGAAGTGAAGCTCTGCACCGGATCCATATGGATGGCAGCAAGGGCCTGTCCCTCTTTTACGGGCGGCAACACTGCCTCCTCCGAATTATTAGGCACACCTGCCACCTTGTAATATCCGTCAAAGATGAGGACTCGTCCTGTGGCGCGAAACAGGAGTTCCTTGCCGGAAGCTAAACCTGAGATAAGGATGATAGTATTATCCCATATGGCATCCTTCATCTGGGAGGCAATGAATCGTTCCCATATGATCTTGTATAATCTGTACTGCTGATTTGTTAATGAAGAACGAACGCTCTCAGGTGTAAGGTCCATATCGGTGGGGCGAATTGCCTCATGTGCCTCCTGGGCGGCCTTATTGGAAGATGAAAAATAGTTTGCCTTGGGGGGAAGATACTTATCCCCGAACCTGTTTTGTATATAATCCCTTGCCATATTGATCGCGTCGGGAGAGACATGTGTGGAATCGGTCCTCATGTAAGTAATCAGACCGACTGAACCCATCTTATCGATGGTAACGCCCTCATAAAGTGCCTGGGCTATGCGCATGGTTACCTGGGTTGTAAAACCAAGCTGGTTGGCGGCCGTCTGTTGAAGGGTGCTTGTAATGAACGGGGCCTGCGGCCTGTTGTTCGCACGCCTTGTCTGAATTGACTTTACATTCCACTCAGGCCCTCCCTCCACATGTCCCTTCAGTGTGACTATTTTAACCTCTTTAGCGCCTGCCCCGTTATTCTCCTCTGCCTGACTGTCAAGTCCAAATCCCGCCAGCATGGCAATCTCCAGTGCCTCGCTGACATTCGCGGGCCTGAATTTCCTGTCATCAAACTTGATCAGTTCAGCCGCAAGGCTGTCATGCTCAAAGAGCCACTGGCTTCTTTCATTTGCTGTCCGGCCATTTGATCTCTTCCTATCTCCTCCCTCAGTGCCCTGCTCAATCCATTCCCGCCACTGCTCAGCCAGTGAAGGGGCATTCCTCAGTGAGGTTGTAAAATATCCCATCAATCTCCAGTATTCTTCCGGTTTGAATGCCCTGATTTCCCGTTCACGTTCTACCAGAAGTCTGACAGCGACCGACTGGACACGGCCTGCGCTCAATCCGCCCGCAACCTTTTTCCATAATAGTGGCGAGACCTGATAACCAACTATCCTGTCGAGGATCCTCCTCGCCTGCTGGGCATTTACCTTATCCATGTCAATCAGGCGGGGATTTTTAAATGCCCTTTCGATCTCCTGTCTGGTTATGGCGTTAAAGACAACCCTGTTGATATTCTCAGTGTTAATGTCCAGTGCCTCTGTAAGGTGCCAAGCTATTGCCTCCCCTTCCCTGTCAAGGTCCGTGGCAAGCCATATCCCTGAAGCATCCTGAGCTGCCTTTTTTAACTGCTTGATCGTCGCATTTTTGCCCTTGATTATCTGGTATGTGGGTCTGAAATCTTGCTCCAGGTCAACCCCAGGCACAGGATCCTTAACACCCTTGGGATTTTTTCCGGGGAGGTCTCTCACATGCCCTACCGAGGCCATGACAAGGTATCCCGGGCCAAGGTACTTGTTTATAGTTCGCGCCTTGGCGGGTGATTCGACTATAACGAGCTGTTTGCCCTTCGTATCAGGCGATATATCGGAACGTTTACGCCGCGCTGTCTGTTTTTCTTTTGTCATATATATCTATCTTTTATTTCACTCTAATGGACAAACATCTTACCTGGGAGCTGTCTTATCATGCCCTTGAGTTCCATCCTCGTGAGTATACTTGAAACCTCTTTTGGTTCCATGTTTCCCTGTCTGGATATCTCGTCAATATGCATCGGATAGTCTCCGATCATATCAAATATGACCTTTTCAGATTCATCCATTGCGGGCAGATCACCTTTTTTAAATGTATCGGTCTTGGGGATATAAGGATAATTCAGGCCCAGCTCTTCCAGCACATCATCAGAATTCTCGATCAATCTTGCCCCCTGTTTTATCAGAAAATGACATCCGGCGCTTTTAAACGAATCGATGCTTCCTGGCACAGCAAAGACTTCTCGCCCCTGATCGAGCGACTGAGCTGCCGTAATAAGTGAGCCGCTGTTTTTTGTAGCCTCAACAACAATTACCCCCGTGCTCAGGCCGCTGATAATCCTGTTCCTTATAGGGAAATTAGTTGGTGCCGGTGGAGTGCCCATAGGAAACTCCGAGATTACCGCCCCTTTCTCAATAACGAGATGATACAGCTTTTTATTGCTGATCGGGTAGATGATATCAATACCTGTCCCCAAAACAGCGATCGTGAATCCCAGTCCGCTCAGGCAACCCCAGTGAGAGGCGGAGTCTATACCCCTCGCCATACCGCTTACAATCCCTAATCCTCTTCTTGCCAGGCCCTGACCTATCCTTTCTGCAGCCTTGAGACCATAGTGGGTAGCAGTTCTTGAGCCGACCATGGCGATAAAAGTCATATTAGCCGGTATATCATTGCCTTTTAAATAAAAGAGCATCGGTGGATCATGAATCTCTTTAAGCGGCTTAGGGTATGAGGGTTCGTCATATGTGACAATTCTGGCGCCGTGATCCTCCGCCTTCTTCAGTTCTGCCTGAGGATCGCCATCATACCTCCTTGCGATTATGTCAAGGGCAACATCTTTCCGGACGCCCTCAACACTCAATAATTCAGACACAGAAGATTGAAAGATCCGATCAGGGTGCCCAAACCTTTCAACCAGATTTTTGCATGCAACATTCCCCAAACCTTGGATCATGCGCAAGGCTAGCCAACCGCATCTTTTATCCGACCAAATGGGCATGATTTAAATCCACCGCCTAATCTATTTCTATACTATAGTGAGAGCATTAAATAAATTGCTATATTGCCTGTCATGATTATATATCGCGTTCACTTCAGAAGATCAGGGATTTCCCATCCGGCTTGTGTTAAATACGGCAGGAGTATAAAGCAGAGCGGACTTTAATAGTCAAGTTTTTTCTATATCAGAGATATTTATTCAACCGGACAACTGGCGATACCTGACAGGGAATCCGGCATTTCCGCCCATGAGAGGTTGGTTATATTGACCCCCGGTGAAAAAGCTTCTGTAGATGATAACACAATGGCGGTTGAGGTATTGGCCCTTGCTTCCAGGATCATGATCTTTCCGAGCCGCTTATCAGGCAGTATTATTATGCTGGAAGACACCCCTGCTGGGTTGGGGTCCGGCTCTATATTGGCTTTCACAACCTCAAATACGTGCCCCCTATTTATCCCGTTATCAAGGCCGAGGTCTATATAGACAATCTGATTCGCTCCGATCAGCTCCACCTGATTCTTTGAAGCTACAATGTTCGCGAGAATATTCTTATTCAAAGATACAGGCAAAACGCATGATGGGAGATCTGTATAAGGCAGGACTGAATCGTCAATGCTGATGGGTTCATTGCTTTCAACCACCTTTGTCAGAAAGACATTCTTTTTATTATAAAATCTCTTATCACCGTAAGCGAGACCAAGGCGCTCTTCAACCTTCACTTTTCCGTTTACCTTAAAGACATATCCCAAATTCTTTCCGGTGACAGGATTTTTAAGAAGTGCAGATGATCTGCCTATGGAAAATTCGTCGCCAATCTTAATAGTCTTATCTTCATTAAAAAGGACATACGCTATATCGCCTTTAGATAACATAATCTTGTCTTCATCAGACGCGAATAGCGTGCCCCATGATTCGATCTTTTCATGGGAAAGAAAACCAATGGTATCTATATCAGTGAGGTGACCCACATCTATACCCATCACGGGCGGTTTGGGCTCCTCCTTTTTTACGGGCCCTTCAACGGCGGGTTC
>Ga0214474_1000689_pt1 | contig 16292 bp, 13 predicted proteins | sample RVTome_2_FD_187335 | JGI IMG/M metagenome (GOLD analysis project Ga0214474, IMG submission 187335) | Soil microbial communities from uranium-contaminated site in the Upper Colorado River Basin, Wyoming, United States - RVT95D214 HiSeq ...
TGAATCTTATGTGCGGCTTACCGGAGACTACGGGCTTGGACCAGATCCCTCTCGCCCCGTGAGGTTTTCCTCACTCTTCTCTTACCTCAGCGGTTTTAGGGAGGATGGGTTTTATCTTGATGAGGGTGCCCACGGGCGGGGCGTTGAGTTCATCCATCCCGTTAAATTGTTTGATGTCATCGGCATATTTAGTCGTCCGGTAGAACGAGTTGGAGATTGATTGGAAGGTATCTCCGCTCTTTACCATATACACCTTCAGCCTATGGAGCGGTATCATGGCTGCCTGCTGAGAGGAAAGGAGACGGAAGCTAAAGATTACCGCATTAAACATCCTTTCCCCCCGAGCAAATTCTTGCAGGCTGGCGATATTGGCCATGATAAATCCCGTCTTCTCCCTGGTTACATAAGCGATACGTAGCCCCAGCCATCCCCCGCTCTGTGATTTGGCCCTGTAATCGACACGATAGGCCCTTGACCCATCGATGGTGATCCAAGAAGCGTCGTATGGTTGCAAACCTGAATCTTTCTCCACCATCGCGGCCAATTCGCGGGGGGTGAGTTTCTCTTTCAACTCCAAGGGTATGATCTGGGAGAGGTACCGCTTGGAAGAATCCTGTGCTACGACTGAACCCCCTGCATCCCCCTTCTGTACCTTCCATGCCGCTGGCATCTGTATCTGATAGCGGAAATACCTGTTTCTATAGAGGCTCCCCTCGATCACGCCATCTCGTTCTCCAGGCCCGAAGACAAGACCGTCAAGATGGGAGATGTATCGGTTGTGATCAACCGCAAGCCCTTTGGTCTTCTCCTTAGTCAGCTCCCGAGCATGGGCCTCGGTCTTTTCCAACCGATCAGGGGTAGGGGGGTGGGAGGCAAACAACTGCTCAATGAGGTTGGGGCTTTCCTTTTCCATCTGCTTGAGGATCTTAAAGAACCCCGGCATCTCCATAGGGTCGTAGCTGGCCCTGTACATATACTCGGCCCCTAGTTCATCCGCCTGACGTTCATCCTTCCTGCTGTAACCCTGGAGGATCGCGCTCAGGAGCAGATTGGTGCCCAATGCCAGCCCTTGCGATTCGGTCGCCATCGATACCCCGACGAGGACAAGCTGGGCCCCCACGGCCTTCTGATATTTCTTGATGCCGTGTCTCGCAGCCACATGGCCGGTCTCATGTCCCAAGACACTCGCGAGCTGCGCCTCATTGTTGAGATAGGCCAGGAGCCCCCTGTTTATGTATATGTAGCCCCCTGGCAGGGCAAAGGCGTTGAGGACAGCGGAATCCACCACCATATAGTGGTAAGGCAGCTCTTTGCGATGGTTGACCCGCGCGACATTCTGTCCTACCTGCTCGATATATCCCTGGAGGGAAGAATCGTCATATCGGCCAAATTGCATCAGGACGGCATCGTTCCCCTCTTTCCCCATCTCTATCTCCGCTTGATCGCTGAAGAGCATGATTTCCCGTTTTTGGGTGACCGGATTGGTTGCGCAGCCGGCTGTCATAAAGGAAAGGATAATGATGAAAATGCACAATCTTTTTATGATGGACATACTTGGTACCATCCTTTCAATCTACTTCAATCGATGAGTCCTTTCTCAATGATATCTGTTCTATTTATTATTTTTTATCATACAGTATGCAATGTTGTCTAGTCCTCCTTAGAGAAATCTTCAGCGCCTCAGCCTGACTAGAAATCGGTTGACATATCCAGCAATTCTGATATTTTTTACTCTCACCACCTGAAGGCCCTTTTGGGAGAAATGGTATGCGCATAAAGGTTTTAGGGTGTTATGGCACTGAATTTCTTCGATTTAAGAGCTGTGGCTTCTTGATAAATGGTTCCGTGATGTTAGATGCGGGTTCTATCGTCTCCACGTTAAACTTAGAAGAGCAGAGAGGGGTTGAGGACATATTCATTACCCATTCCCACCTCGATCATATAAAGGATATCTTTTTTCTGGCCAACAACCTTTTAGAGGAGAAAGGACGAACTATACGGGTTCACAGTGCGCCAGCAATAGTGAAATCGCTTAAACGGCACTTCATCAATGGGATTATATGTCCGGATTTCACCTCCATCCCCCTCGGAGATGGCCATGTCCTCGGGTTTGAGACGATACAGGAGGGTGTATTCTATCACTTCCCCCAGGGGATTAGCATCAGGGCTGAGAAGGTTGACCATAACATAGCGGCGGTTGGTTATATCATACGCTGTGATCATGGCCATGTCGTCTATACCGGAGATACGGGACCGACAGAAGCAATATGGGATGTCTGTAATGCATTGGGGGATCTGTTGGCTGTTTTTATAGAATGTTCCTTCTGCAATTCACAACAGGAGTTGGCGACCCTCTCCGGCCATCTCACCCCTCAGACAATGGCTCAAGAGCTGGAAAAGCTGAAGGATAAAGATTACCCCATCTTTATCTTTCATATGAAGCCCCAATACCTGAATACCATTGAGGAAGAAATCAAAGCCTTAGGTGATGAGAGAATCACCATCCTCGCCCAAGGTGAGGAACTTGACTTCTAAAAGGTGAAAGAGATGACGTGGTTTAAGAAAAAGGAGCTTCCTTCCAAAGAGGAGACGGCAATTGATGCCCTTTGGTCAAAATGTAATGTCTGCCAGGAAATTATCTACAAAAAGGAGCTTGAGCGCAACCTCAATGTATGCCCCAAGTGCAGCTATCACTTTCCCATTCAAGCCCAAAAAAGACTTGCCATCGTGGCGGACGAAGACAGCTTCAAGGAATTAGACCGAGCATTAGTACCGGTGGATCTTATTTCTTTCCGTGACCTCAAGAGGTATTCGGACAGGCTGCATGAGGCGCAGCAAAGGACGGGCCTGAAGGATGCCTTCATCACCGGCAGGTGCGAGATCCACCAGTTGCCAACGATGGTCGGAGTTTTTGAGTTCGACTTTTTAGGGGGAAGTCTGGGATCAGTAGTTGGGGAAAAGATAGTCCGAATGGTTGAGAAGGCCATGGATGAAAAAATAGGGGCAATCATCTTTACCTCCTCTGGGGGTGCGAGGATGCAGGAAGGCATCCTTTCCCTCATGCAGATGGCCAAGACGAGCGCTGCCTTATCCCTCTTACGGAAGGAGCGATTGCCGTATATATCTGTCCTGACCGACCCCACCACGGGCGGTGTCACTGCCAGCTTTGGAATGCTGGGAGACATCATTTTGGCCGAACCCGGGGCCTTGATAGGATTCGCCGGCCCCCGCGTCATCAAGGAGACCATCAAGGCCGATCTTCCGCCCGGATTCCAAAGGGCGGAGTACCTCCTCACGCATGGGATGATAGATCTCATCGTGGAGAGGAGGCGACTAAAAGAGACCTTGGGGAAGTTCTTGGATCTCTTGTATCACTGAGGTCGTCCTTCTCTGTTTTCTCTCTCCTATGAGTCATCACGAGACGGTGGCATACCTGTATGGTCTGGAGAGGTTTGGGATGGTCTTCGGCTTGGAGAACATCACGCTCCTCTTACAGGCCCTCGGTGATTTCCATCGGGATTTAACGGTGATCCATGTCGGTGGCACCAATGGCAAGGGATCGGTGAGCGCCATGATGGCCTCTATCTTACAGGAGGAGGGCTACCGGGTAGGTCTCTATACGTCCCCCCACCTGGTATCGTTCACCGAGAGGATCCGGATAAACGGCTCCGAGATACCCTGGGACGAGGTAGTAAAACTGACAGAGCTGCTGCGCAGGAGGATTGAAGAGGAGGATATTCCCCAGCGGTTTACCTTTTTTGACTTTACCACCGCCATAGCCATGTACTATTTCTTTCTCCGCGAGGTGGATGTCACCATCTTGGAGGTAGGGCTGGGGGGGAGATTGGACTCCACCAATGTCGTTGATCCCCTGATAACGGTAATCACCAATGTCAGCAGGGATCATCTTCAAATCCTCGGTGAGAGGATTGAGGATATTGCCAGGGAAAAGGCAGGGATAGTGAAGCAAGGGACCCCCTTGATCAGCGGGGTTACCCAGCCCGAGGTTATACAGGTCTTGGAGCAAGAGTGCGAGAAAAAAGAAGCTCCCCTCAGATTGGCGGGAAGGGATTTTTGGGGAGAGCGGATCTCCTCCGGCGCCCTCAACTTTCATGGTCGCACCTGGAGATTAGCGGATCTTAGGCTGGGGCTTGCAGGTTCCTTTCAGATCGCAAACGCTACGGTGGCCCTCGGGGCCCTGGAGTCAATGGAGGAGGCAGGGTATGAAGTAGGGGATGAGTCCATTTATAAAGGGCTGGCCAATGTCCGCTGGCCCGGGAGATTGGAGCTCGTCCAACAGTCACCTCAGATCCTGCTCGATGGTGCCCACAACCCTGCTGCAGCCGGGGCATTAAAGGCGTGCCTTGAGGAAGAATTTGACTATCGACGTCTTTATATGGTAATGGGGATTATGGAAGATAAAGAGGTATCGGTTATCGTGTCGGAATTAGCCCCTCTAGCAGATATACTGATCGCCTCAAGCCCTCATAACCCCCGTTCGATCTCCGCCCGGCAGTTAGCTGAAATTGCTCAGAACTACTGCACGGAGGTCACGGTGATCGAGGATGTCGGGGAGGGGGTGGAATATGCGCGACAGGCGGCCCAAAAGGATGATCTTATCGTGGTTACCGGATCCTTTTTTACGGTGGGAGAAGCAAGAAATTACCTATTGAGCAAGGTGCAGGTATGACGACAAGGCGACTCCATCTGTCTTCTTTGGCCATAACCCTTCTTGTTGCCTCCTTTATCTTTGCCTTGGTCCCCCAGCAGGTCGGCGGGATTGAGCTCGCCTACGAGGCTGAGGGCCCTATTACCATGGAGGCGGATAAGCTCACGTACGACCAAAAGGGGGACTCTATCTCCTTAGAGGGATCGGTGAGGATTCTCTACAAAGGCACGACGGTACAGGCGGATAAGATGATTTTCTATGACCTGACCAAGGACGTAGTAGCAGAGGGAAGCGTGATCCTGACTGAAGGGGAGGATATCCTGCGGTGTGATCGTTTGGAGCTGAATATCGAGACGAAGAAAGGGACGGTATATGAGGGCAGGCTCTTTCTTAAGAAAAAGAACTTTCACATCACGGGGAGCAAGGCCGAAAAATTGGGTGAGGCGGAGTACCGCGTGCATGATGCCACGCTGACTTCCTGTGATGCGAGGGTGCCTTACTGGAAGTTCACGGCAAAGCAATTGGATGTGGATATGGAAGGCTATGCCCAGGGGTGGTGGCCCGGTTTCCGCGTGCTGGATATCCCCATCCTCTATTTGCCCTGGTCCATCTTTCCGGTCAAGAGTGATAGACAGAGCGGCTTTCTCTTTCCCGATTTCGGCAGCTCAAGCAAATGGGGGCCTGAGATCACCATCCCCTTTTACTGGGCCATCGCCCCTAACCAGGATGCCACCTTTTATCTCGAGCGCATCGGAGATAAAAGGGGAAGGGGGTTCAAGGGAGGGGCTGAGTACCGCTATGCCTGGAGCACGCAGGCCAAGGGCCAGATCAGGGGCTTTTACATCTGGGATGAACGGTACGATAAAAGCCTCTGGTGGGATGAACGGGAGGATAAAAGCCGGTGGTCCATCTTCGTCGAGCATGACCAGAGTTTTTCTAAGGGATATTACCTTAAGGCGGATGTCAATTGGGTAAGCGACAAAGATTATCCCGTTGATTTCCCTTCAGACATACCCCGCGAGACCAGGATTGATGCCAGTTCGCTGAACCAACTGGAATCCACCGTCACGGTGGGGAAAAATTGGGAATGGGGGGCTTTGGAGACGGATGCCTATTATTTTCGCAACCTCATGGTGAAATACAACAGCGCTACTATGCAGATGCTCCCCCAGATGAGCTTTTCTCTGTATCAAAACCGCTTCCTGGAAACGCCCCTGTTTTATGAGATGGAGGCCCAGGGCACCAACTTCTGGCGTGAGGAGCTTCCTGCTGCTCCCGGGGCGAGAGAAATACTCAGGGGAGGAAGGATAGATCTTTATCCGAGGGTATCGGTCCCGCTCAAGCCTCTCGATATCGTGCGCTTCGAGCCGTGGATAGGGTATCGGGAAACTATCTACTTCGATCCTACAGGGCAATTTGATGATGTCACCAGCCGCGAGATATACGATGTTGGGGCATCCCTTGCTACTACCTTCAGCAGGGTATTTTTCTTGGAGGGGGAAAAGGTCCGGGGGCTGAAGCATATTATAGAACCCAAGGTGATCTATACCTATATCCCCGGCGTGAAGCAGTCTCATAATCCCGATTTTACCGGAGGGAGAAACAGTACCGTGATCCAGACGGACAACCCGCATTTTAATGACAGCATAGACACTATAACGAGGCAAAATACCATCACGTGGATGCTCACGAACTATCTGATCGGTAAGGTGGTGGGTGCAGATGGCGAGGTCACCTATCCTGAATATTTCTACCTAAAAATATACCAAGGCTACAATTTCTCCCCTGATCTCTCCCTTGAGGGGCGCCATCATCTATCCAACCTTGCAGCTGAGGCGAGGGTTGCCCCCTTTACCTGGTTATCGGGGACGACGGACCTTGAATACAATCCACACCATAATCGTCTTGACGTCTTAAACACGGGGGTCCAATTTGCCGATACAAGGGGCGACCATCTCGGTGTACAGTACCGGTTCAGCAAATCCCTGGTGGAAGAGGTTAATACGGAGCTTGGGATTCGTATTATCGATCCCCTTGACTTCTACTTTGCCTATCGACACAATCTCCTCGACAAGGTGAGGATAGAAACGGTCTATGGTCTTGACTACCGCCACCAGTGTTGGGAGATATCCTTTCGAGTGCACGATATAAACCGTCAACCTGATCTGTCAATTGGTAAAGAGGTGAAGGTAATGGTCTATGTCACCCTATCGGGTTTAGGGAAATTTCGGGCCAGGTGAGGAGATGAGGGAATGAAAGGGGTTATTCTGGCCGGTGGTCTTGGGACGCGCATGTATCCCTTAACCAAGATCACCAACAAGCACCTCTTGCCGGTGTACAACAAGCCGATGATCTACTATCCGCTGCAGGCCCTCATCAACGCAGGGATAGAGGATATACTCATCGTCACGGGGGGAAACTATGCTGGAGATTTCCTGAGGCTTCTCGGCAACGGCCATGAATTCGGGCTAAAACACATCAACTACACCTATCAAGATGGAGAGGGAGGTATTGCAGCGGCCCTCAGCATGGCGGAGTTCTTTGCTGACAAGGATAAGATATGCGTCATTCTGGGAGACAACGTTATCGAGAAGAACATCCGCGAGGCGGTGAAAAAGTTCGACCAACAAAGGGAAGGGGCCAAGATCATGATCAAGGAGGTCCCTGATCCCCAGCGTTTTGGCGTTCCGGTATTAGAGGGAGATAAGATAGTCAAGATAGAGGAAAAGCCCAAGGCCCCCAAGTCGCCCTATGCGGTAACAGGGATCTACCTGTACGACAATAGGGTATTTGAGATCATCAAGGCCTTACGGCCGTCGGATCGGGGGGAGCTGGAGATAACCGATGTAAATAACGTCTATATTGAGAGGGGCCAATTAACCTGGGAGGTTCTGGATGGGTGGTGGACGGATGCCGGAACCTTCGAATCCCTGCTGAGGGCCAGCCAACTGGTCGCCGAGACGGGGGCCAACAAGGTGGATTGAGGGGAGTGATGATAGATAGGGTGAGGGTTAAGAAACTGAAGGTCATCCCCGATGAACGGGGAAGACTTATGGAGATCCTACGCAACGACGATGAGATCTTTCAGCAGTTCGGCCAGGTCTACATGACTACCACGTACCCCACTGTGGTCAAGGCATGGCACTTTCACAAGATACAGACCGATAATGTGGCAGTGGTAAAAGGGATGCTCAAGCTGGTCCTCTACGATCCACGGGAGGGTTCCCCTACCAAGGGTGAGGTCAACGAGTTCTTTATCGGTGAACACAACCCCATCTTGGTGCAGATTCCTCCAGGGGTCTATCACGGGTGGATGTGCATTAGCGAGCAGGAGGCGATAGCTGTCAACTGCCCCACCGATGTATACAACCGGGAAGACCCGGATGAATACCGCATCCATCCCCATGAAAACGCGATACCCTACACGTGGGCGAAAAAAGATGGCTGAAGCAAAGACCATCCTGGTAACCGGTGGCTGTGGGTTCATCGGGAGTAACTTTATCCACTACATGCTGGGGAAATACCCGAGCTACCGGCTCATCAATCTGGACAAACTCACCTATTGCGGTAACCTTGATAACCTCTGCGAGGTGGCGCAACAGCCCAATCTGACTTTTGTCAAAGGGGATATCGCTGACAGAGAGCGGGTTATGGGGATACTGCACGATGAGCGGGTCGATTGCATCGTAAACTTCGCCGCTGAATCACACGTTGATCGAAGCATAGAAGACCCCGATTTGTTTCTGCGCACGAATGTCCTGGGGACGCAGGTCTTATTGGAAGGGGCAAGGGCGGCGACAGTCCCCCTCTTCATCCAGATATCCACGGATGAGGTCTATGGCTCTTTGGGTACCACAGGCCTCTTCACTGAGACCACCCCCCTGAATCCCAACAGCCCCTATGCCGCGAGCAAGGCCGCTGCCGACCTCATGGTCAGGGCGTATGCCAAGACCTATGGACTTGCATGTATTATCACGAGGTGCTCGAATAACTATGGGCCATATCAATTTCCTGAAAAGCTGATTCCGTTGATGATCAGCAACGCCCTGGAGGACCGTGATTTGCCCATCTACGGGGACGGCCTCAACGTCAGGGACTGGATATACGTGTCAGACCACTGTCAGGCCCTCGATACCATCCTCCATCGCGGCACAATCGGAGAGATATACAATATTGGCGGTGCAAGCGAGCGGAACAATCTCCAGGTGGTGAGGACCATTGTGGAGACCCTGGGAAAACCGGAGTCCTTGATCCGCTTTGTCAAGGATCGGCCCGGGCATGATCGCAGGTACGCTATGGACTTCTCCAAACTCAAGAGAGAACTGGGTTGGCATCCTCACGTGACCTTTGAACAGGGGATTCAACAGACCATCGCCTGGTACAGGGAGCATCCTGACTGGTGGCGGCGGATCAGAACTGGGGAGTACCTGGAATACTACGAGCGGATGTACGGGAATAGATGAGGGGAGGAGGTATTAACGATAAGGAGAACATATGATAAAAACGAGATTCACGGAGATGGTGGGAATAAAACACCCCATTATGCTGGCAGGGATGAACTGGATTACGACCCCCAAGCTGGTAGCGGCTGTTTGTAACGCAGGGGGATTGGGTATCTTTGCCACGGCTGCTTATACGCCAGCAGAAACTCGAAAACACATCCAGGCGATCAGAAAACTCACCAAGAAACCTTTCGGAATAAACCAGATCCTGATTGGCCCCGGGGCGAAAGAGAATATCGAGGTCGCCATAGAGGAAAAGGTCCCCATCATCAATTATTCTCTGGGTAAACCGTGGTTCATCGATCAGGTCCACGCCTATGGAGGAAAGGTAATGGGTACCATAGCCATTGCCAGGCACGCCGTTCGGGCTGCTCAATTAGGCTGCGACCTGCTCGCCGTTACCGGCCACGAGGCAGCAGCGCACGGCGACGTGGCGACCTCGATGGTCTTGATCCCTTTGGTGGCCAGTCAGGTAAAGATCCCCCTAATAGCTGCTGGGGGCTTTTATGACGGCAGAGGGTTGGCTGCAGCGTTGGTACTGGGAGCGGATGCGATTTCTATGGGCACGCGGTTTATCCTGACGCAGGAAAGTCTTGTCCATGATAATTTCAAACAACTTTGCCTTACGGCGACGGAACAGGATACCTTGTACAGTGATGTCTTTGACGGCATGCCGGGCAGAGCATTAAAAAGCCCTGGAGCAGAAGCCATGATGAAAAGAGGGTTCTCGCTGTTTCAATCCGTAAAGAGCGCCTTGGAGGTTAAGCGGATGCTAAACCTTCCCTTGTGGCAATTCATCGGTCTCAGCAGGAGCATGCTGAAATCTGAGGAGGGGAAGGGGCTCCTGATCCAGGCTCGCTCGGCAAATGGCGCGATCCATCATCTGAAGGCGATCAATGAGGGAGACGAAAAGGAAGGATTTTTATTTGCCGGACAGTCCGTAGGCGGCATTAACGATATACCAACGTGCAAAGAACTCATTGATCGCATCGTTGAGGAAGCCGAGAAGAGATTAAAGGCAGTAGGGAAAAATATTTCTTGAGCCTATTGTTATTCGAACCTAGAAGACCCTCATATCATCTATAATGGTCTTTTTAAAAGTAATAAAAAAAAGGAGATGTCATATAATTCGTGTTGTCGCCTCGAACGTAACCCCACCTTGCTCATCGACGCGAAAGGAGTAACTTTCCTTTTTATCATCTCTTCCACTATGTGTAGCCACCAAAACGCGTTCTCCGTCCGTCCTCACATGGACAATGCCAAACGCCGTCTTCCGATAGGCATTGTGAATACGGCCAAGAACTTTGCCTTTCGCACCGGTAGGTTTGACTTCCAGCGCCTCAATCTCGCCCAACCGCTCAAAAAACGCTACCATCTCGGTTGCATAAACCAAGGGTTTGCTGACTGAAGCGCGAGAGTATTTTCCCAGGGCACCCATAAGGCCAGCCCTGGGGTGAATATATTCTTTTGCAACGCTCTCATCTCCAGATGACACTACGCTCACGACAGGACTAATTTCCTTGAACATATGAGGGTTGAATTCCGCCGAGCCATGGTGAGGGACTTTAAGAACCTCCGCAGTGAGTGACAGGCCATCGGTGCGCGCACGATCAAGCAAGCGTTCTTCTGATTCTTCGTTAAGATCCGCTCCAAAGAGGAACCTGAGGTTCCTGTAAGTCAGTTTCAGCACTATGGAATGCCCATTGATTGTATGGGAGACAGAAGGTGCTCGGTGCCCAGGTTCCCCAAGAAACCGCAGAGCTGGTTTACCTTCGACTGGTTCGACGATCGGCCCGAGAACCTTGACAGTTATTCCTTCAGGGCTGAGGAATTCAAATTTTTTGTCATCACCGTACTGAAGGCGCTGTATGGTCATCACTCCCCCACTTTTATCATTCAATTGTTGCAGGGCTTTCTTCCAGGCCTTAAAAGGCCTATTCATTCGCGCGTCAGGCACACTGAGCAAGTCCTCTTCCAGTTCGATTGCATAGGTTGCTCCATCAACCTTGAGTATTTTGCCGAAGGCATCGTTTACTTGATCCCCTGACTTCTTGACAAGACCGTTGTGAAAGACGCGACTCGAGGTGATGAGCGGGGATGCACTTGAGCGAGATGCTTCAACCAGCTTCGTCAGACCAGCGAAGTGGTCTGCGTCCCCGTGCGTGATAATGATAGCATCGCAGTGAAAAGGCTTTTCCCGTAAAATATGAGAATAGGCAACGTTGATATAACGGCGAATGTGCTCCTCTTCTCCTCCGTCAATCAACAGAATTTTTCCCTGGGGGGTTTCAACAATAGAGGCATCGCCCTGACCCACATCTAGGAAGCGTACCTTGAGTATGGGCTGGTCTCGAAATTGAGTCTTCGGAGGAAGACTCCCAATTTTTTTCTTCCATTCATATCGATTCTTGTCTAGATTCCATTCCCGTCGCCAAAGTTCTATGACATATTCGCCATCTTGTTCTCCTATGACCCTGACGCTATCTCCCCAAAAAAGTGTTGCGATCAGGTTCTTGGTATTTCGAGGTTTGCCAAGTTCATAAAGTCGGATGATGTCATCATCTAAAATACGCGTCACAGCCATTCTCCACCTTCCTTTTCTTTCTTTTTTTTAAATCAAACGCTTGTGGATGATCATACTAGACTTTTTATCTCAAGTCAGATCTTCACAACGAAATATCGATTCAAAAGCAAGCAGAATATTTTTTCTGTTTTGTCATGTTCGACTCTCTCAATAGCCCCGTGGTTTGCCTTTGCGACAGACTTAATTAGCGTGAGTATGGCTTGTTTTTACGTCTTTACCTTAGAGCGAGCGCGGTAGTTAACTATTATCTTAACATTTTATGGCATTACAGTCTTGACCTATCTTGCTTTTTTTTTGATCTTTTCTGCTTTTTTTGGAGTGAGGATGAAAATAAGGGGATGGAGTTGGTATTTAATTGTAGAGCCTGTTTTCTATCAAGGCTTTTTTAAAATCTCTTGGGCAGGTTTGTATCATTTTTTTAAACAGCCTGGTAAAGTGATACTGGTTGGTAAAACCGCAGGCAAAGGCTATCTCGCCTATCGAGAACCCAATGCCCCGTTCTAGCAACTGTATCGCCTGGCAGATACGGACCTTATTCAGATACATGGAGAATGTTACGCCCAGTTTCTTTTTAAATGCCCGCTCGAGGCAGGAAACGCTCATACCAGCCTCGCGAGCGACGCGAGTAAGTTTCAACGGCAGACAGTAATTACCATTGATATAATGGATAGCCTTGTTTATCCCATCTGTTGATTGATTGAAAAGTTCCCTATACAAACCATTTTTTTTGCCTAAAGCAGCTTCAATACTATTTACCAACTCATCTATGTTGAGCGGCTTCTTAAGATAATCGCTCGCACCGTTTCTGAACACCGTGACCGCAAACTCTTCAGATCCCCAAGCGGTCATGATGATGACGGGCACTGAAGGAGCGACAAACCTCAAGACCAGAAGCAGCTCCATACAGGGGTCATCAGGGCAATGGTTGAGTAATACGAGATCGATATTATTGCGAAAGAAAAATTCACATGCCTTTTGTTTGTTTTTTTCAACGATTACATGACAATTTCGTATAGTGGTAACAAGACTTTGATAGTATTTACCAGCATCGGAATCTATGAGTAATATCTGATATCTTTTCTTCATGTCCTGAGCGCTATACATACAACGAATTCATCACGCATGGAACCGACCCTTTCAAAGGCCGTCTATGTTGTTACAAAGTTAAAGATGCACCTTTATTAGGAGAAGTAGCTGAGAAACGAGAGCCTCTCAAGGGGTAACAAAAAACCCTGAGAGGCTACGGATTAAGGTATTTCTGAAAAGTCCTTTTCATACTCGTTTTCAGAAATCTAAGTTTTTTGATTATTTAAGGGCTAAAGCTACTTTAATCTTTAAGTATTGTCAACCAAAATTTTTACGGTATATCACGATGAAGCGTTTATCATATAGTACCGCAATCATGGGCAGATCTTATGTTACTAGATCAAAAAGAAAAAATAGGACAATTTTCATTTAATTTCTTGACGGTTGGGGTTTGGTGCATGAAGATAAAGGCTGAGTTTCTTCCGTTCGATCCCTTCGTGTCATCAAGGAATAACTATTGCACCTTAAGAAGAATTAAGCGTTGGCCAAGTTGACCTTAAGCTCGCGTTTTAATATCTTTCCTGATGGATTTTTTGGTAGTTCATCCATTATAAAAATTTTTTTGGGGCACTTGAATCTGGCTAACCGCTCCTTACTGAAGGCTATGATATCTTTTTCTTCCACTGTGGAGCCCTTTTTCAGTACAATTGCTGCGGCAACAATCTCTATCCATTTTGGATGGGGGAGCCCGAACACCGCCACTTCTTCAATATCTGGATGCTGGTAGAGAACCTCCTCCACGTCCCTCGAAGCAACATTCTCACCTCCTGTTTTAATCATGTCTTTTTTCCTGTCGACAATATAAAGGAAACCCTCTTCGTCGAACCGGCCCAGATCGCCACTGTGGAACCATCCAAAAGCGAAGGCTTCGGCAGACTTTCCAGGATCATTCAGATATCCAGTCATCACATGGCCTGAACGGTGAACGATCTCTCCAACTTCACCTACTGCGACGAAATTACCATTATCGTCCATCAGCTGCGTTTCCACGTTGAGGATAGGCCTTCCGGCCGAACCGGGTTTTGCGAGCTGTACTTCAGGCTTGAGCATAGTGGCCGTTGGACCCATCTCTGTCTGGCCATAATAATTCCAAAGCCTGAGGCCTGGGAAGGTCGACGATAACTGTTTGATAATTTCGATAGGCATGATACTCGCACCATAGGCTGCCTTTTTAAGCGAGCCGAGATTATATTTCTGAAAATCAGGATGATTCAGAATCCCAATCCAGACCGTCGGAGGTGCAAACAGGTGGGTTACCTTGTATCTTTCGATGTTCCTTATTATTTCGAGGGGGTCGGCGTGGTAGAGTATGATGTTCTCTGCACCCACATAGAGCAAGGGTGTTAGAAAGCAGTGTAGCTGGGCGCAGTGGAAGAGGGGGAGGGCGTGAAGGCTGATGTCGCTCGGCTGATATTCGCCATCGATTATGCAGCTGAAGTATTGGGACATAAGCGCGCGATGCGAGAGCATGGCCCCCTTGGGTTTTGATTCTGTCCCGCTGGTATAGGGTATCTGGGCGATATCCTCAAGGAAAACGTCTGCATACGGTTCATCGGAAGCCATCTTCGACATTTCTTTCCCGAGATCGAAAAAAGGGGTTGGGATCTCCATCCCGTTAAGGGGTATGAAGCCCCAATGTTCAACGCTATTGAACTTATCCTTGACAGATTCAATGACGGGAAAAAGCGCGTCTTCAACAATGAAGACCTTCGAGCCGGAGTGATTGACGATATAGGTAATCTCCTCGCCGTTCAGCATGTAGTTGATGGGAACCTGAACTGCTCCGATTTTGGCAAGACCCATGAAGATAATGGGATAGAAATGCGAATTATAGGCGTCAACGGCAACACGGTCTCCCTTCGTTATACCTAAGGAGATCATCAGGTTAGCGAATCGGCAGATCTCCTTTTCGAGCAGAGAGAAGGAGAGTGCGAGATCTCTGAAGATGATGGCTGTCTTGTCGCGGTACCTGGTTGCAGCCCTTCTGGAAATATCGCCGATGGTATCACGATTCATACTGTTTCCCATAGAATCACCCCTTCTTTGATGCGATTTCTAGGATGCAAAACCCTGTAACGCAGCTAAGTCAGTAAAACCGTAAGAGAGAGTTTGCAAAGCTGAGAGCACTATTACCGAAACATCAGCAAAAATTACTGGAGGAACCTGTATTATATACCTAGGCTTAGGTTAAGTTCTTGGAAAACCACAACTATATGCAGTATTCAATAGAAACTCGCTGGTGAAATGATGGTACGGGGCATGCGTAAAATTGCCGTATAATCGTTATGCTTTATAATGACATTTATTCCTTCAAAAAACCCCCAGTTTTTTGAAGACGACGCTCAGAACAATTTTAACTTCTTGAGGAGCATAAAGCTACGGTGCTGCCACCATGCTATTACAAAGCCAATTAAAGCTATAAGGGACAAAAATATCCCTGTCTTTGCAATTGTTGTTGCTTCGCTATAAAAACCAGCTATAAAGATAACAATTCCGGCAACAAAGGTAAAAGCGCTAATAATCTGTACATGGTTCCATACCCTACCTGTCTTCAACGCAGTATTCCTTGCGAATACTTCCCACGTTTTCCTATCGTCGGCTGCCATTGCTTTGAGGAGAATACCTGCTCCGAAATAATATGAGACCTCCTCCTCCCTTGAGCCAAAGTCATACCAGACAATTTTCCCCATCGCCCTGATCTTTTCCTCGCGTGGGGGTATCGTTATTTCCACTTCTACCTCCTTGTTTTCAAGCACGAGGTAATGGATCAAGTTTATTGCTTGTTCCCCCTCCCGAATAAAAAAAACCCCATTAGTCAAGGTTACGGGAAGATTCATTGATATGCCCACAGGGGAGATATTCCTCGTGACTGTTTCGATTGTTGGAGGTTGTTTGCCAATCCCCAGCAGATTGATACGCAATGGTACACTAATTTCCACCCTCTTGGATTTGCGTCGACTAAGCATGGCTCCCCCAGCGTAAAGTTAATCGGATAACGTATATATATTATAGCAAGATCTTAAAAAATTTAAAACAATTCTTTAATCACCTATTATTGTTATGAACTGATTAATCTCTCAATACATTGGGGTTTGGTATGAGGTTAAGGGCGTAAGAAGAACAGATGAGCTGGCGGGTTGATACATGATGTTTTATCTCCAGGGTCTTTGAGATCAAAAAGAATAAGGCTTAGGTTTAAAGGCCTAAGCCTTTATAAGAAATGTAATTTCGTTATAATTTTGGAGCGGGCAACGGGGATCGAACCCGCGACCCCAAGCTTGGGAAGCTTGTGCTCTACCAACTGAGCTACGCCCGCTTAAGCATAACAATAGAGTATTCCTTCCTTTTTTGTCAATACTAAAAAAACGCGGGGTCATCATCGGATGATCCCCGCTTTTTTGCGTTGCATAGCCCCTCCTTACATGTCAGCTTCGAGCGCTATTGCGCTTGG
>Ga0214474_1000690_pt1 | contig 16265 bp, 13 predicted proteins | sample RVTome_2_FD_187335 | JGI IMG/M metagenome (GOLD analysis project Ga0214474, IMG submission 187335) | Soil microbial communities from uranium-contaminated site in the Upper Colorado River Basin, Wyoming, United States - RVT95D214 HiSeq ...
AGGTGTTTGGCCCTACAAGTGGAAGCTGACCCCGAATTCTCCGGCAATCACGTACAAGGGGATCGTCCCCTACAAGATACCACCCTGGGTCATCGAGAAGTACAAGAAGCAGTAATCAGCCAGGGAGTGCCCTCCCGTGAAGCTCGGGGGCGGGCCCTTCCATTCTCTCTGAGGTAATATGAGGTAATATGGGTCTCCTTATCGACATCATCATGAGCGGTCTCATCAATGGGAGCATATTAGCCCTGCTCGCCATCGGGTTTTCCCTTATCTTCGGCGTAGCCCGCATCATAAACTTCGCCCACACCGCCTTCTACATGGTGGCTGCCTACTGTATCTATGTCGTCACCCAACAGATGGGCTTACATGCCGTCTGGGGTATGATCGCCGCCGTGTTGCTGGTCACCCTCTTGGGCATGATCACCTATAAGTTCTTGATAAACCCTATCCGGGAGCATGAGGGCGCGGTGCTCATCGCGACCATCGCCCTGGCTATGATCCTTCAGGAGGTTATGTCTCTCATCTTCACGGGCACCTATCTGAGCGTGCCGGCGCTCATCGAGGGCTATGCCGTCATTTTGAGCGTCAAGGTCTTTTATCAACAACTCCTGTCCTTCGGCGCGGCCTTGCTCATTCTGGCGGCGCTGTACTTCTTTTTGATGAAGACCAAGATTGGATTGGCCATCAGATCCACTGCCCAGGACAGGGAGGTGGCCAACCTCATGGGGATCAACGAGGCGCGGGTGGCCATGCTGACCATGGGCCTCTCTGTCGGGTTAGCCGGCTTTACCGGCGCTGTCGTCGTGCCCCTCACCGTCCTTGAACCGGGCATGTGGATGGGCCCGCTGATCATGATGATGGCAGTCGTCGTACTGGGCGGTCTGGGCAGCCTCAAGGGGAGTTTCATAGGGGCCTATATCCTGGGCTTTACCGAGGCCTTGGTGGTCTTCCTTGCCCCCATGGGCGCCTTTCTGAAGGGTCCCGTAGCCCTCTGCATCATGATCCTGGTATTGCTCATGAGGCCGGAAGGCCTCTTTGGAGTCTCCTTCGAGGAAGAAAGGTAGCTATGGACTTCATTCTCTTTCACCTGAAAAGGCTGCTTACCATCGTCAGAAACGAGGTGCTGGTACTGCCCTCCCGTGTCGCTGTCATTGTCTTTGTCCTCGTCATGCTTCTCTTGCCCCTCGTGAGCCGTGATCCTTACCTCCTGCGCATCTTGGTTCTCACCAGCATCTTTGCCATCTTTGCCGCGAGCTGGGATCTGCTTTCCGGTTATACCGGCCAATTGAATTTTGGGCATGCCCTCTTCTTTGGCGTGGGGGCCTACGGTGCAGCCATGCTCAACCTGCACGCGCAAATCCCCCCCTGGGGCAGCATCCCCCTGGGTGCGGCGGCTGCGGTTGTGGCAGGACTTATCGTCGGGATACCAAGCCTCAGGCTCAGAGGCACGTATCTGTCACTGACCACCCTTGCCTTCCCCATCGTCTTGATGGGCCTCGTGTTCGCCTTTGCCGACTTCACCGGCGGAGAGCTGGGGGTCTCGGGCATCACCCGGCTGGCCACGACCCGTGTGGGTGATTACTACGTCGCGGTCTTGCTCATGCTCGGCCTGTGCTTCCTCATGTGGAAGATAACCGACTCCAATACCGGCATTATCTTCCACGCGATTCGCGAGGATGAGATAGCGGTCAGGGCAGCCGGCATCAACACGACACGCTATAAACTGTTGGCCTTTAGCCTCAGCGGGTTCTTTGCCGGGATAGCCGGAGGGCTCTACGCGCATTTTATGCGGATCGCAGGCCCGTCGACCCTCGAGGTGTCGCTGTCGTTCACCGTGGTGATCTGGGCCATCTTCGGCGGGGTGGTGACTATCTATGGACCGGTTGGGGCGGTATTCGTCCTCTTCCCGTTACTGGAGGTTCTGCGCATCGTGCAAGACTACCGAACATTGCTCTTTGCCGGCGTGGTACTGGTGATTCTCCTCTACATGCCTGACGGCCTCTTCCCGTGGCTGCGGGAAAAGATAGAAAAGGAGTGTCCGCGGTGCAAGGTGAGGAATATCGCCACGCGTCATACCTGCCGCATCTGCACGGCATCGTTGGATTAAGGAGATAAATTATAAAGGATCTATCTACTACCCCGCGAAGGGAGATAAAATAAAGAAAGCGTAAGGAGAAGATAAGCAAATGGACGCAAAGAAAGTATACTTGTCGAAGCCGTGGTTGAAATATTATCCCAAAGATGTTCCGGCTACAGTAGCTATCCCCGATCTATCCGTCCCCGAATTGATCGATCAGGCGGTGGATAAATACAAGAAAAATACCGCGGTGATCTTCTACGGCAAGAAGATCAGCTATGCGGAACTGAAAGAATTGATCGACCGTTTTGCCACGGCCCTGGCCGCTTTAGGGATAAAGAGGGGTGATACCGTTGCCCTCTTCCTCTTGAATTGCCCGCAGTATATCATCGCCTACTTTGCTATCTTGAAACTCGGTGCGAAGGTTACCCCGATCAGCCCGGTCTATACGAGCATGGAGGTCAAGCATCAACTGGAGGACAGCGAGGCACAGGCGATCGTCTGCCAGGATATCTTGTATGATAACGTGGAGAAGACGGGCGTTGCCCTCAAGCGGGTGATCCTGACCAGTATCGGGGAATACCTCCCCACCCTCAAAAAGATGGTGATGAAGAGCGCCCTGGCAAAGGCCTATGGGGAGATGCAAGTCCCAACGCCCAAGTTTATCAAGGAAGAAGGCCTCATCCAATTCCAGGACCTGATCAAAAAATATCCTCCCAAGCCTCCAGTCGTTAAGATCGATCCTAAAAAAGATCTCGCCGTTTTGCCGTATACCGGAGGCACGACCGGGCTTCCCAAGGCCGCCATGCTGAGCCATTACAATATGGTGGCACTCGTGCATCAGCTGGTGGCTTTCTGGCCGATATTCGAGGAGGGCAAGGAAGTGGCCATTGCGGCCTTGCCCTTCTTCCACATCTACGGGCAGGTGGTGGTTATGTTCAATGCGCTGGTTCAGGGCAACACCCTTGTCCTCTTTACCACCCCGGATATCGACGATATCCTTGATGCCATACAACGCTACGGCGCGTCTGTTTTCAATGGTGTGCCCACCCTCTTTGAGTATCTCAAGGAGTATGAGAAGACGGACCGCGTGGATTGGAAGAGGCTCAAATTGATCGGCTGCGGCGCCGATACCCTTCACGAGTCCACCGTGTGCGCCTGGGAGAACCGAACAAAGACCAAGATCCTGGAGGGATATGGCCTGACCGAGACCACGGCAGTCAGTCACAGCAACCCTTATGATAGACCCAAGAACGGTTCTTTTGGTGTGCCTATCCCCAATATAGATGCCGCGATTATTGAAGCGGAAGGAACGAAATTCGTGCCGGTGGGCGAGGATGGTGAATTGATCCTCAGCGGCCCCAACATCATGCAGGGCTACTGGAAGAGACCCAAGGAGAACAAGGAGTCCCTCATACAGCTCGAAGGCAAGACATGGCTGAGGACCGGCGACCTGGTGAGGATGGATAACGAAGGATACTTCCACTTCTTTGATCGCAAGAGGGATCTGATCAAGTACAAGGGCTACTCGGTATTTGCCAGGCACGTGGAAGAGGTTCTCTATAGTCATCCCCAGATCAAGGCTGCTGGTGTGGTCGGCGTGCCGGATCCCAAGGTGGGTCAGTTGGTCAAGGCGTATGTCGTCTTGGAGAGCGAGGCCAGGGGCAAGATCTCCGAGGAAGAGGTCATGGATTTCTGCAAGGAAAAGCTTGCCCACTACAAGGTCCCCAAGATTATCGAATTCAGGGGAGAACTCCCGAAGACGGATGTGGGGAAGGTGTCGCGCAGGGAATTAAGAGAAGAAGGAGAAGGGTGCTGATATGGCCGAATCTTTCCTTGAAATTAAGGGGCTCAGCAAATCCTTCGGCGGGCTGAAGGCGGTCAACGATGTCGGCTTTTCCATGAAAAGAGATCAGGTCCTGGGCTTGATCGGTCCGAACGGCGCCGGCAAGACCACCCTGCTTAGACTGATGACCGGCATTTTAAAGCCGGACAGCGGCAGTGTCCGCTTCATGGGAAAGGAGATGGTCGGCCGCAAGACCTGGAGTATCGTCAATGCGGGTATCACCTCTACCTTCCAGAACATGAGACCCTTCCGGCGGCTCCCGATCATCGCCAATGTCATGGTTTCCTGCATGTGCCCGCGTGCCATGAAGAGGGGGGAATGGGTCAAGCGGTTGGAGGCAAAGGCCTTGGAAGCCCTGGAATTCGCCGGCATTTCAGACATGGCGCGGGAGGATGCCTCTGTACTTTCACAGGGTGACCTGAAGAGACTGGAAGTGGCGCGGGCCATTGCCACAGAACCCGAGTTACTCCTTTTGGATGAGCCCTTCGGCGGCCTGAGCCCTGCTGAGACAGAGCTTATGGCCAAGTCCATCAAGCGCCTGCATAAGGGTGGTCGTTTCGGTCGGCTGCACAGCGAAGGGCCGGCTATGATCATCGTCGAACATCAGCTTCACTGGCTGATGCAGATAGTGGATCGTATTATCGTCTTAAATTTCGGGACCATGATCGCCGACGGGACGCCCGATGAAATCGTCAAAGATCCTCGCGTTATTGAGGCCTACCTCGGCGGAGGAGGTAATTAGTCTTGCTGCTAAAAATTGCCAATTTATCGGTTTGGTATGACAAGGCCTTGCTCATTAACAATTTGAGCATGGAGATAGACAAAGGGGAACTGGTTGCCCTTGTGGGCCCTAATGGGGCCGGCAAATCGACCCTGCTCAGGGCCATCACCGGCTTGGTAGCCTGGGAAAGGGAGCTTACGAAGAGGTCAACCCACGGCGATGTCAAATTAGAGGGGAAGGTAACCTTTAATGGAGAGCGAATCGATAAGATACCTGCCCATGACATCGTTAAGCGAGGGTTGATACTTTGCCCGGAGAGGCGCAGGCCGTTCCGAGAGATGACGGTGATTGAAAATATCATGGTCGGGGCTTACCTCATGAAGCACAAAGACGAAATTCGGGATAGCTTAGATAAGGTGTATCAACTATTTCCAGTGCTCAAGGATCGATCGAACCAGATCTCAGGAACCCTCTCCGGCGGGGAGCAGCAGATGCTTGCGGTCGGCAGGGCATTGATGTCTAAACCAAAGTTGTTGTGCATTGATGAGCCCTCGACCGGCCTTGCCCCCCTTTTGCGAGCAGAGGTATTTCAGAAGATCAAGGAGATCAGCAAGCTCGGTATTACCGTCTTGCTCGTTGAGCAGGACGTGAGCACGGTCTTTAAGATGGCCTCCCGCAACTATGTCCTCTCCTCTGGAAAGATTATCGCCGAGGGGACCGGCAAGCAGTTGCTCAAAAATGAGGTCGTCCGTAAAACCTACCTCGGGCTTTAAAGCCGCAAAGAATTGTAACAGGCCATCGGAAAAGGACGTGCTCTCTCAAGACGTACACTTTATGGTGGGCACAATGGTGAAGAAAATCACAAACTCCCAGGATTGGTTCTCATCGACACAACGTTGTCTGGAAGCCTTCGGGGACTTTTGCGCACATGTCTTGGAAGGTTCGACACAGAGGCAATCGTTTGCTTCCTGAGTCGAAGGTCTATGGCATAGCGTGCGCCGCATAGTGGCAAGGAGGCTATAGATGGATTTCGAGATACCGGAAAACCTGCGCATCATGCAGGACACCATACGCCGTTTTGTCAACCAGGACCTTGAACCCATCTCCCAGAAGGTCGAGGAAGAAGACCAGATACCCGAAGAGGTCGTCCAGCAGATGCGGGAGTTGGGGCTGTTCGGTCTTGCTATCCCCGAAGAGTACGGCGGCTTGGGATTAGGGACCGTTGGCGAGTGTCTGGTGTATGAGGAGTTATCTAAGACGAACGCGGCCTTCCGATCGCGCATCGGCACGAGCAACGGTATCGGATCCATGGGGATCCTCTTTGACGGCACGGAGGAACAGAAGCAAAAGTACCTTCCCCGGATTGCCAGCGGTGAATGGACCTCCTGCTTCGCCTTATCCGAGCCCGAGGCCGGCTCGGATGCGGCTAATATCAAAACGACGGCCGTGCGGGAGGGCGATTCCTTCATCTTAAACGGCTTGAAGCATTTTATTACGAACGGAGATGTCGCGGACATAGCCACCGTGATCGCCTTAACGGACAAAGAAAAGAGAACGCGCGGGGGCATCACCGCTTTTGTCGTGGAGAAGGGGACCCCGGGCTTCTCCGTCGGGACGATCGAGCGAAAGATGGGCTTGCGGGGGAGCCACACCTGCGAGCTGCTTTTCGATACCTGCCGAGTTCCGGTATCGCAGGTGATCGGCGGCGAGCCGCTGATCGGCCAAGGATTCAAAACAGCCATGAGCGTTCTTGACAAGGGCCGCCTCACCATGGGTGCCTGCGCCCTCGGAGCAGCGCAGAAACTTCTCGATCTGTGTACCGATTATGCCAAGCAGCGGGTCCAATTCGGGAAGCCCATTGCGCAGTTTCAGTCAGTGGGAAACATGCTGGCAGACATGGCGACCGAGATCTACGCCGCGCGACAGATGCTCTATCATGCCGCCTGGCTGAGGGATCAGGGCAAAAAGGTAATCAAAGAGGCCTCGATGGTGAAGCTCTTCTGTACCGAGATGGCATGCAGGGCCTCTTACAATGCCGTGCAGATCTTCGGAGGAACGGGCTACATGAAGGATTTCCCCGTCGAGAGGTTTTACAGGGATCTCCGCCTTTATACGATCTATGAGGGGACGAGCGAGATCCAGAGACTGGTGATTGCCAGAGAATTGACGAAGGACTGATTCATGGACTATAAGACGATAAGCAGCGAGCGGAAAGGGGCCGTAGGCATCCTCTACCTGAATCGCCCCAAGGTCCTCAACGCCTTGTCCCACGAAATGCAGGGCGAGTTGCTCCATTTCATGCGGGAAGCGCAAGACGATGATTCTCTCCGTGTGCTCATCTTGACCGGCAAGGGCAGGGCCTTCAGCGCCGGCGGGGACCTCAACATGTTCAAGGAGGCCTACGAGGCCTATCAGCGAGACGGGTCGGACAGCGGCTTGGGAGGGACGACCCTTCCCCGCGCCTTCATCGACTTCCCCAAGCCGTTCATCGCCGCCATCAACGGCGCTGCGTTCGGCTTCGGTCTGACGGTGTCGTTGCTTTGCGATATCCGTATCGCCGCGGAGAACGCCCTGTTCAGCTGCGCCTTCGCCCGGATCGGGGTTACGCCGGAATTCGGCAGTTCCTACTTTCTCCCCAAAGTGGTGGGCTATGCGCGGGCTGCTGAGCTGGCCTTTACTGCCAAGGACATCGACGCCCAGGAGGCGTATCGGATCGGTCTGGTCAATCGTGTGGTGCCACCCGGGGAGCTGATGACTGTCAGCGAGGCGATGGCGAGCGAGATCGCCGCTCTGCCGAAAGAGGCGATCATGATGGCCAAGCGAATATTGAGGCACGGCAGCCAATCCACAGTGGAGCAGTCGCTGCCTTATGAGGGCCTGGTCTTTCAGTATTGCACGAGAACGGCGGAGCACTACAAAACCGTCTGTGAGACCCTTGCAAGGCTCAAAGGCGCTTTATGATGGTGCCGCCGACGGGTTAAGTGGAAGGAGGTTTGATGCATGCAGATTAAAAAGGTATTTGTGATCGGCTCCGGCCTGATGGGGAGCGGAATCGCCCAGGTATGTGCCCAGGCCGGTATCCAGGCGTGCCTCTACGACATCAGCCAGGAGGCCCTGGACAAGGCCATCAAGAACATTGGCTGGTCGGTAGGCAAATTCATTGAGAAGGGAACACTAAAAGAGGACCTGAAGACCATTACCGGCCGCGTCACCACGTCTTCGAACATTGCGGCTGCCTCGGAGGCCGACCTCGTCATCGAAGCGGTCTTTGAGCGCCTGGATATAAAACAGGAGACCTTCCGCCAGATCGATCAGGTGGCCAAGCCGTCGGCGCTCATCGCCAGCAATACCTCGGCCATCCCGATCACCGAGTTGGCGGCGGTGACCAAGCGGCCCGCGCAGGTGCTGGGCCTGCACTTCTTCAGCCCGGTCCCGATGATGCAGGCGGTGGAGGTCATCAAAGGGCTGGCCACGAGCGACCAGACCGCCGAGAGCGGCCGTGAATTCGTCCTTGCCATCGGCAAGGAACCGATCATGGTCAATCGGGACGTGGCCGGCTTTGTGATCAACAGGATCAATTTCCCTTCGACCATCGAGGCCATGCGCCTCGTGGAGGCCGGTATTGCCACGGTGGAGGACATCGACAAGGGGTTGCGGCTGGCCTCGGGACGCCGCATGGGGATCTTCGAGACCGGCGACATGGTCGGGCTTGACGTGACCTACGGCGCCATGATGGCCATGTATGAGGAGACCGGCGACTCCCGCTGGTATCCCCCCCTGCTGCTGCGGCGCAAGGTCAAGGCCGGAGAGCTGGGGAGAAAGACCGGCAAAGGGTGGTACGAATACAACAAGGACGGAAGCCGCAAGGAGTAAGGGCCGCGGATCGGCTGGTGCATCCCGAGGCCCCGTGTGAAGGTAATGACGTCAAATAACAAGAAAAAAAGAAATGATAAGAAAGGAGCGGTAGTAAAACAATGGAACACTACAAAGTAAACCCAAAGGACATCCTCTTTATCCTGAAAGAGCAGTTGAACTATGGATCCCTCTGTTCACTGGACCGCTACAAGGATCTCAACGAAAAGGCTTTGGACATGGCGGTCACCGAGGCGATCAAGTTTGCCGATGGCGTGGTTGACCCCCTCCAGAAGATCGGCGAGGAATGGGGGGTAAAGTTGAAGGACGGAAAGGTCTCCTGCGCCCCCGAGTTCAGGGAGGTATTCAAGCAGTATGCCGAGAACGGATGGCTCGCTATTTCCGCCGACGCCCAATACGGCGGTCAGGAATTTCCCTTCTTGATCGATATGGTAGTCACTGATCTCATGTCCGGGGCCTGCCAGTCCTTTCATATGTGTCCCGGCTTGACCCATGGCGCCGCCCGTCTGATCGAGTCCTTTGGCACCGAGGAGTACAAGGAGCGCTTCGTCCGCCGGATGTACAGCGGGGAATGGGCCGGCACTATGGCCCTGACCGAGCCGAACTCCGGCTCCGATTTGTCCGGTATCCAGACCATGGCCTTTCGTGAGGGGGATCATTTCAAGATCAAGGGTACCAAGATCTTCATCTCCTGGGGAGATCATGATGTGGCGGACAATATCATCCACATGGTCTTGGCCAAGATCGAAGGGGCGCCTGAAGGGACGAAAGGGATCTCTCTCTTCATCGTCCCCAAGATCCGCGTCAAGGAGGACGGTTCCCTGGGGGAGCCCAACGACGTCGTCTGCGAAAAGGTGGAAGAGAAGTTGGGCATTCATGCCTCTCCCACTGCCGAATTAAGCTTCGGGGCCAATGACGGATGTATCGGATATCTGTGCGGGCTAGAAAACAAAGGTTTGTCCTGCATGTTCCAGATGATGAACGGCGCCCGCATCGGCACCGGCGTGAGCGGCATGGCCATGGCGAGCACCGCCTACCAGAACGCCGTTGCCTACGCCAAGGAGAGGATCCAGGGGCCCGATATCACCGGTCAGAAGAAGGGACCCGTGGCTATCATCAACCACCCCGATATACGGCGCATGCTGCTCTGGATGAAGGCCATGGTGGATGGAATGCGCTCCATGATCTATGCCTCTGCGATGTGGTTAGACATGTCCCAAACGGCAGCTGATGCCGACAAGAGGGCGCGCTACGACGCCCTGGTGGATTTTATGGTTCCCATTATCAAGGCCTACTGCTCTGATATGGGATTCAGGGTGTGCGAGACCGCCATGCAGTGCTACGGCGGGTACGGATACTGCAAAGACTATCCCATCGAGCAGTACCTCAGGGACACCAAGATCATGTCCATCTACGAGGGCACCAATGGCATTCAGGCCCTGGATCTCATGGGCCGCAAGATGCGGATCAAAGACGGGGCCCCGGTCCGCGCCTTCATGGAGGAGATCGGCGCGTTCTGCAAGAAGAACCAGGGTCACCCCCGCCTCGGGGGTGCGGTGAAAGAGCTGGGCCAGATGGTGGATAAGCTTATGGAGGTGTCTACCAAGATGGGGATGCTGGCTATGTCGGATCTACCCCAATGGGCCTCCACTACTTACCCCGCCCTCTTGAGTTTTGGTGATGCTATTGCGTGCTGGATGCTTTTGGACATGGCCGTAGCTGCCCAGAAGGCCATCGATGGCGGTAAGGATAACCCGTTCTACCAGGGCAAGGTCTTGCAGGCCCTCTACTTCACCAAGGTCACCCTGCCGGAGGCCGTGGCGCGGCTGGACAGCTGTGTGCGCGAAGGCAGGGAGGTTGTGGAGATGCCGGCGGAGGCCTTTTAGTCTCCCAAAGATGATCACCCGATCCTGAGGGGAGCAACGTGACAAAGAAAGCGAACGGCATGCGGGAAGCAGTAGTTGTCAGCGCTGTGAGGACGCCGGTTGGCAGATACCTGGGTACCTTGCGCGACATCCCGGCCTATGACCTGGCAGCCCTGGTCCTCAACGAGGTCCTTAAGCGAAGCGGCTGCAAGGCCGAGGCCGTTGATGAGGTGATCTTCGGACAATCTTACCAGAGCGGCGAATATGTGAATATTGCCCGCATGGCCCTGCTCAAGGCCGGCTGGCCGGAGGGCATCCCGGGCGTTACCCTGGATCGCCGCTGCTGTACCGGCCTCGACACCGTGCGCATGGCTGCCATGATGATCCAGTCGGGCCAGGCTGAGATGGTCGCCGCCGGCGGGGTGGAGAGCATGAGCAGCGCCGAATTCTATCTGCCCGGGGAGATCAAGTGGGGCGTCGGCGGGAAGGGCTCCATGCCGCGGGGACACGGCGATCTCGCCATTTGGGGGCTGCGCTTCTACGACCGCATCCAGAGGGCGCGGGTCATGTCGCAGCCTGAGGAACGGTACGGGATCTTGCCGGCCATGATGTCCTGGGCCGAGACAGCGGCTGCGGAGGAAGATATCACCCGCGAGGCCTGCGATCGCTGGTCCTTTGAGAGTCACCAGAAGGCCTATGCCGCCATCGAGGCGGGCCGGTTTGCCGAAGAGATCGTACCGGTTCAGATACCGCAGCCCAAAGGAGAGCCCCTGATCGTAGACCGCGATGAGAATCCGAGGGCAGATACGACCCTCGAGAAGCTGGCGCGGCTCAAGCCGGTATTAGGCGGGGTCTGCACTGCCGGGAATTCTTCGACTGAGAATGACGGGGCCGCTGCGGTGCTGGTTACCTCCCGCGAGAGGGCTGCCGAGCTGGGTATAAAGTCTCTAGCGACAATCAAATCCTCTGCCGTAGTGGGAGATGATCCGCGCCGCACTTACCGGACGGTTCCCCAGGCGGTACAGAAGGCGCTGGAGCGCGCCGACCTAACCATCAAAGATATCGAGCTGATTGAGATCCAGGAGGCCTTTGCTGCCCAGGTGCTGGCAGACATCAAGGAGATGGGTCTGGGGGAGAAGGACTACACTCGGATCAACGTGAACGGATCGGGGATCTCCCTGGGCCACCCCATTGCCTGCACAGGCACGCGCGTACTGGTGACCCTGCTCCATGAAATGAAGCGTCGGGAAGCACGCTTCGGCCTGGAGACCATCTGCGGCGGCGGCGGTCTCGGCATCGCTGCCGTCTTTGAAAGGAAGTAACGGGGCGAGCAGCCACCCGATTCCCTCTGTCACGGAAGGACATTCTGATGATGAGAGGAGCCGTTCCATGAACTACGAGAATATCATCCTCGAGAAGAGAGGCTACGTCAGCATCGTCACCATCAATCACCCCCCTGCCAACGCCTGGAACCTCGCCACCATGGAGGAGTTTGAGCGGGTTATTGACGTTGTGGAGCAGGACAAGGAGCAGAGGGTTATTATCATCACCGGTGCAGGGGAGAAGAGTTTTTCTGCGGGCTTTGATGTCAGCGATGCGGCAAATGCCGCGAAGACAAGCCCCAAAGGCAAGGCCCTCTGGACGCGGATCGATCGATTTGCCAAGCCTGTTATTGCCGCCATCAACGGGTTTGCCTTCGGAGGTGGCCTGGAGCTGGCCATGGCCTGTCATTTCAGGATCATGGTGGACCATCCCAAGGTGACGGTGGGTCTGACCGAGCTCAACCTCGGCATCATTCCGGGGTGGGGCGGCACGCAACGCCTGCCCCTGCTGGTAGGTCGTTTGAAGGCCTTGGACATGATCCTGTTCAGCAAAAGGATCGGTGCGCAGGAGGCCATGCGGATCGGGTTGATAAACCAGATTTCTGCACCGGGCAAACTGATGGAAGATGCCCTCGCCTTCGCACAAAAGCTGGCAGAAAGACCTCCGATCGCGGTCGGCTGCGTGCTGAAGGCAATGGCTGCCGGGATTTATGAAGGGCTGGAGCAAGGGTTGCGGGTTGAGGACGAAGGCACGGCCCGCGTGAGCCAATCAAAGGATTGCATCGAGGGTTTCACCGCATTCCTGGAAAAACGCCGGCCGGTTTTCAAGGGGGAGTAGCAGCCTGCCTTCGCCGGGCTTTTTTGCCAATCGCGACAAGAAATCCAAAGCGCCATATTTGTGAGCAGATGACTAAGGGGCCATCCAAAGATGGCCCCTTCTAAAGCTCCCCTGCTGAAAGCTGTCAGCTATATACCATGTAAAATTTAGGCCCGCCGACGCAGCCTTTCAATGGCAAGACGAATACTATCCTGCATTCGAGAGATTGCTTCAGCCAATGCCCCGATTTCATCTCCCGTTTTGACTTCAACTCGAGCTTCCAGCTCGCCGACGCTGATGCGGTTAGTTACCTCAGTCAGAGATTTGATTCTCTTCGTTAGTCTCTGCAGATACACCAACATGATAATACCAATGATTAAAAGTGTACCGCCGAATATCGCGATAACGATGGTCCTTGCTTGCAAGACGAGATTTTTCACACGGTCTTCAACTATTTTTGCCGGCGACATAAAATCTGCGGTCAGGGCGGTATAGATGATGCCGTAGGGCGTTCGTCCCACCGGTGCGAAGGCCGCCATTCTTTCCTTGAAAATACCGTCTTCATCCTTCGACAGGAAAAAATCTGATGCTTCTCGATGCTCTTCCGGCGGGGTGCCGATAATAACGATTTTTCCGAATTCGTCATACTTATCCTTGCCCAGCTCGCCTTTAATCATGAGCGATTGCATCGATTGACCTTCCAAACTCTGGTTCTTCGTTAGCAGGATGGTACCTGCCTTTTCAGGGTCTATCCTCAGGTAGAGGCTTGCTTCACCTGACATCAATTGCCGTTGGGTGACTATTTCCCTTAAGGCGGGATCTTTAGCAAAATCCTCCACCTTTAATTCCGGGTGGGCTGCCAGATAAGACTCGACCTGTTTCGCAATGGCACTTGCGAATTGGTTCGCCTGATTCTTGGCACCTTCAATTTCAGCTTGTACGGTCTCTTGGATGATGCCATCGACGGCTTTCGTAATATACCTGATGGAAAAAGGCACGGCGGCAACCAATATGACGACGGGAATGATAAAGAGCACGAGGATCATCTTGGCCCGTATCCCAAACCCCTTTAGTTTGCGACCGGCCTCTTCCGGCGCTTTCTTCTTCTTTTTTGTAGGTTCAGGTTCGGGCGTTAGAGTTCCAGGGTTGCCTTCAGGCTTGATGACCGTGATGAGATTATTACAGGACGTGCACCTAAAACTGCCCTCCTTCCCCTCGATTTGATTGGGGTCTATCTGGTATTTTTTTCCGCATTGCTCGCAACTTACACTTATCATGGTAACGCCTCCTTAATTAGACATATCAGGCATATCCCGGCATTTGGGGAAACGAGCCTTCCATGCGTCCTGACGGCCTTCCCAAATGGATTTTCAAGTCTTTACCCTTCCGCAAGCGCTCAACAACCGTGCGTGTCGTATAGTCGGCTTCTCGACACCTATCTTTAAGCAATTTATATACCAAAATTGTCACCGTGGCAACCCCTTAAAGTTACAAGAAAAAAATAAAAACCGCAAGAGGTAATCCGCCGGGAGTGACGTTTTTTTACCCAGTGACGATAAAAGATGGTCAATTATCGGCCGCTTCATCTTTCGCCTTGCATTTTACGACCAACTGTAGAGAAAGAAAAGGGGTTTCTCAAGTTTTCTGCTTTTTTCCATAGTCTCGCCTTGCTTGACATCGGTGAGGTGACTGAAATAGACTTTTCCCGAAGGAGCTTGACATGAAGCAGATCATCCTTGGAACAGCCGGCCATATCGATCACGGGAAGACGGCCCTGGTGAAGGCCCTCACCGGGATAGATACCGATCGGTTAAAGGAAGAAAAGGAGCGCGGTATTACCATCGAGCTGGGTTTTGCCTACCTCGATCTCCCCGGCGGAGGCAGGATCGGGATCGTCGATGTACCGGGGCACGAGAGATTTGTCAAACATATGGTGGCTGGGGCAGGGGGTATCGATATCGTGGCCCTGATCATCGCCGCCGATGAAGGTGTCATGCCTCAGACGAGGGAGCACCTGGACATCTGTACTTTGTTGGGGGTGGAGAGAGGAGTGGTTGTCTTGACCAAGATCGACGTGGTGGATCAAGAGATGAGGGATCTCGCCATAGCGGACATCAAGGGTTTCACCAGGGGGACCTTCCTCGAAAAGGCCCCCATCATCCCCGTTTCGGCTGTCACCGGCCAAGGGTTAGGTGATCTGATCACCGCCCTGGAGCACCTGGTTGGGCAGGTCGAGGAAAGATCCGCTACAGGTCTCTTCCGCCTTCCCATCGATAGGGTATTTACCATGAAGGGTTTTGGAACGGTGGTTACCGGCACCCTCGTCTCGGGCCAGGTGAAGACAGGGGATGCCGTGGAGATCCTCCCCAGCGGGACAGTGGCAAAGGTGAGGGGGATACAGGTACACAACGCACAGGTCCAGCAGGCGGTGGCAGGGCAGCGGAGTGCCGTCAATCTGCAGGGGGTGGAGAAGTCCACGGTTCAGCGGGGAGAGGTGGTCCTTCACCCGGGAACCGTGGAACCAACGCATCTCCTCGATGTGGAGATCATCCATCTCTCCCATGCCCCCCGTGCCCTCAGAAATGGCGTTATGCTCCGTTTCCATACGGGAACCTCCCTTCAGATGGGCAAGATATTCTTATTGGGGGCCAATGAGCTGAAACCAGGGCAGAGGGGATATGCCCAGATACGATTGCAGGATGCCATGGTGGCCTTGCCTAACGATCGCTTTGTTTTGCGCGGCTCCTCCCAGATACAGACTATCGGCGGAGGGATCATCCTCGACGCCCATCCGCAACGGCACAAGAGGTTTAAGGGAGATGTCATCGCCGTGCTGGAACAATTGAAGGGCGCGGCGCCCCCTTTTGTCCTCGCTTTTCATATCAAAAAGGGCGGCACGCGAGGGATGGAGCTTAGGAAACTCCCCGGGTACACCCATATCACCCCAGCGATCCTGGCAGCGACCATGCAGGAGCTCCTCTCGCGAAAGCAGGTAATCAAATTTGACCGGGAGGGCGAGCGGGTCATTGACGGGGGCATCTATAACCAGCTCAAGGAGGAGATGGTCCAGGCCCTGGAGAAGTATCATGCCGAAAACCCCCTCAAGCCGGGCATGCCCAAAGAAGAACTCAAATCCAAACTCCCCCCAGAGGTAGATGGGAAGCTCTTCAACGCCCTCTTGTCGGACCTTATGGGGAGCGAGGCCGCGGTGGCGGAGAAGGACAAGGTGAGGCTGGCCGGCCATCACATCGCCCTCGAAGGCAGACAGCAGGCATTGGAGGAAAAGATCGAAGGGATCATGCTTCGAAGCGGCCTCACCCCTCCCTCGACAAAGGAATTGGTTGAGCAACTCGGAACCAGCGAAAAAGAGGTGCAGACGATCCTCTCACTGCTGATCAATGATGGGAAGGTGGTCAAGCTGAAAGAGGGGGTCTACTTCCATCGGGAGCCCTTGGATAAACTCAGAGGGCAGCTGGTAACCTTGCTCAAGGAGAAAGGAAAGATAACCACCCAAGACTTCAAATCCCTCACCAATGCCTCCAGGAAGTACACCATACCGCTGGCGGAGTACTTCGATGCCATTAAGGTTACCGTGCGGGTAGGTGATGACAGGGTCCTGAGGGGGGAGGGGAAAGGATGATAAGTCAAGCCATCAGCTAAAGCCGATGGCTTGAGGGTCCTAGCCCCGCCCCGTAATGTAGATTTATGGAAGCGGGATGCCGCCGCTGGCGGCAGATTCAAGGG
>Ga0214474_1000691_pt1 | contig 16261 bp, 10 predicted proteins | sample RVTome_2_FD_187335 | JGI IMG/M metagenome (GOLD analysis project Ga0214474, IMG submission 187335) | Soil microbial communities from uranium-contaminated site in the Upper Colorado River Basin, Wyoming, United States - RVT95D214 HiSeq ...
TGCCATTCCCGCAGGCGGTTCCGAGAAAGGTGACCATAGACGCCGAGCACTGCAGGATGATCACCGAGAAGAAGTGCGGCGTGTGCAAGAAGGTCTGTCAGGCAGGCGCGATCGACTATGAGCAGAAGGACGAGTTCGTGAAGATTGGGGCCGCAGCGGTAGTCATTGCGACCGGGTTCGACCTATCTGACACCTCCAAACTCCCGCAGCACGGGATGGGTGTGTGCAAGGATGTCGTCACATCGCTCCAGCTCGAGAGGATCCTCTCCGCCTCGGGGCCCACAGGAGGCCATCTTGTCCGTGCATCTGACGGAATGGAGCCCAAGAAGCTTGCGTTCGTCCAGTGCGTCGGCTCGAGGGATGCGAAGGCGTTCAGGTACTGTAGCAGCGTGTGCTGCATGTACGCCACGAAGGAAGCAATACTCGTCCGAGAGCATGTCCCAGACATCAATTCGACCATTTTCTACATGGACATGCGCGCGACAGGCAAGGGGTTCCAGGAGTTCGTGCTGAGAGCGCAGGCGAACTACGGCGTGAGGTACATCCGTTCAAGGCCTGCGATCGTCCAGCCTGCCCATGGCGAAAGCGGCGTACTGGTGACGTACGAGACGGGTGGAGCGGCTAGCGAGCAGCTGACCGAGGAGTTCGACATGCTCGTGGTGTGTCCCGCGCTTGTGCCTTCCAAGGGCTCGGTCGAATTGGCGGAGCTCATGGGGGCAAGGCTAGGCGAGGACCGGTTCATCATGACACCCAGCCTGAGGAACCCTGTCGACTCGACCAAGAAGGGCGTCCTGGTCTGCGGATTCGCGGGAGAGCCCATGGACATCCCCGACTCGGTGGCTCAGGCTTCGGGTGTGGCTGCCAGGGTCGCCGAGCTGCTCCAGGAGGCTGGTTGAGCATGGCTAGGACAGGTGTATTCATATGTCACTGCGGCCACAACATCGCCTCCATAGTCGCGGTGGAGGAGGTCGTCAAGTTCGCAAGAACGCTCCCTGGGGTCGTCGTCGCAGACCATAACCTGTACTCCTGCTCGGAGGAGGGCCTGAGCGCCATCAAGACCAGCATCAAGCAGAACAACCTGGACAGAGTGGTTGTGGCAGCCTGCACTCCTAGAACTCACGAGCCCCTTTTCAGGAAGATATGCGAGGAGGCGGGCATCAACAAGTACCTGTTCGAGTTCGTCAACATCAGAGAGCACTGCTCATGGATCCACGCCAAGGAACCAGGTCCGGCCACAGAGAAGGCGAAGAGACTCGTCGCTATGGGCGTCTCCAAAGCTGCGCTCCTGGAGCCGCAGGCAGAGACCGAATCGAGCGTTACCCCCACAGCGGTCGTGATAGGAGGGGGGTTGGCCGGGCTCACTGCTGCAGCATCTCTCGTGGCACAGGACATCGACACCCATCTCGTCGAGCAGGAAGGGGAGATTGGAGGACATCTCTCCAGAGTGTCGGTGCTCGCACCGGAATTCGACGAGTCCAGGAAGCTTCTCGATTCCTTGATGTCTGGGCTTGCGGGCTCAGAAAAGGCGCACATCCATCTCAGGTCCAAGCTCAAGGACGTGCACGGTTTCGTGGGCAACTTCGAGGTCACAATCGACGAGCACGGGAAGGAGCTCAAGATCCCGGCGGGAGCAATCTTGGTGGCCACCGGCGCGCAGGAGTTCCAGCCAGTAGGAGAGTACGGGTTCGGGGAGCTCCAGGGGACGATCACCCAGCTCGACCTCGAGAAGATGCTTTCGGAAGGTAAGGCGCCCAATAGGACGGTCTTCATCCAATGCGTGGGCAGCAGACAGCCTGGGAGAGAATACTGCTCCAGGATATGCTGCAACACCTCCCTGAAGAACGCTCTCAGAATCCTTGACCTCAACCCCAAGGCCGCGGTCACGATCATACACAGGGACATCATGAGCTACGGAACGGCCTGGGAGGAGCTGTACAGACGAGCTTCCGAGAGAGGCGTGAGGTTCCTAAGATACGCTCTCGCGAATCCCACGAAGGTTACCAGGAAGGACGGGTCGCTCCTGGTGGAGGTCTACGACGAAACCCTCGCCGAGAGGATCAATGTCGAGGCGGACGTCGTCGTGCTCGCCACCCCGATGGTTTCGAGAGAGAACTCGGGAGACGTGAGCAAGATGCTCAAAGTCCCGAGGGATAAGTACGGGTTCTTCCTCGAGGCGCACGTGAAGCTTCGGCCGGTCGAGTTCGCCACCGATGGAGTGTTCATATGCGGATCCGCCAGATGGCCAAGCAGCGCCAAGGAAGTGATGTGCCAAGCCCTCGCGGCTGCGGCGAAGGCAGCAATACCTATCAAGCGCGGCAAGGTGATAATCGAGGCCATCACGGCGTGGGCAGACCCCGACAAGTGCGCAGCGTGTGGCAACTGTGTCACCGCGTGTCCCTACGAGGCGGTCGAGATCGCCACGCAGGACGGGAAGCAGATCGCGAAGGTGAATGACGCCCAGTGCAAGGGATGCGGGGCCTGCGTCGCAGCGTGTCCGAACGACGCGATGCAGCAGAGAGGCTTCACGACTAGGCAGCTCGGGGCTATGATCGACTCGCTGGTGAAGAACGCTCTGGAGGCGGAGCAATGACTGAGTTCGAACCAACCATACTGGCGTTCTGCTGCAACTGGTGCTCCTACGCAGGAGCAGACCTCGCGGGCGTCAGCAGGCTGCAGATGCCTCCGAACGTGCACATCGTGCGCGTAATGTGCAGCGCTAGCGTGAAACCGGAGTATGCCATCAAAGCCATATCGCAGGGTATAGACGGGGTGCTCGTGCTGGGATGTCACATAGGCGACTGCCACTACATGACCGGGAACCACAGGACCGCGAAGAGGTTCCCCGTGGTTCAGAAGCTACTCGAGGACGTGGGCATAGACAAGACGCGACTGAGACTGGACTGGGTCAGCGCGGCCGAGGGAGAGAAGTTCCAGAAGGTCGTGACCGAGTTCGTCGAGGACGTGAAGAGACTGGGCCCGAACCCGCTCAAGGAGGTGAGGTTCTGACGGAGCTGGAGAGGATGCTCCCAGAGCTCGCTTTTGACAAGCTCGGAGCCGACCTGTTGCTCGCGATGTGCGAGGGGCACGGGAATGTTGGCCCGATCGTCATCTCCAAGGGCGAGAAGATGGCCAAGGTCAGGACGGACGTGCCCTACCAGCTCGTGACGATCCTCACGAACATATACCCCTTCATCGGACAGAAGAAGCTGGCACTCCTATGCAGGAGGTGCGACGAGAAGGCTCTAGCTGAGCTGGAGAAACGGGGCCTCGTGGACGAAAAGCGCGTGCTGAGGATAGGACTCGCGTGCTCCGCCGATCAGATCAAGGCGTGCAGGTGCTCCGACCCCGTGCCCAGCGTGGTCCACATTGGCGCGCCGGGCAAGCCGGCCGGCGAGGACGAGCTCATGAACAAGCTCCTTGCGATGCCGTCCGAGGAGCGGCTCAAATTCTGGACCGCGCAGTTCAGGAAGTGCAACAAGTGCTTTGCCTGCACCCTCAACTGCCCCGTGTGCTTCTGCGACGACTGCGTACTCGAAGAGAGAACCTTCGTTGCGGAGAAGGGCATCCCGCCCGGCATGTCATTCCATCTGATACGAACATTCCACCTATCGGACAAGTGCGTGGAGTGCGGAGAGTGCGAGAGATCATGTCCCGCGGGGATACCCCTCCTCACGCTGAGGAAGATGGCGGCCAAGGACATGAAGGCGCTCTACGGCTTCGTGTCTGGAGACAAGAAGAAGGTCAGCCCGCTCCTGACAACGCTCGAGGGCGAGCCCATGGAGGACGAGTGCCATGAATGTTGAGCATGTCCTGACCACTTGCCCGTACTGCGGCACTGGCTGCAATTTCTATCTCCAGGTCGTCGATGGGAGGCTCGTAGGGGTAGTGCCCTGCAAGACGGACGAGATAAGTCTTGGCAAGCTATGCATCAAAGGGTACAACGCTCACGCCTTCGTTCAACATCCTGATCGACTGATACACCCGATGGTCAGGCAGGGCGGGGACATGCGGCGCGTCTCGTGGGAAGAGGCTCTGGACAAGCTCGCGTCCGAGATCAAGCGCATTCGGGACAAGTACGGCCCCGACTCGATCGCAGTGCTCGCATCCGCGAAGTGCACCAACGAGGAAAACTACCTGTTCCAGAAGCTCGCGCGCGCGGTCATAGGGACCAACAACGTGGACCACTGCGCGAGGCTGTGCCACGCATCGACCGTCGCCGGCCTTCTGTATTCGTTCGGGTCCGGTGCCATGACGAACACCATCCCGGAGTTTGACAATGCTGATTGCATACTCGTGACCGGATCGAACACGCTCGAGGCCCACCCGATCATAGGCTCGAGGATGCTACGCGCTCTCGAGAAGGGCGCGAAGATCATCACGGTTGACCCCAGAGACACGCCTCTTTCGCGCCTGGCAGCCATCAAGCTCAACCAGAAGTCAGGGAGCGACATCGCGTGGATAAACGGCATGATCAAGGTCATCATCGACGAGGGGCTGGTGGACGGTGAGTTCGTCGAGACCCGCACGACTGACTTCGCGAAGCTGAAGGAGGCGGTGAGCGGGTACCATCTCGACAAGGTCGAGAGCATCACAGGAATCCCGAAGGATCGGCTTGCGGAGGCCGCGCGAGTGTTCGCCAAGTCCAAGCGGGCGATGGTGGCGTATGCGATGGGCATCACGCAGCACAGCAACGGTACTGACATCGTGAAGGCCCTAGCGAACCTGAGCATGGTCACGGGGCATCTGGGAAAGGAATCGAACGGACTGAACCCGTTAAGAGGCCAATGCAATGTGCAAGGTTCGTGTGACGCTGGGGGGCTGCCGAACCTCTATCCAGGATACCAACGGGTGGACGACGAGCAGACGAGGGCGAAGTTCGAGCAGGCATGGGGGCAGAGGCTGCCACCGAAGCCAGGCCTGACGCTCACATGCGCTGTCAAGGACGCCCTGGTGGGCAAGCTCAAGGCGATGATCATCTTCGGCGAGAACATCATGCTCTCAGACCCGGACATCACTCATGTCGAGCAGGCACTGAAGGAGTTGGAGCTTGTGGCGGTTGTGGACATCTTTCCGACCGAGACCTCCAGCTTCGCGCACATCATCCTCCCCGCTGCGTGCTACGCGGAGAAGGACGGCACTTTTACCAACACCGACAGGTCCGTGCGGCTCCTCCGGAAGGCGCTCGCTCCGCCTGGAGAAGCATGGCCAGACTGGAAGATCGCATGTGAGCTGGCCAAGAGGCTGGGCGCGAATGGCTTCGACTTCGCATCTCCGGCACAGGTCATGGACGAGATGGCCAAGGTGACTCCGATCTACGGAGGGATTGACCACTCGAGGCTGGACTCGGAGCATCTCAGGTGGCCATGTCCGACCAAGGACCACAAAGGCACCCCGATACTGCACACGCAGAAGTTCACCAAGGGCCTCGGGACCTTCGCTCCTGTGCACCACAAGCCCCCCGCAGAAGAGCCGTCAGAGGAATATCCTTTCATACTCACGACTGGCAGGAACCTGTTCCAATACCACACGGGCACGATGACCAGACGCTCGCCCAAGCTAGAGAGGGAGGCCCCCGAGCCGTATGTGGAGATCAACACGGGAGATGCGAAGAGGCTCGGGATCGTTGATGGCGAGCGGGTGATGGTGTCTTCGCGCAGAGGAGCGATCTCGTTGAAGGCCGCAGTGACTGACAGAATCATTCCAGGCTCGATCTTCATACCGTTCCACTATGCGGAGGCACCGGCCAACAGGCTGACAAACGCTGCTCTTGACCCGGTCTCGAACATACCCGAACTGAAGGTTTGCGCTGCCAAAGTGCAGAAGGCTTGATTCAGAGCTTTCCCCGCTTCAGTATCCGGACGAGGTCCATGGCCAGATGTGCGAGGTCCTCTGCACGCAAGGTATTCGATGCGGAAGAGTCAAAAAGGATATTACCCGAGGTAGGGACCTCATCGTCTCCCTTCCAGACCGTCACATTGACCACGAGGAACGGGAAGACGTATAGGTCGTATGACAGGTCTCCCCTCTGGACCTTTCTTCCTCCCAAAGACTCTGCGTTCCTGGCGAACCCTTCGGGGTCGCTCTCGAAAGCCTTCACCAAGGGTATGAGCGCGGCCTGATTGTAGGCGGAGAAGTAGAGGCTGCCGCCCTCGACCTCCCGGAAAGTGATCCAGCTGTTCTTCAGCCGGCCCAAGGAGCCCAAGAGATAATGCAGAAGCACGACCTTCATGTCCACGTCTGGCTCTCCGCCGTCAACCCATCTGACAGTCCAATCCTCCAGACCGACGACCGCGGTCCGGTTGAGGATTCTGAGATGGAGCGCGTTGTCTTGCACAACGCCTCCGCTGTTGACGACTATGGCCTGGCTGTCCCTGGCCCTCAGGTCCTGGGTCGCCTTCTCTATCGCGGAGGAGAACCTTCTGTCATCGACCATCCCGATGCTCCTTTCAAGCTCTCAGGAAAGAGGCGGCGTAGAGCCTCTGGTTAAGCAGCACCTCGGCGGCCTTGACGACCTTCATCAGCTCAGAATCGTTCGGATCCGCGATCGCAGCGTCCAATCCTCTGCCCAGGAGCATGGCCAGATATGTCCTGTTGAGCAGGCTCCGCTCCTCCGCCCCGCTAGATACGTTGCTCAGGCCGACGATGGTCTTCGGTGGAGGGTCGTTCAGAGTCTTGAAGGAGGAGAGAGCTTCGCACAACATCGGGCACTGCGCCTGCGCTGCAGAAATGGGCAGCACCACCGGGTCGAGGTATATCTTCTCAGGAGCGATGCCGTGCTCCATCGCGCTCGCAAGGAGCATCATGGCCACCTCTGTCCTGCCCTCGATAGTGTTCGGAATGCCCTTCTCGTCGATGGTCAGGCAGACCAGCTCTGCGTTGTGCTCCTTCGCCAAGGGCATGAACTTCTCGATACGTTTCTGCTCCGCGGTAGTCGAGTTGATCATTGGCTCGCGCCTACACGCGGACAAGCCCGCCTGCTGGGTCTTGAGCCCGGGGGAGTCTATGCACAGTCTGACATCCACGGCATCCTGGATGGTCTTGACCAGCCAGGCCATGGCCTCAGGGCCATCGTCCCTCCCGGGGCCGGTGTTGACATCCAGGAGGTGCGCGCCTCCAGAAACCTGCTCAACCGCGAGGGCCTGGATGAACTTGACATCCTTGGAATCTATGGCACGTGACACGTTCGGAAATTGCCCGTTTATCCTCTCCCCAACGACTAGCAACTCGAGTTCCCCCTTGAGAGGACCACAGAGGTCTTACCGCATATGAAATGTTCGTTCCAGTGGTCCGGCTCATCGTTTGCCAATAGCAATTGTTATTACAATCTCATGTCCTTGCGCATCCAGCTGAGGATTGATGGCTGGAGAGATGCGTAGGGACGTCAAGGTCACATTCGTTCCGTTCGGGCTCAGCGTAGTGGTCCCCGGAGGGACTACTATCCTCGATGCGTGCAGCGCGGCCGGCATTCTCATAGACGCCGTGTGCGGCGGCGAGGGTGAGTGTGGCAGATGCAAGGTGCGCGTCAAGGGGGACTTCTCGGCCCAGGATTCCACTCACATCACCGATGCAGAGGCCGCTTCCGGCATAGTCCTGGCATGCACCACGACCGTCGATGGGGACGTCTCGGTGGAAGTGCCTGAGCGCTCCCGGCTCAGGAAGCATCAGATCTTGACCAAGTCGATCGACGACATGCCCCGGCACCTATCGCCCTGGGTGAAGAAGCGCATGCTCGAACTGCCCAAGGCTTCGGTGACCGACAATGTCGCTGACCTGGAGCGGCTGTCCAGGGCACTGGGCGTGAAACGCCTGAACTATTCGATCGAGATGCTAAGACAGCTTCCAGAGGTCGCCCGGGGGAAGGATGGGAGGATAACACTGACCGTGTCCAACCTCGACCACATCCCGGAGGTCACGAGAATAGAGCCGGGCTCCAGGGGCGGGCTGTACGGCATAGCGGTTGACGTGGGCACGACAACGGTCGTTGTGGAGCTCATGGACCTCCTCAGAGGCAGAGTCCTCGGAGTGGCCTCCGACTACAACCGGCAGATAGAGCATGGAGAGGACGTCATCGCCCGGATGATATATGCTGAGGAGGGGGGCCTGGAGGACCTCACGGCGCTCGTGAAGGACACGATAAACGCCAACATAAGGACTCTGCTGGCAAAGCCCCAGGCGCCTGGTGAAGAGAAGGTCGGCGAAGAGGACATAGTGGCTGCGTCCGTGGCAGGGAATACGGTCATGACCCACTTCCTGGCCTCCCTGCCTACGCACACCATCAGGAGGGAGCCCTATGTCCCAGTCGCGCACGCGCTCCCGCCCATGAGGGCGGGGGACCTGGGCATCGCGATGAACCCCGCTGGGAGGGTTCTCATGTTCCCGTTGAGGGCGGGGTATGTGGGCGGGGACATCGTCGCCGACGTGATCTCGAGCGGTATGCACAGGTCGGACAAGGTCTCGCTATTGATCGATGTGGGCACCAACGGGGAGGTTGTGCTCGGGTGTAGGAGCTGGCTCGTTTCGTGTGCTTGCTCCGCAGGCCCTGCGTTCGAAGGAGGGGAGACTTCCTGCGGAATGCGCGCGATGGATGGCGCGATAGACAAGATCAGGATCAACGAAGACCTCTCGTGTTCATATCACGTGATCGGGGGGTGCCCGCCCTCAGGCATCTGCGGGTCCGGCCTGATAGACCTGATGGCGGAGCTGTTCACGCACGGCGTCATCGACAGGAAGGCTAGGATAAACGATCTGAAGACAGACCGGATCAAGGAGAAAGAGGAGGGGAGGATGTATGTCGTCGAGCGGAAGGAGAAGCTCAGCTCGGGTTCCTCAGACGACATGGTCATGACCGATGCTGACCTGCAGAACATCCTGCGCACCAAGGCTGCGATATACAGCGCCTGTTCGGTCCTGCTGCGCAAGACCAGCCAGTCAATGAGCGAACTTTCGTCCGTGATTATCGCTGGCGGGTTCGGGTACAACATAGACATCGACCGCGCGATCATCCTGGGCATGTTCCCCGACCTGTCGAGGAAGAAGTACAGGTTCATTGGGAACGGCTCGCTCGCGGGCGCGAGATTGGCGCTGCTTTCGGAGAGAAGGAGGAAGGAGGCCATGGAGGTCTTCGAGAAGATGACCTACCTCGAGCTGAGCGTGGACAACGATTTCTACTCGGAATTCTCGTCCTCGTTGTTCCTGCCACACACCGACCTGAGCAAGTTCCCGAGCGCATCAGGCGAGCGCGGGGAGGAAGGGGCTAGATGACCTGGACGATGGCCGTTGCTGGAAAGGGGGGCGTGGGCAAGACGACCTTCGCGGCCCTCTCCGTGAGGCACCTGCACGAATCGACTGGGAAGGTCGTGCTGGCGATCGACGCAGACCCCAACGCCAACCTGAGCGCGAAGCTAGGGACGGAGCCCGGGAGGACCCTGGGGGAGATCAGGGAGGCGATCGTTTCGAGGGTCGAGGAGCCTCAGGCAGGCGTGTCGAAGCACGAGCTGGTGGAGTACCAGATCAAGCTCGCACTGAAGGAGGGGGACGGGTTCGACCTGATCACCATGGGCAGGCAGGAAGGGGCTGGGTGCTACTGTTACGTCAACAACCTCCTCCGGACGGTCATCGATGCTCTTGCCGATAGGTATGACTATGTCGTCATCGACAACGAGGCGGGCATGGAGCATCTCAGCAGACGGACTACGCGCTCCGCGGATGTGCTGTTCTTGGTTAGCGATACGACGGCCTCCTCGCTAAAGGCCGCCAAAAGGATTGCGGCGCTCGCCGACGAGATGAAGCTCAGGGCAAGGAGGAAGGTTCTCGTGCTCAACCAGGCCGGATCCGAGACGGCCGACACCCTGTCGAGGAGCATCCAGGGCTTCGACCACATATGCTCTGTCAGGATCTCGAGCCACATCGCGTCCAGCGCTCAGGAGTCGGAATCACTGCTGGACGTCAGGAAGTCAGACCCCGCATTCTCCGATGTCGCGGCCTTGCTGGATGCGGAACGGAAACTGATGTAAATCACTGGGATATCGTCTTCAGCATCTTCGGAAGGCCAGAGGACTCCCGGGGCCCAACGACCACCTTCATGCCCGTCAGCTCGTTCAGCTTCCCGCTCATCCTGCTGACCATGCCAGGGATGACTATCTCGTTCCTCGCGCTCTTCTCCTTGATACCGGCGGACTCGATGAGTTTCGCGACCGATTCTGGCGTGAGCTTGCCCGCGGCGAAGGAGGTCATGACCGACTGCCCTTCCGTGTCCACCACAAGTAACCAGACAGGCAGCTTGCTCTTCTCTACATCCGCGCGCACGGTGAAATACGTAAGAGAGAAGTTGGTCGTGAACAGCAGCGGGGACTTGTCCGTGGGGTCGCCCACGCTGTATAGGCCCGGCTTCACCTGGATTGGCACTTGCGGGTCAGTGAAGATGTTCTGTCTGAGTGCGATGATCGGGTACAGCAGATCGGGGCCGATGTTCTCTACGAGCAGGACCGAGGCATACTTGAGCACTCCCAAAGCCATCCTGAAACCGTCGTCCTTCGCGCCGTCCAGGACCGCGAGGGTTGGAAACCCGAGAGGACGATACTTGCTCTTCACCGCCGCCCGGCGAATCCCGGTCATCACACTGAGCATCTCCCCGGCGGACGATGCTGACGGCTCGAGCACCAGGTCGTTCAGACCCGCCTTCTTCGCCTTGTCCGCTAGCTGAGCCAACTCGTCCAAACTCGCGACACCACCGATCACGAGCGGGGATGAGGTCTCCTTTGCGACCGTTACCATAGCATCGAAGTTGGCCGAGGTCGCACGGTAGAGGAGCGGCTTCTTGTCCGACGCGAGCTTCGCAGCCTCCGCCATCAGGGTCGGGTCCTCTACCATGAGCACCATCGGGATGTCGACGGACAAGGCGTGCTTGACCGCTTCGAGCAGGTCCGACCCAGCTCCGCTCGAGTGCCTTATGGCCACTGCATCCACTCTGAGCATCTGGCCCACACGCTCGAACACCGACGCCTTTGCGGAGTCTATCGTGGCCTTCATCTGCGCCAGGCCGAGCGAATCGTCTGCGACGAATGCTATGCCAGTAGGATGGTAGAAGGTCTTGTCGTGCCTGAACAGCTGGGTCTCGTCGCCCATCTTCAGAGCGAGTTCGCCCGCGCCAACAGTGACCATGCGTATCGGCGGGGCGCCGCTCTCCTCGAGAGCGGTCTTGGCCTCGGGAGATATGTAGGGGCAAGCCTCGAGCGAGGTCTTCTGGTTTGCCAGCTGCATGGCGAACGCCAGGCATGTGGGCACCTTGCACTCCCCGCAATTCTTCTTCGGCAGAAGCTTGTATATCTCCATCGCGGTCGGCATGTCTACGCACCCCCTTTCGAGAGGTCGTCGACGGCCTTCCGGAGCATCGCCACGGAGCCTGGATGTCTCACGACGACCATGTCCGCGCCCGCGACGAGCGCGGAGTAAGCTGTCATCGCCTCCCACCACACGCCCCGCTTCTCAGGGCCACCCTTGGCCGGGTTCTCCTCCACCGCTTCGGGAACGTTCCATGCGCACGAGCAGTCGCAAATCATGGGCATCTGAAGGACCGGGTCGCCGGAGAGCGCCCCGAGCCTCAGACGTTCAACGACCGAGTAGGAGTACTCCAGGCCCATCCCGAGAGCTGCCATGAGCGGGTCCATGATGATGTTCTCCGGCTTCATGCCGAAGTCGAGCAAGAGTATGTTCATCTGCTTCGCCAGGTTGATGTCCAGGTTGGAGAACGCCACGATCCCGTGGCCGTTGGCCATGGCCGCTGCGGTGATGGACTTGTATGCCTTCTCCTCCGCGAGCCCGAGAAACACCCGCTCGCCCCTGGTGGCGTTGGATACCGCCTCCATCAGCTTCGCGTCCTTCTCCTCAGAGCCGCATCCATAGATCATGAGCGGGAGGGAGACGGACTTCGCGACCTCCTTGACGAGCGACTCGCACTCCTCGACGGACCTGTTCTCCTCCTCGGGGTTGGCAGACTGAAGCTTGAGCAGGAGCACATCAGCGCCCCACTCCTTCTCGCACTTCTTCGCCCACTCGACCGGCTGAGAAGCGACGGGCCCTAGGACCCGCTGGACCGGGTCGGAGACCATCCTGAGCGTGTCCACGACATCCATCGCGATGAGAGGTCTATTGGGGGAGTCGCTCTCGAACCTGTGGAAAGCTAGTCCGTTGGATCCTCCCACGACGAGCCTCTTGCCTCTGGTTCCTCCCTGCTCCTTCGTCGCTCCGATCGCGACTTCCCTGATCCGTCCCTGGAACTTCTCCTTCGGCACCTCGAACCCCATGCTCATCCCCCGCGATCCCGGATCGAACGACACCTCACTTGATCATCGGCTCCATCGTCAGCGCTGGATGGCGCACCTTCGCTATCCACTCGGTCAGCTCCTCCGGCGTCCGAGCGACCGTCTCGTCAGCTATCTTGCTCGGGAAGTCGGGCACGCCCAGCTCCTCCGAGCGCTTCTGCAGCTCCTCCTTCATGGCCTCCTTGAGGTCCTTGGGCATCCAGAGTATCCGGAGGAATCCTCCGTCCGCGCTTATGAACTTCCTGCTCACGAGGTACCTCCTCCCGACGCCTATGAACCCCGGCGTCTGGATGCCTCCTCCGATGGAGCCAGCGAGCGTCGAAAAGGTCATGCCGATCGGGGTCATGCCCGGGAACTCGCGGTTGACCACGACCACCCCCTGGAGGTCGGCCGAGATGGCGACGATGCACTCGAAGCATCCGCACGAGGTCATCGGGTCCTCTACCATGGTGTACGCGCTGAACTTCGTGAGCTTGCCATGGGTCTTCTCAGACACGGCCTCGTTGACACCGACCCATTGCCCCTTCACCTCGTCAATGGTCAGCTTCTTCGGGATGGGGCTGTTCGGCCCGGTAGGCGCGATCTGGTATGACGCCTTGGCATCGAGCCAGTTGATCGCTCCGCAGAGCCCGAGCCTCTCGGGCGTGACGATGCACACATGCCCCGGGGCGAAGCTCTGGCACAGGGTGCACGTGTAGAACGTCTCGACCTTCTCGTCAGTAAGGTCGGCCATGCGCGCGTCCCTCTCGGCGTACGCCTCCTTCGCCTCGTCCATGTGCTTCCTCAGCTCCGACTCGTCAGTGATGATCGTGACCTCGACCTTCGAGACTATCGCGCCGAACTCCTGCTTCAGCTTGGTGACCAGGATGTCCCCGAAGTGCTTCAGCCGTAGGCCGGCCTTCACGGAGTTCTTGCTCAGGCGGATCCAGAGCAGGTTCCTCTGGCCCGTGTGCCACGCGCCCTCTGCGAAGTTGATGAACTGATGTATCCTCCTCTCGAGCACGGACTCGAAGTCCTTCTGCATGTTCTTGCCGTACACGTTGACAAATATGCCCAGGTTGGTAGCGGAGCCCTCAGGGAGTTTGTCCACATCGTCCCCGATAAGCTCGATCTTGCCGTCCACGACCTCCTCCGGACCCCTCATCTTGAGCAGCTCGAAAGCAATCTTCTTGGAGGGCCCACCCGCCTCGATGTACATCTCCGGCCTGCGTATGCTCTCTCCTTCGAACGCGGGACCGTACGGCACCGGTAGCGAGATCGCTCCCAGCTTGATCCTGCATCCCCTGACCTCGATCGCGGTCGAGATCATGTCGTCCAAGTTCTTCTGGACCACGTACTTGTCAGGTATCGGTTCGACGTCCTGGTCAGTGATTGTCGGGGAGCCGTTGAACATGACCGCGAACTCCGCAGCCACCTTGATGTAGTCCAAGGGTCCGAGCTGCAGCACGAAGACCTTGGGGCGCTTGGACAGGTACTTGTAGAGGCCTTCCCGGTCGCCCTTCTGGACGCCGCCGAACGACAGCGCCGCCCGGATGGCGAAGTTCAGGCCGTGTATGACCTGCGTGAACTCCCCGACAGGATAGAGCATCCTGTCGAGGCCCATGGAGATGTTCTCGTCCTTCAGCTGCTTGATTATGTCGTAGGTGGCGATGATGAGCATGCCCTTGTTCTGGCAGTCCCTGATCATGGCTGCGAGCTTCTTGGAGTCGCTCGCCTTGCCTACGAACACCGCCGCGCCGGGGATCGTGTCGTCCACGAATGCGATCCCGAGCTGCCTCAGGATGCGGTCGGGGACGAACCCGCAGTAGAGCGAGCCCTCGTAGGGTGCCGGGGTCTCTATGTACTTCAGAGCCTCGACGATCTCCGCCGCGATCATCGTTGCCTCGCCGCAGGCGATCGCCGCTTCGAGAGTGGAGCTCTCGACGATCTTGCCCCTCGCAGTCCCGAGGAGCTTCGGCAGGTCCCCCAGACGTGTGCAGTCCTTCCCCAGCCATGCGAACAGGCTCGGGAGCTGGTACCCTGTCTCCGGGAACTCGACCTTCATGTCGGGGCCGTACTTCCTCAGGGCCCTGCTCAGAAGCACGTCTGCGTACCCTGTGGCAATGATCGCGCCCTCGACGGACATCTTGAAGAGCTGCTCATGGGTGACCTTCTCGCCCTTCGGGACATACGCGGATTGGCGTTCGACCTCGGGGTCTGTCAGGTCCATCCGCCATCTCCTGTACTCGATGGCCGCATAAAGCCGCTTCGCGGCCTCGTACGGGTCCTCTTCGAAGATGAAGTACCCGCCGTATACGTCCCGGGCGGTGTTCTCCAGCACCTCTGTGACGAGAGTGCTGCCATACAAATAGTTGATCGTCCCGACATGCACCGGGAAGCCCATAGCGACCGCCCATGTGCCGATGGAAACGGCCTTCTCGTGCATTGCCTCGGGGGCTGCCGCCACGAACGGTATCTTTGGGATATCCACGCGCAGGTGGTTGGCGACCTCAGTGGCCAGGTTGGAATAGCGCGGGTTGTCCACGCAGGAGCCGATGTGCCATACGCACGGCAGGCCATCAACGCCCGCTGCCTCCGCGAGATCCGCTAGGAACGACTGCAGGCCCTCGCCCGCAATCTCCTTCGTCTTCGCAGGGTCCATGAACCCCGCCTTAGCGAGCTCGATCGCGTTGCACCCAGTGGTCAGAACCAACACGTCCTTCTTGGCGAGCTCCTCGACCATGATAAGAACGTCCCGGTCCTCCTTGGACCTCATGCTCTTGCATCCCGCGAACAGGGCGAGCCCGCGTATCCGCCCCTTGACGATATTGTCCACCAAGAACTGGATGGGGTCGCTCGGGGACTTCGTCGCGAAGAGCTTCTTCATCTGCTCGAGGCTGAAGCCGGCGACCACGCGAGAGGGTTTCACCTGTGGGAGGCGCCTGGTCTTCCCGCGCTGCTTGTAGGCCTCGATGGCCATCGACAGGACCTCCTTCGCGGAGGCCTTAGCGCGCTCGGGGGTGAATTCGATGTGCGTGTCCCCTACGAGTCTCGCCAATTCCTCAGTCGTGATCACCTTCGTGTGCGTGCACCTGGCGAGCGTGGAGATCGAGGGCATGAAGCACTGATAGTCTAGTATGATCGCGTCGAGCATGCCGCTGAGCAACACGAGTTCCTGAGTCTGTACGTTCGCTGCGATCGGAACTCCTTTACGCATCAGGACCTCGTTGCCAGTGCAGCACACGCCGACGATGTTGAACCCCTGAGCCCCCGCGGCCTTAGCCTGGTCCTTCATCTCTCTGGCGATGTCCACCAGGATATCGCTGAGGAGTGGGTTGTGACCGTGAACCGCGACGTTGATCGACTTCTCGTCAAGCACGCCTAGGTTCGCCTCGCTCATGACTATCTTGGGTGTGCCGAACAGGACATCGCTCAGGTCGGACGATATCTGGGCGCCAGCGTAGTCTGCGATGGCGCACTTGATGCCTCCGAACAGGATCGGAATCGGGTCGGCATCGACCCCCATGGCCGTCCTGTGCATTACGTCCGAGATGGCGGTCTCGATGTTGCTCGGCATGACCGAGTGGGTGTCCCAGAGACGCATCCTGCCCTTGGTGACCGTGGCCTTGAGGAAGTTGAGAGGGTCATGGGAATATCTCGAGTAGTCCTCCAGTGCGGCCAGGGAGACCTCTCGCGCCAGCGCGATTACGTCCTTCCCCTCGGAGGCTATCCCGAGTCGACTCGCAACGGACTCGAGCTTGGATCGGTCAGTCACCCCATAGTCCTTCGTCTCGCCTTTGGAGACCGAGTGCAATACGTGCGCGACCTCCTTGCCGTGCCCGGAGTGGGATGCGGTTCCGCCTGCGATCATGCGATCTATGTACCGAGAGACGATTGTGTAGTCCTTGGCTCCGCAGATGCCGGTCGTGGGCTCCTTCCCCATCGGGTTGATTCTGCACGGG
>Ga0214474_1000692_pt1 | contig 16245 bp, 13 predicted proteins | sample RVTome_2_FD_187335 | JGI IMG/M metagenome (GOLD analysis project Ga0214474, IMG submission 187335) | Soil microbial communities from uranium-contaminated site in the Upper Colorado River Basin, Wyoming, United States - RVT95D214 HiSeq ...
AATATAAAAATAGAAGGCGATGAAATTCTATTTTGATCTCACCAAAATATTCCAGAGTAAAATATCCTGTGTTACTTGTAAACCAATCGTTTTTCCGGGGATAAATACAAATAAAATTAAGAGTCCTTTCTAAGAGTCCCTTATCCAAAGAAATTTTCTCTTGCTAAAAGGTACAATTTTATTTTATTCTAAAAATGAATAAAGACACCCACAGGAGGACATAGCTGAAAATTTAGTTTAACTGCCTGCCCTGTTGGTGATAAGAGGAAAAGTTGATCCGGCAAATTAGATCTTTTGGGAGCCTGAGTAAGGAGTCGGTGTGCATGTCCCGCATGCAAATTGCGGGAAAGCCTAAAGTCTCCTTCAAGGCACCCACCTATTTTATAGGCGGATCTAATCTCCCTTACACGGCAGGGTGGGTTTATTCTAATTAAATATTATGCGGTTGGTTATTATGACTTTTTTAGCTTCACGGAGGATTATAAATAATTATATGATAGAGCGTATAGGGAAAATTATCTTCACAATTAAATATTTCTCACCTCCAAAAGTCTTATTGAAGTCATAACCCAGCCACTTTAAACAAAATTCCAAGAAAGAAGCTTTTTATGCTTCACAGAGGGATCCCTTTATTTAACTTAGGGAAAATAGAGAAAGGGGGTTTATCATAAAATGAATCAGTCAGCGTATTTAATAATAGCCATATTTGCAGGGCTTGCCGCAGGGTTAGTCTTGACTCTTATCTCCAGGGCAAATCTCAGAAGCAAGAAAATTGCTATAGAAAAAGAAAAAACAAAGATAATTGAGGAGACGCAGAGAGAGGTAGAGAGGATAAAGAAAGAGGCACTTATAGAGGCTAAGGATGTTGTTTATCAAGCCAAAGCAGAGGCTGAGAAGGAGGTAAGGGAAAGACGTACCGAACTAAACCACCTCGATAGAAGGCTAAGGCAGAAAGAAGAAAACATTGAAAAAAAGTTTGAGCAGATCGAAAAAAGAGAACAGGAATTAACTAAAAGAGAAAAAGACTTTACCTCAAAGGAACGCATTATTCAGGATAAGGAAACCCATTACAACAAGTTGATAAAAGACCATACACAACTTCTTGAAAAGATATCAGGATTAAGTTCAGAAGAGGCAAAACAGGAACTTTTAAGAAAAATAGAAGAAGAATCGAGGTTTGAGGCTGCAAAACTCGCTAAAAAAATAGAAGACGAGGTAAGAGAAAGTGCAGAGAAAAAGGCAAAAGAAATAATAGGTTTTTCTATACAGAGATACTCAAGTGACTATGTTGCAGATGCAACCGTAAGTGCTGTGACCCTCCCGAATGACGAGATGAAGGGAAGAATAATCGGCAGGGAGGGTAGAAATATAAGAGCACTTGAGGCTGCAACAGGTGTTGACCTGATTGTAGACGATACGCCGGAAATGGTAACGCTCTCTGCCTTCGACCCTGTCAGGCGTGAAATTGCAAGACTTTCACTTGAACGGCTGATAACAGACGGAAGGATCCATCCTACGAGAATCGAGGAGATAGTCGAAAAGGTTAAAAAAGAGGTTGAGACACATATCAGGGAAGAAGGCGAAAAGGCTGTTTTTGACTTCGGGCTTTCAGGTATACATCCAGAACTGATAAAGCTTCTTGGAAGGCTGAAATACAGGACATCATATGGCCAAAACGTACTTCAGCATTCGAGGGAAGTAGCATACCTCTCAGGTATGATGGCCGGTGAACTCAGAGTGGATATTAAACTTGCAAAGAGGGCAGGCATCTTACATGATATTGGAAAGGCAGTAGATCATGAAGTAGAAGGGTCACACCAGGAGATTGGTGCAAACCTCGCTAAGAAGTACGGAGAGAATCAGAAGGTAATAAATGCTATATTAGTACATCACGGAGAAGGAGATCCTACCACTGTTGAGGCTGCCCTTATAGCTGCTTCTGATGCCCTGTCAGCTGCGCGTCCAGGCGTCAGAAGGGAGAGCATAGAGAACTATCTTAAACGCCTTGAGAAACTTGAGCAGTTGGCCCTCTCATATAAAGGTGTTGATAAATGTTATGCAATCCAGGCTGGAAGAGAAATAAGGATAATAGTAAAGCCGGATGATGTGAGTGATGACATGTCATCTATGATGTCAAGGGAGCTTGCCAAAAAAATAGAGGCAGAGATGACATATCCAGGCCAGATAAAGGTTACCGTTATAAGAGAATCAAGATATGTGGAATATGCTAAATAAAGTAAGATGAAGGTTCTTTTTATCGGTGACATAGTAGGTAAAGTAGGCAGAGTCGCAACAAAGGCGTTGCTTCCGACTATTGTCAACAGATACAAGATAGATCTTGTAATTGCAAACGGTGAAAATGCAGCAGGAGGGTTTGGTCTAACAGAAAATATAGTCTCTGAGATTTTAAGCCTTGGAGTCCATATAATTACTACTGGGAATCACATATGGGATAAGAAGGAGTTTATTACACAAATCTCAAAAGAAGGCAGGGTTCTCAGACCAATAAACTATCCTCCGGGAGTGCCTGGATATGGAAGTATACTTTATTCTCTCCCCAACGGCGAAAAGGTAGCAGTAATTAATATATCCGGACGTGTCTTCATGTCAAATATTGACTGCCCCTTCAGAACAGGCAAAGAAGAGGTAGAAAAGCTGAGCAGTTCAACCAAGATGATTATCGTTGATTTTCATGCAGAGGCAACCTCAGAGAAGATCGCATTCGGATATTTTGTGGATGGTAAGGTGAGTGCTGTTATTGGAACTCATACACATGTCCAGACTGCCGACGAAAAGATATTGCCGGGCGGGACAGCCTACATAACAGATGTGGGAATGACTGGTCCGTACAACTCTGTTATAGGTATCGAAATAGAACAGATTATACAGCGATTTTTAACAAATATGCCCATGCGATTTGAAACAGCAAAGGGTGAAGGCATTTTTTCTGCCATTGTTATTGAAATTGATGAAAAAACAGGAAAGTCTACTGCAGTACAGAGGCTTCAACTTAAATATCCATAAGAGTCCTATGTTGTCATTCCCGCTTGTCGGGAATCTTTCTTCAGAACAATGGTGGAATAGAAAAAAGGATTCCGAACAAGTCGGAATGACAAGAGAATGGACAAGAAGGATTCTGGGAACAATTACTCCCAAAAGTATCTGTCTATTCACATACGAAATTTCGGCTAATCTACTTCGCAGGAGTTTGTTGCGGTTGTGGTATTTTCTGCTGCTGAGGACTTTTTTGCGGGACTTGCTGTTGAGAAGGCTGAGCTGAAGGCTGTAGACCCCCACCCTGAATTGGACCAGATGTCGCTGGGATTGACTTCGTTCCTTCTGTTACAGGTGTCTTTTTAACAACAGACCCGCCTTTGGAAGTAACGACCGCTAATGTAAGGGATGTAATCATAAAAACAACTGCGGCAACTGTTGTCATTTTGTTTAGGAATGTTGCAGCACCGCGGCTCCCGAAAAGCGTGTGACTCGATCCCCCGCCAAAGGCTGCACCGAGTTCAGCTCCCTTACCGCTTTGAAGAAGGACTACAGCGATAAGGAACAAAGAGACAATAACATGAATAATAATTAAAAGTGTTGTCATCATTCCTTCCTGAATTTAACTATTCTTATTAAGCTATCAACCTTCAGGCTCGCGCCGCCAACAAGTGCACCATCTACATCCTTACAAGCCATCAGGGAATCTACATTCTCAGGCGTAACACTACCGCCATATATTATACAAAAATTATCAGCTTTATTGCCATACAAAATATTAAGTCTCTTCCTAATATAGGCATGGGCCTCCTGCGCCTGTTCAGATGTTGCTGTTTTTCCTGTGCCTATAGCCCAGATAGGCTCGTAGGCTACCACTATATCCTCTGGACCAATCCCGTTAAGCCCCTCCTCTATCTCCCTCTGTAATATTTCAAATGTCTTTCCTGCCTCTCTTTCTTTGAGAGATTCACCTATGCAGAAAATAATTCTGAGTCCGGCCTTTTTTGCAGCTTTGATTTTTTTATTTACAATCCCGTCAGTCTCATTAAAATACTGTCTTCTTTCAGAATGGCCGACAATAACATATTTACAGCCAATATCAATAAGCATTAAAGGAGAGACTTCACCTGTATATGCACCTTTTTCTTCATAGAAAACATCCTGTGCAGCAAGCGTGACATTGGTACCCTCAAGTTTTTCTGCTGCTACTGTCAAGGAAGTAAAAGGCGGCGCTAAGACAATATCAACATCTGACGTATCTTTTACTTCAGGAATAAAATTATATATAAACTCCTGTGTCTCAGATATAGTCTTATTCATTTTCCAGTTTGCAGCTATAAATGGCTTTCGCATTTAGATAATTTAATTTATGTATGACTTTATGTCAAGGATATATACCACTCTGTCAAGCCAATAGATTATTCTATTCTCACAAATGTTGCTTAAAAATGAGTAGTTAATTGACGGGTTTAAAAGATTTATGATATATTTAAACTTCTGTAAATCATTGAAAATATTGCTTTTTGGGGAGTCGTCCAGCGGCAGGACGGCAGGCTCTGGATCTGCTTACAGGGGTTCGAATCCTCTCTCCCCAGCCAAACACGGTCCCATCGTCTAGAGGCCTAGGACGTGGCCCTCTCAAGGCTAAAACACGGGTTCGACTCCCGTTGGGACCGCCAATAAAATCAAGGGTTTAAGACTCAAAGTTTACATTCTAAGCTGATGCCTCTTATCTGCGCCCTTTGATAAGAGATATACTACAAGCTGGTTAAGACTTACTCCTTCCTCTTTTGCTTTTTCCACAAGTGCCTTGTGAAGTGATTTTGGAGTCCTTGCAAGTATTTTTCCGCTGTATACATCTTCAGAAGATGGTTTTGGTATTTTTCTGCCTTCCTTCTTAGCAGTCTTAAGCCATAGTCCCTGAGCTATTTTTACCTCTCTTATAGCTTCTTCCTCAGTTTCTCCAAAAGCAGAACATCCGGCTAAATCAGGAATTACCGCTATAAACCCTTTATCTTCCTCACTGTAAAATACTTTTATTGGATAGTGCATCTTACTTTTCATAATGATATTATACGTTGAATAAGAATTTATTTTTTTATGTAATTATTAAAGGCAGGATCAACTTTTTGTTTCCATCGGGGCTTTTTGGGAAACTTTTTTGTTCTCATGAGGAATTATAGCAAACTTTATTACATTAGAGATCAGCTTAATGACTATACCTACCTATCCGCAATTTCGAGAGAATTGGAATTTTATCGATATCTTCATCTAACACGCACTCCGGATACTTTTCATTAAGTGTGGATTATCATGGAAATTCACACTGAAAAGACAGACTTAATGCTGACGGTTTCATCCTATGCTCAAAACAATAGATTACCCCATATCCTTATTGAATGTTACTCTTTCGTTATTTCTTTAACTCCCCTCCAGGTTTTGTCGGGGTTAAACGTTTTCATGGCCTTTGCAATACTCACTGTATTCTTGCCAATATCCTTTTCAAAAATAACCCCTGCCTGATTTACTATAAAGGTCATGATACCCGAGTTACCGTATTGAGCAGGATAAGCGATGAGAGCATATCCTAAGATCATCTTTCCTTTGACCACATAGTCGTATGCACCACCCGTAGCATATTTCCCTTGTCCTTTTAATATTTTGTAATAATACCCATGAAAAGGTAAAAGGTTAATACCCCCACCTTTCTTTGCGTATCCTTCGCTTGCTGCCTGGGCAACAAAAGGACCAAGGGGGCTCATTTCCTCACCTTCTTGTGCCTCCCAGTAGAGTCCATCGTATTTCCCTTCAGTGCTGATAATTTTTGGGGCGAACTGCACTACCCCGTCACCATTACGATCCTTGCTTGCGTATTCACACTGTGCATCGATATAGGCATGAAGAACCTCGATAACATTCAACTCGTTTCTGCCTATCCTCCTGTTCAGTATCTCTTCCTTTCCAGCATTTGTGTCGAAAACCCATTTCTTGCTTTTTTCCACAACTGGAATTGGCAAAGACCAGTCATCTTTCCCTATATGAAGAATTATTTTGTTGGCAGATGCTTTCTCAAGTTTGTTCATCTCGTCATAGGCTTTGAGGAACTTTTCACGTCCTGCCTTATCTGCTACTTCATCGCCGGAAGATATCAATTCTTTGCCCCCAGGGCCCAAAATGGCCAGCATCTCTTTTTTATCATCTGTCTTTACTGCGGCGACAAGGGCATTCACGGCTTCTTCAGGCGAGGCAAAACTCTTCTGCTTTATGCTTTTGGCAAGCAAAGGTGAATAGGTTACGCTCAAGAATATGACAACTGTTATGATACCAGTCAGTGCGGTAAGACAAAGTGAACCACTCTTTTTGTACCATCTAAATGTATTCATTCTTTTCCTCCCTTACGCATCTATAATCCTTTTTTATCCTTTAATGCCACATACCGAATTCATAAACGCTGTTACCATAATCCTATCTCCGGAAACCACCGCCTTGCCCGCCGCTCCGGGATCCACCACTCTGCCGACTCGAGAAACCGCGTTCGCTTGCCTTGCGTTCGAAATTCCCATCACCAATGCCGCTGAAGGCATTGCTCCGGGTTGATGGTCTCTGAACCGTTGATGGTCTCTGAACCATTGATGGTCTCTGAACCATTGAGGGTCTCTGAACCATTGAGGGTCTCTGAACCACTGAGGGTCTCTGAACCACTGAGGGTCTCTGAACCGTTTCGCGTTCAATTTTTCCGCCGGTCGTACCAAGACCTCCCTGCCTTTCAATAGTACCGCGCAAGGGTTCCCTGGTCTGCCTCTCAAAATCTCGGCCTGCATATCCTCGTGCCTCCGGCCTTATCTCCGACGCACGTGAAGCCGGCACCCCAAAACGCTGACTCGTTGACCTGTCTCTATAAGCAACCCCTCTTCTATGATCCGTCTCGTGCCTCCAGACATGTCTGTCAAAGTCCCATCTGCCTCTATCGAACCTGTTGAACCGTCTTGTCTTATCTATGTCTACATAAATGTGATGATGGTGCCAATCATACCAGCTCCATGAGGATATGCCAAGACCAACAAAAATACCAAAACCAAAGCCGATAATTCCGCTGGCTATAACCGCATCAGGCGGATAATACCAATAATACGGAGGATATGCAGGGTACCACCACGGTCCATATACATAGAGCGGATTATATACCGGTACATAAATGACCTGTTGGTCTGCTGGTTCTATATTGATAATATCCTGCTCAACGATAACCTCCTGTTCTTTTGTTGTCTTGAGATTTCCCTGTTCCTGGGCTTTTCTGCGCAATTCCTGTATGGTATCCATAACATCATTCTGCTGACTCAGAAAAGCATCTCCCAGCCTTGTTGTCCGCTCAAGATTATCGCTCATTGCATAGAGGACCTCGGGGAAATAACAGAGTGATTTCACGCTCGAATCCCACGTCTTATCCTGCAGTGCCTTGTCAAGTTCATCACCTTTAAGGTTTTTGTTCTGCTTTATCCACCGTTCAGCCTCGACAACTTCAATTGGATATGTAGAAGCCATGAGTATCCCGGTTATAAGTGAATCAGGATACAAGGCGATCGGCGCAACCATCTGTGCCAGCTCTTCTCTCGAAAACTTGACAGGCTGTACCGTTTGTCCGGAATCCTGAGCCATTATTCCAGGTGGTATCACAAGCATGACAATGATCACCCATAACAACCCACGTGTACAAATTTTTGTAACCTTCATAGTACCTCCTTTTTTAAATACCTCTTGGGAGATATTAAAGATTTGACAGAACACATACAAAACCTCTTTTCAGATATTCTCAAGCCTGTTCAATAATCCTTAATATAGCAAAAAAAATGCCCTTTTAAAAGACATTAATTTTATTCAGAGTTATGAAATATAAGAGTCAATTCTACAGACAATTTATCATGCTTAAGGGTATTTTGCCCGAAGAAAATAATAATCAACTTTCATTATTTATTTCCGAATGAAATCATCATAACGTGATAGCATCATTGTAAAAAGATTACGGAAGGAACTCACGAAAAGGTGGTACTGACTGAAAATACAGATTTTAGTTTAGGAGGCATTTTGCGCTGATCACTTAAATATCGGACTGTCACTTACAAAAGGTAATTAACAGAAGTCAGAAATATTCGAAATGCGGACTATATGTGAAGTGTGTACAGCCATCGACGCTTCACGAGGCGTTTAGTTCAGGAAGCAGTTGATACGGTTATGATCAAGCAGAAGATGCCTAATCTACAAGTATTTCCTTTATTACCGACTTAACCCTTTGAACCGTTTTTCTGTCTATCGCACCAAGTCTTTTTGTCAGCCTCTTCTTATCAACTGTTCTTATCCGGTCGAGAACAATCCATCCCGTCTTATTCTGAAAATCTACTCTTACTCTGGTAGGATAGTCATGAGATTTATCTGTTCCTTGTTTATTTCCGCGAAAGCAGGATTTTAGGCAACCACTGGATGCCGGATCAAGTCCGGCATGACAGAAAAAAATTTTATCTCTCCTCAAGGTCGATCTTCAGAGGCGTCGCATGCCATATTTTTTCGTTGTACTCACGTATGGACCGATCCGATGAGAACTTTCCCATCCGCGCAACAGTGAGGATGGACATATTCGTCCATTTCTCCTGATCTCTGAACGCCATACTTATGCGGTCGTGGCAGTCAATATAGGACTGATAATCGGCAAGGATCATATGCTCATCGCGACAGAGCAGTGAGTCAACCAGAGGCTTGAACAGGTTTACGTCTGTTTTGGAAAAGAATCCGGAGCTGATAAGATCAATCGCTTCTTTCAGCTCCGGATTTGCATTATAGTAATCCTTGGGGTTATAGCCCTGAGATTTCATGGTGGAAACCTCGTCAGCAGTCAAACCGAAGAGGAAAAAGTTTTCGGCGCCCACCTCTTCACGGATTTCGATGTTCGCACCATTTAATGTCCCTATCGTCAATGCACCGTTCATAGAGAATTTCATGTTCCCTGTCCCCGATGCCTCTCTCCCCGCTGTAGAGATCTGTTCGGAGAGATCAGCAGCCGGATACAGCTTTTGACCATTCTTTACATTAAAGTCAGGGAAAAAAACAACTTTCAGGCGTCCTGTCACGTCCAGATCATTGTTCATCACTTCGGCAACGGAATTAATCAGTTTTATAATGAGCTTCGCTATAAAATAGCCGGGTGACGATTTGCCTCCGAAGATGAATGTGCGGGGCGTGATGTCTATCAGCGGATTTTTCTTAATCCTGTTATAGAGTGTGATAATGTGAAGAACGTTGAGGTGCTGGCGCTTATATTCATGGAGGCGCTTCATCTGAATGTCGAAGAGCGTATCAGGATTAACGGAAATCCCTGTGCGAGAATGAATTATCCCGGCGAGATCACGTTTGTTTTCATATTTTACCTGTTGCCACTTTTTTATAAAGTCCGAATCATTGGCAAAGGGTTCAAGCTGTTTTAGTTCTTTTAGTTGACTGATCCAGCGGTCTCCTATTGTATCCGTGATGAGTTCAACGAGCCCTGGATTACTGAGTACAATCCAGCGCCTTGGTGTTACTCCGTTGGTTACGTTAAGAAACCTCTCAGGATACATTTCATAAAGCTCGGGGAGTATGGTCTTCTTAAGCAGCTCTGAATGGATTTCTGAAACCCCGTTGATTACATGGCTTCCTAAGCTTGCAAGCTGTGCCATCCGGACATATTTCTGATCACTCTCATCGATGAGAGAGAAACGGGTAAGCTTATCATTATTATCAGGATACTTTAACCATATCTCGTCAAGGAAGCGCCGGTTTATCTCATAGATGATTTCAAGGTGTCTCGGGAGGATACCTGCGAACAGGGGAAGAGGCCACTTCTCAAAGGCTTCAGGTAAAATTGTATGGTTTGTATATGAAAAGGTGTTCTGTGTGATATACCATGCTTTGTCCCAACTCACCAGATGCTCATCCACAAGGAGTCGCATCAGCTCCGCCACGGCGATTGCGGGCTGGGTACCATTCAGTTGTACCGCAAAGGAGTCAGAGAAAGTATGGATGTTTTTCCAGCGCAGGAGGTGCAGGCGGATCATGTCCTGGAGAGCGCAGGAAACAAAGAAATACTGCTGCGCAAGCCGTAAATGTTTGCCGGCGTATGGCTCGTCATCGGGATAGAGTATCTTGCTGATCGATTCTGAAGCAATCTTCTCGTTGACTGCGCCGAAGTAATCACCAATGTTGAAGGCTTCGAAATCAAAGGATTCGATGGCTTCGGACTTCCAAAGACGCAACAGGTTTGTTGTGGCAACTCTATATCCGGCTATGGGGGTATCATACGCAGCCCCTTTGATAGAAAATTTGGGAATCCAGCGCACCCGGAAACAGTTCTGCTCGTCATAATACGACTCGGTGCGGCCGCCGAGATTTACATTGTAGGTGATCTCGGGGCGTGGAATCTCCCAGGGGTTACCAGGGCAAAGCCACTTATCAGTCATTTCAACCTGATAGCCGTCCCGAATTTTCTGGTCAAAGGCACCAAATTCATAGCGGACCCCATACCCGATTGCAGGAATCCCGAGCGTTGCCAGTGAATCCATGCAGCAGGCTGCGAGCCTCCCAACGCTGCCGTTACCAAGCCCGGGCTCTCCCTCATGCTCAATAAGTTCGTTTAAATTAAGACCTAACCCTTTGACTGCCTGAAGGACCTCATCATAAATGCCGAGGTTGATGAGGTTGATTCCGAGTTGTGGTCCTACGAGAAATTCGGCAGACAAATACGCAACGACCGTCAGATCTTCTGTATAGTTCTGGCGTGTTTTTATCCATCGTTGTATCATCCTGTCCCGGACTGTATACGCAAGCGCCATGTACCAGTCGTTCCGGGTTGCGACTTGAGGAACCTTTGCAAGGTGAAAGTAAAGATTATCAAGCACGGATTGCCTGATCGCTTTCACGCTCAGCCCTGTGCGGATATCCTCACGCTGTTCCTGCGATGGCACGGGGTTTACTTTCCTCTCTTCTTGCATAACATATCTCCAAAATTCATAAATTTTTCGTATATAGACTGGAGATATAGTGTTTGAGCGGATTTAAATTCTTTTGGAAAAAGAATTTACCTCGCAGTCCCGACTTCAGAGAGGGACGAGAATGAGCGAAAATACTATATCTCCGGTCACTGAGATTCATTTCATGAATAATTCAGTATTATACATTATACCTCATTTCAGCATCCCTCCCAAGAGGGGATAGGTGGAAACGGTATATAATATGGAATATATTACTAAAAAAGGGGCTGTCCGGAGTGACGCGAGATAAGAAACCGCTGATTAAAAGGGATATTGTCATCATAGGAGCAGGGGCTGCCGGTCTCATGTGCGCAATAGAGGCAGGAAAGAGGAACCGCTCGGTCATTGTCCTTGAGCATATGGATAAGATAGGGAAAAAGATCAGGGTTTCAGGGGGCGGACACTGCAATTTCACCAACACAAATCTGCGGCCCGACAATTACCTGTCCGCCAATCCCCACTTCTGCAAATCCGCCCTCGCACGTTTTACTCCCTATGATTTCATCGGCAGGGTAGAAAGGTACGGGATAGAATATTACGAAAAGGAAAGCGGCCAGCTCTTTTGCCATGGGACTTCAGGAGATATCATCAGGATGCTTTATAAGGAATGCCGCAGCGCCGGTGTTGAAATGCGCATGAATTGCAGAATCGGAAGGATAACGAAAGCAGGCCATTTTTATGTTTCAACGAATTCCGGCAAAATAGAAGCCGGGGCGCTTGTTATCGCAACGGGCGGTTTATCGTATCCTGAACTTGGGGCAACGGACATGGGATTCCGCACAGCTGCGATGTTCGGCCTGAATGTTACGCAGCTAAAACCGGCGCTTGTCCCGTTCGTATTCAGCCGGCACGATTTAGAAAGGTTCAGTGAATTAAGCGGTGTTTCATTTGATGCTGTGGTTAGCTGCAGAGGCAGACAGTTCCGGGGGGAAGTCCTTTTTACCCACCGGGGACTGAGCGGCCCTGCCATTCTGCAGGTCTCATCGTATTGGAACCGCGGGGATGAAATCACTATCGATTTAATGCCCGACGGGGACGCCTATGAACTTTTCACATCGAAGCGCAAGAGCAGGATCGAATTGAGCAACCTTCTCTCAGAATATCTCCCCAGGAGATTCAGCCACAGGTGGTGTGAATTACATGCCCCGTCAATGCCTTTATGCCAATATGCGGAAAAGGAACTTAAGGATATAGCGCATCAGATACGCCACTGGAGGATAAGGCCTGAAGGTACCGAGGGATATGGAAAGGCAGAGATTACGGCCGGCGGAATTGATACGAATGAACTGTCATCCAAGACTATGGAAGCAAAGAAGGTGTCCGGCCTCTATTTTGTGGGTGAGGTCGTGGATGTTGCAGGACAGCTCGGAGGATATAACCTTCAATGGGCCTGGTCCTCGGGGTTTGTTGCGGGTCAATATGCATAATATCAAGACCGTCATACTTGCATCAGCTTCTCCGAGAAGGAAGGAAATACTCGAAAAGACAGGCCTGAAATTCGAGGTCGATGATAGCGACTGCGAAGAGAAAAAGGATCCTGGACTAAAGCCTCATGAGCTCGCCAGGTTCTTCTCACGCGAAAAGGCAAGGGACGTTGCCCGCAGACACAGGAATGCCCTCGTTATAGCGGCTGACACCATTGTCGTATTGAGAGGCAGGCTTTTCGGCAAGCCCCGCAACGAGGAACACGCGAAGGAGATGCTGAAGGCCCTGAGCGGAAAAGCCCATTCCGTAATCACGGGATTCACGATAATAGATACAGACGGCAAAAAAGAACTATCCAGATCAGTAGAGTCAAAGGTCTTTTTTAAGAGGCTGAGTGCGGATGAGATAGAGGCATACATAAGATCCGGCGAGCCCTTAGACAAGGCCGGAGCTTACGGAGTTCAGGGGCTTGGTGCTGTGATAGTTAAAAAAATAGAGGGGGATTTCTTTAATGTGATGGGTCTTCCCTTATACGCCTTGACCGAGAGCCTGAAAAAGTTTGGGGTAAGTGTATTAAGTTGAATATCTCATGTGAATTGTATTTAAGCTTCTCGCCACGGAATGTGATGGACTGCCCTTCCTGATGCTTTATGGATATTACTTAAGGTATAGTAGAAGAAGTGAGATTCGAAGAACTTCCTATCCCCGCACAGGTTCTTGAAGGAATCAAAGCTGCGGGATTTACTGAGTGCACACCGGTCCAGTCCCTGACCCTGCCTGAGGCACTGCGGGGCAGAGACATCGCAGCCCAGGCCCAGACAGGCACCGGCAAGACTGCAGCATTTCTGATTGCGGTATTCTCGCGCATGCTCTCGGTGCCTTCGCAGGGACAAGGCCCGTCACCACGGGCGCTCATCATCGCTCCGACGAGGGAACTCGTAATCCAGATAGCCGTTGAGGCGAAACTGCTGTGCGGTCCTGCCGGTTTCAGGATCGTCCCCGTATACGGCGGCATCGACTATCTGAAACAGCGCGAGGAGATCATAGCGGGCGTTGACGTACTCATAGGCACGCCCGGCCGGCTCATCGATTATCTCAAGCAGAAGATCTACAGCCTGAGGAAAACCCAGTTCCTCGTGATCGACGAGGCCGACCGCATGTTCGACATGGGTTTCATCAGCGACCTCAGGTTCCTGCTCAGGAGGATGTCTCCCTATAACAAGCGGCAGTCCATGCTTTTTTCCGCTACCCTATCCAACCGCGTACTTGAACTGTGCTATGAATATATGAACATGCCTATGCGGTTCTCGGTAACCCCGGAGCAGGTAACGGTGGAACAGATCGAACAGGAGATCTATCATGTCGGCACGTCAGAAAAGTTCGGCCTGCTTCTCAGAATCCTCAAACGTGAGCCTGACGGCCGATATCTCATCTTCTGTAACACTAAGGCCGCAGCAGAGCGGCTTGATCTCCGCCTGAATGCCAAAGGTTTCGCAACTGCCTCCATCACCGGAGACCTTGACCAGAGGAAGCGGATGAAGGTGCTCTACCGGTTCAAAAACGGCACGTTGGCGATCCTTGTAGCAACGGACGTGGCAAGCAGGGGGCTCCATATCGATGGAGTAACGCATGTGATCAACTACGATCTTCCCCAGGACCCGGAAGACTATGTGCACCGGATCGGCAGGACAGCGCGGGCCGGTGCTGCCGGCAGGGCGATAAGCCTCGCCTGCGAGAAATACGTCCGTACACTCCCGGACATCGAGGACTATATCAGGCAGAAGATACAGGTCATGCCGCTGACAGATTAAGTGAAATCAGGGACATATTTGATTACTCATGAATAATAGGTGCGGAATATAATAAAGAGCAGTAGCCGCCCGGTACAGAACAGTCATTTGAGACAGAGCCCTGAAAAATATTTTGTTGCTAATTATCCATAAAACGTGTTATTGTATTTCAGAGTTTCAGAAGTTTTTGCCAATTCAAGGCCACAAAGACTTTTAGCTTTGTGGCTTTTTATTTGTGTCCTTCTGAAAGTTCAATTTACAAGTAAGGAGGTACACAAAATGACAGAAGGAACAGTGAAGTGGTTCAATGAGTCAAAGGGTTTTGGTTTTATTACGAGCGAAGACGGCAGTGATTTATTTGTCCACTATTCCTCTATCCAGAGCAATGGATTCAAATCCCTTGCCGAGGGTGACAGGGTCAGCTTTGATACTGAAAAAGGTCCTAAGGGCCCCAAGGCAATCAACGTCGTAAAACAGTAAGGAACTGCGGAGCCCCCTGCGTACTGCAGGGGGCTCCCTCTTAAGGGAGAAGACAGATGATCAGTGAGCAAAAAAATACCGAACGGTCCGAGAGAAAGCAGCAGAAGATTGACGCAGGTCTGTTGTCTGCCCGCTACCCGTATATTACATCGATCGTCATCACCATGGACTACTATCAGAAGGGCGCTGGTCCGGTGCTCATGAAACGCACGGTCAATTTCTTCCCCGGAAGTCCCGCGTATTTCCTGATGGAGTGCATGAGGAACGATTGCACCAAAGGCGGCTTTGATCTGGAAACGGTAATTGCCACGATGGTGGGAAACCGTCTGGAATCAGGAGACGGTGAGCTCACCTGCCCCGGAAACAATGCCTCCGGCCATGCCCGGATATCTTACAAGGTTGCCATACAGTATAACGACACTGACCGATAAGAGGTACAGCAAAAAAAAGTATTGAGGTTGTTCCCAAATAATCAAAAGAGCAATATGCATATTCCTTTGTGAAAGCGTCTGTCGAAATCTTGTCTGACGTGTTTAAAATATCAAATCTTATCTTTTATATTTTCTTCTTCCTGCTGCCCTCGTACAACTCATACTCAAGGAGCCTGCATTCTATTCCGCTGTTAAAAAATTGTATCCTTCGTTTTGCCCTCAAGCCCACTTCTTTTGCCAGGTCAAGGTTACCCGTGAAGATATATCCTGTATATCCCCTGCACTTCTGCTTAAAGAAATCGCCAATCCCCTTGTAGACACTCTTAAGCTCTTCAATCTTCCCCATTCTTTCTCCGTATTCGGGGTTGAGTATTACTATCCCTCCTCCGTCAGAAACTGTCGTCTCTGAATAATCACATACATCAAATTCAATCAGATGCTCCACACCGGCGGTAGTAGCATTTTTCTTTGCTGCATCAACCGCCTCTCTCCTGATATCGGTGGCGATAATCCTGCAACTCAGGGTCTTTTTTGCCTCTTTTTTTGCTTGTACCCGCAGATCGTTCCACAGCGATTCCTTAAATCCCTTGAGATGCTTGAACCCGTAATTATCCCTTAAGAACCCGGAAGCCCTGTTCAGGCCTGTTAGGGCAGCCTCTATGGCAAGGGTGCCGCTGCCGCACATGGGATTGATGAAATGGCCGCTGCCGTTCCATCCGGTTGCCATAATAACTGCAGCCGCAAGGGTCTCCTGTATGGGTGCTGTCATGGGGATCTTTCTGTACCCGCGCCTGGATAGGGGTTCCCCCGAGGTATCAAAATATACGGAGCAACTATCGTCCTTCCAGTAGAGGTTCACCACGACTCTGTCTTTATCGGGACCTGAATCAGGACGCTGCCCGCACTTTTCCTTTATCCTGTCGACAATGGCATCCTTGCACTTTACATTTGCATAGCGTGAGTCCCTGATGCTGGGATTATCCACACTGGATGTTACACAGACATATCCATCCTCGGTTATATACTCCTCCCATGGTATCTCCGACACCGAATGATAGAGGGCATCAGCAT
>Ga0214474_1000694_pt1 | contig 16219 bp, 11 predicted proteins | sample RVTome_2_FD_187335 | JGI IMG/M metagenome (GOLD analysis project Ga0214474, IMG submission 187335) | Soil microbial communities from uranium-contaminated site in the Upper Colorado River Basin, Wyoming, United States - RVT95D214 HiSeq ...
ATTTATTGGTGAAAAGGGCAATGATTATAAAGATGCTGACGGTCGGTCCTTTTGCCGCCAACTGCTATATCGTCGGTTCATCCACAACCAAACAGGGAATGATTATTGACCCCGGTGGTGAAGCTGAGACCATTCTGAAAACAGTGCACCAAACGGGATTGTCCATGTCCATAATCGTGATAACCCATGCCCATATAGACCACGTTGGTGCCCTTCGCGAAGTTCAAGAAAGAACCAATGCCCAGTTTGCCATTCACGAGGCTGAGAAGGGATTCGTCCTTTCAGCGCCCATGCGCATGCTGACCTCGCTGGGCATCTCTCCCGTCAAATCACCTCCCCGACCGCACAGACTGCTCAAGGACGGTGACCACATAGACTTAGGAGACTTACGTTTTGAAGTCCTCCATACCCCCGGGCATAGTGCTGGTGGAATCTGTCTTTCAGGGCACGGAGTGGTCTTCAGTGGCGATACTTTATTTAATCTCGGCGTTGGCAGGACCGACTTTCCCGGAATGAGCCATGACCGTCTGATGAACAGTATTCGTGAAAAACTTATGGTTTTGCCCGATGAAACCATTGTCTATCCCGGCCACGGATCACCCACGACTATCGGCGATGAGCGCCGGGGAAATCCATTTCTCCAGGACCATTAATTCTAGAAACTGTCTTTGAGACGCTCTGAAACAGCATCCTTTGGCATCCCCTGCAAGTTTTTGCAAAGTTCCTCTCCCTTGACCTGCTCGCCATATGACTTCAGCAGGCGAGCGGGAGAGGCTTAAGGTGACGGTGAATTCCCCATTCCCAATTTACCTTGGGGATAATAGTCGCTCGATCAGGAGATGCTGCGTAAATAATTACGGTAATTTGCCAGGGTCTCTTTCAGGTTATCTCCGCCGAATTTCTCCAGGCAGGCATCAGCCAGTACAATAGCTAACATGGCTTCAGCAATTACTCCGGCGGCTGGCACAACACAAATGTCGCTGCGCTCATAGTGAGCCTTCGCCGCGTCACCGCTGCGAAGGTCTACCGAAGGTAAAGGACTGACCAATGTGGCGATAGGTTTAACTCCCGCCCTCACTATTATGTCCTCTCCATTGCTGATGCCACCCTCAACGCCACCCGCACGGTTAGTAGCATGTCGCCACGGGAGAGATTGCTTCGCTTCGCTCGCAATGACAGAAGAAACAGGTTCGATAACATCGTGCGCCTGCGAGCCTTTCAGCCCGGCTACACCAAACCCCGCTCCGATTTCTACACCCTTCACGGCATTGATGCTCATTATCGCTTGAGCAATCCTGCCATCGAGACGCCGGTCCCAGCTGACGTGACTGCCCAACCCAATGGGTATTCCGGTGGCAACCACCTCGAAAACGCCGCCTAACGTATCTCCGCTAGCTTTGGCTTCATCTATGGCCGCTATCATCGCCTTCTCCAGCTTGGAATTGGCACAACGAACCGGGGATGCCTCTACCTGCTCCCAATCTATAGAAGTCGTTTCGCCTCTTTCCCACTCATGCGGCCCAATTGCCACAGTATGGCTGTGAATGGCCATGCTTAACTCCTCCAGGAATTTTCGGGCTATGGCTCCCACGGCTACTCTGGCCGCTGTCTCCCGGGCACTGGCTCTTTCCATAATCGGCCTGATGTCTTTGAGTCCATATTTGGTCACTCCGGCCAGGTCGGCATGTCCTGGGCGGGGAAGGGTCACCGGCTCGACTTGTTTCTCTACCGGAGAGATGTTTAGTTGTTCCTGCCAGTTCTGCCAGTCTCGATTGGTGATAAAGAGAGCTACGGGGCTACCCATAGTAAGCCCATACCGAACGCCGGCCACAATCTCCGCCTTATCCTCTTCAATCTTCATGCGAGGACCACGCCCATGGCCCTGCTGTCGGCGCTTGAGATCCCTGTTGATATACCCTTCTTCCAGGGGAAGGTCAGCCACCATACCTTCCACTATGGCGACCAGGCCCTTGCCGTGGGATTCTCCACCCGTAAGAAAACGAAATTGTCCCATTAGCTCTGATACAGAAATAGAGGTTGTTGATAATTGTGGCTCAAGATTTCCAATAGAACTATGTCCTGGACACTCAACCCCGATATCCTTGCCTTCATAGCATCGACGAGCCCTAGCAGCGACCACACTGTAAACCTGGGTGGTTGATAATACTCCACTATCGCACTTTCGAGGCCGGCCAGTTGCAATGCCAGATTTATGGCTGTTTTCAAATCACCTAGCTCGTCGACCAAACCCAACTCTTTGGCCCTGGTACCGCTATAAAGCTGCCCCGTAGCCAGATTTCTGACTTCCTCCTTGCTTAGCCCTCTCCCTTCAGACACGACTTCGACGAATTGCTCGTAATACTCATCAACCATTTCCTGCATGATTTCCTCTTCCTCCGGCGTCATTTCCCTGAACCCTTGATACATGTCTTTGTATTTGCCCCCCTTGAATACTTCTATCTGGATACCCAGTTTCTCCAGAAGCTCCTCGACGTTTATTACTGCAGAGATGACCCCAATGCTCCCCGTCTGTGTGGTGGGAAGGGCAACAATCTTATCCGCCTGGGTCGAGATATAGTAGCCTCCTGAAGCCGCCGTGCCACCCATGCTCACCACGATGGGCATTGTTTCCTTCATTCTTTCTATCTGCAACAGGATTTCCTGGCAGGGCTCTATCTCACCGCCCGGGCTCTCTATACGGAGGACAATTGCTTTGACTGCTTCATCCTTTTCCACTCTCGACAAATAGTCCCTCACCAGCCCCGGCGTAATGGTCGAACTAGACGATGAATAGTCCCCGGTGGTAATACTCCCGCTGAGAGGGATTACAACAACCTTGTCCGCTACCGGCCTCGAAAGCAAGATAATCGGAGTTAGTATCGCCGCAAGCAATGCCAATACGCATACGCTGATAATGATTGCCTTTTTTTTCACGCCTTTCCTCCTGTCAATGCTTCCCTGGCCTTGGTAAACATTATGTCAACTGGTGCTTCTTTTTCTGTCCATAGCTTGAAGGAAGCAGCTCCCTGATATACTAACATAGGTAGGCCACCAAGTATATTAGCTCCGGCTTCTTGTGCCAACTCCAGCAAGGGCGTTAGCCAGGGGTTGTACACCACGTCATAAACCAAAACGTTCTTAGGAATCACCTCGACGCTCAAGGGTGATTGTCCTTCTTGGGGACTGTCCTTCATTCCTATGGTAGTGCAATGGACTATTAAATGGCAATTCTCAAGAGTTTTAGTTGACTTCAGGTTCTGCCACTGAAAGGCGCTGATATTTGGCTCCCAGTCCTTTGCCATTGGTCCAGCCTGCTTGACATACTTCACCAGATTTTGGGCCAATGCAGTCGCCCGCTCAAAGATACCATCAGTGATAGATAGTGAGGCCACTTTCCTTTGCACCAGAACAAAACCCACTGCCCTGGCCACCCCCCCAGCACCTAACACGACCACCCTCTTCCCCTCGGGGACAAGGTGTCCTTCTCTTTCCAGCGCCTCGGCGAAACCATAGGCATCAGTGTTAAAACCCACGAGGTTATCATCTCTTTTGACTATGGTATTAACTGCCCCGATGGAACCTGCCAGGTCATCAACTGCATCCAGTAAAGGTAGAACTGCCTCCTTATAGGGCACGGTTACGTTAGCCCCAACATTTTGAGGTTTTCTCAAATCATTCACTACGTCTCCAAGCCGGGCTGGGTCTCTCTCCCAGGCCTCATAGCGAATATCAAGGTGATAGTAATCCAGAGCCGCCTGCTGAAAGTAAGGAGAGATAGAATGCTTAAGGGGATAACCGATGAGTCCTATGTATCTCGACATCGTTTAAGGTCCTTCGCCATTGTTCTGGCGGTGGCTATCCAGAAACCCCTGGAGGATGAAGGCGGCCGCTATGGCATCTACTCCTGCTCTAACCGAAAAGCCGCGGTTTCTGGTTCCCCGTTTCGCCCCGCGGCGTAGTTTGCCTGCCATACCACTATCTGTCCTCAATCGCTCCGCGGCCTTAGTGGAGAGTCGTTCGTCCCATAGTTGTATGTCAAGAGCCTTCAGACTTCTTTCATTCGCCAGGCATGACAATCTGTCGGCAAAAATCGCCACTTTACCAGCCTGTTTACCCAACTCCCCATCCAAGCGGCGAGGCAAACCAATTACAACGCACTCAGCCTTATGATGCTCGACAAGCCTGAGAATCTCATCTATAAGAGCATAATCGTCCCTACTGGTGAGCACGGTCAGAGGAGTAGCTAAAATTCCCTCAGGGTCGCTTATGGCCACTCCAGTTCTTCTATCTCCGACATCTAGTCCCAGGCTACGCATTTCACCTCTTGTCATTCTGAGCGAAGCGAAGAATCTTAGACCCTTCGCTACCGTTCAGGGTGACAAAATAAACAATATCACGAGATTTTGCTGGCCACGACATCTTTGACTAATTTCAAGGCCTCGTCAATTTTGGAGGCGTCTTTTCCACCGGCTTGGGCCATGGCAGCCTTGCCACCGCCACCCCCGCCAGCAACCTTAGCCACCTGGTTAATAATATCGCCGGCATCAATTCCTTTGGCTATCAGGTCAGGGGTCACCATAGTCAAAAAGCTAGGCTTTCCATTATAAACTGTAGCCAAAACAATTACAGCACTCTTTAGCCTGTCTCGCAATATATCGCCCATTTCCCTGAGGATAGGCATGGTCAATGCTGGCACCTTGGCAGCCAGAACTGTCACACCGCTCACCTGCTCGGCTTGCCCAGGCAAATCCTCCACTATTCTGCGCGATAGCTCCCTTTCCAGTGAAAGCGCTCTCTTACGCTCTGCTTCCAGCTCACTGATAAGGGTTTTCACCTTGTTAGGAACTTCGTCAAGCGAGCCTTCTACTTCTTTGGCTACGCTCTGCAAGGCAGTTAAGCGAGATTCAATTAGAGATTCAGCTTTTCTTCCCGTTACCGCTTCAATACGATGCAGTCCTGTGCCAATGCTGCTTTCGCTGGTTATCAGGAATATGCCGATTTCTCCCGTTGAACTCACATGAGTGCCACCACAGAGTTCTTTACTTATTGCTGGCTCCCCGATTTCCAGCATCCGAACTTCTTCTCCGTACTTTTCTTCAAATAAGGCAATAGCACCCTCAGCGATGGCCTGCTTATAAGGGAGTACTTTTGCTTCTGCTTTTAAGTTCTGGCGTATCCATTCATTAACTTGCCTCTGAATTTCCTTGAGCTGCCCCTCAGTCACAGGTGCCAGGTGGGAGAAGTCAAACCTGAACCCCTCAGGCTCTACCAATGAACCTTTTTGCTCAATACGTCTGTCCACTATCTGTCTCAAAGCAGCCTGGAGGAGGTGGGTGGCGGTATGGTTGCAGGCGATATCGAGGCGGCGAGCGGAATCAACTTTGGCTTCAACTTCGTCACCCACCGCTAAACTGCCTTGGGTAACATACCCCTGGTGGATAATAACATACCTCTCGTGGGTAATAATGTCGGGTGGAACTGCAATAGTATTGGTAACAGAAAATCTACCTGATGGGCTGATTATCTCACCGGTATCACCTACCTGTCCACCCATCTCTCCATAGAAGGGGGTAGATTCTAAAATCAGGCTTGCCTTCTCTCTCTCTAGTATCATCTCTACAATATTATTACTAACGAAGAGGCTAAAAATACTGGTTTTATGTCTGAGGTTATGATAACCAACAAAACTGGCTTTCGTAGGTATTTTAAGCACCCCCACAATTTCTACCACACCACCTTTGCTCACCTTCACTTTGTAGCCTTTCCGAGCTTGCTGTCGTTGTTTCTCCATCTCTTGGTTAAAGCCTTCTAAATCTACTGAAAAACCGTGGCCAGTGGCAATTTCCTTTGTCAGCTCTACGGGGAAGCCATAGGTATCATATAGCTTAAAAGCCAGTTTGCCTGATATTTCATTTCTCCCTTGGCTGGCGGCTTCTGCCATAATCCCATCTAATATTTCCAGCCCCATGCTAAGCGTCTCGCTAAACCTGGCTTCCTCAAGTTCAATAGCGTTGGTAATGAAGTCCTGCCTTAGCACCAATTCAGGGTAAATATGTCCCAACTGCTTGATAGTGGTCTTAGCTGTTTCGGCAAGGAATGGTTCTTCCAGCCCCAGCCTTCGGCCGAAAAGCGAGGCGCGACGCAATATACGCCGCAAGACATACCCCCTCCCTTCGTTGGAAGGCATAACGCCATCGGCAATAAGAAAGGCAATGCCCCGCCCGTGCTCAGCAACAATTCTAATGGCTCGGTCGGTATCCTCGTCCCGACCATACCCTTTCCCGGACAAGCGGCAAATGTAGTCCACCAAAGGGGAAAACAAATTCGTTTCATAAGGGGAGGACTTACCCTGGATAGCGGCCAAAGTTCTCTCCAGTCCCATCCCTGTATCAATGTTCGGCTTGGACAAAGCAGTGCGGTGTCCATTTTTGTCTTGATTGTATTGGGTGAATACCAGATTCCATATTTCAGAGAACCGACCGCAGTCGCAATTGGGCCTACACTCAGCTTTACCACAGCCAAGCTCTTCACCGAGGTCATAATGAATCTCGCTGCACGGTCCGCAGGGGCCCGAATCGCCAACCGGACCCCAGAAGTTACAATCTTCGCCGAATCGCAATATCCTCACGGCAGGAATGCCGATCTCCCGCCAATAAGCGAAAGCCTCGTCATCGTCAAGGTAAATGGTTATCCACAGCCGTTCCACGGGCAGCTTCAAATACCCGGTAACAAATTCCCAAGCCCACGAAATAGTCTCTTTCTTAAAATAATCACCGACGCTGAAATTGCCCAGCATCTCAAAGAATGTAAGATGTTTACTATCACCCACCAAGTCTATATCAGTGGTGCGAAAACACTTCTGGCAGGAAGCAAGTCTCCGACTGGGCGGCACCTCCAACCCCAGAAAATATGGCTTGACTTGTACCATGCCGGCGCTGGTCAACAGTAAGGTAGGATCCCTCCGAGGCACCAGCGAAGAGCTCGGTATAATCTTGTGTCCTCTATTCTGAAAGAAACTCAGAAAGGCTTGTCTAAGTTCGTCGCCAGTCACTTACAAATCAACCCCAATGAGTCCTGTGACTTCTTGGGGGCCTCCAGCTAACTCAGTCCACACTAGGCCTGGTTCCACGAAAATTGCAGAATTTTCGCGGGACGCTTCAATCACTTTCTTGATTTTAGAAGGTGTTAGCTTTAATGTCAATCAGGCTACAAAACAGCGGTTGGAAGTTTTCGGCGTATCTTATATAATACAACGTTCTTGTTAATTGCTGACCGAAGATATGCTACTAATTATGAACGTGCAAGCTACGAATCACGTTGAAAGGAGCGTAATATGATTTCGTTTAGCCCAACAGAGGAACAGCAGATGATTGTGAGCATGGCAAAACAGTTTGCCAATGATGAGATGCGCAAAATCTACCGGCAATGCGACGAGAATGGTGAGATTCCTCACAGTGTTATAGATACCGCCTGGAAGATGGGCCTCACCTCCAGCAGTATACCTGAGGAGTACGGCGGTTCCGGCGGGGAACATTCAGCCGTTACTGGTTCGCTCATAGCGGAGGAACTGGCCTGGGGTGACCTTTCCATAGCAATGCATATCCTCTGTCCAGCTCTATTTGCATATCCCCTTCTGGAGATGGGCGTTGAGGCGCAAAGAAAGAGATATCTGCCGCTTTTCTGCAACGCGACATATAAAGCGGCTACCGCTGCGCTCATCGAGCCACGCTTTGGTTTTGACCCTTACACTTTGTCAACCGTTGCCCAACCCAACGGCAACGATTATGTTCTTGATGGAGAAAAGTGCTATGTACCTTTGGCTGCTCAAGCTGACCTGTTTCTCGTCTACGCAAGAGAAAATGGCAGCAGTCAGGGTTTCATCATCGAAAAAAGCACTAAGGGACTTGAAGTGCGTGAGCGGGAGAAAAATATGGGCATAAGAGCTCTGGCCACATACGACATCAGCCTCGCAAACTGTCGCATTCCTAAGGAGAACCGGTTGGGCGGCGAAAAAGGGTGCGATTTTAACCGTATCATGAATCGCTCACGGGTAGCGCTGTCGGCAATGGCTGTAGGGGTAGCCAAAGCTGCCCTGGAATACTCAAGGGACTATGCCAAAGAGCGTGTTGCCTTCGGAGAGCCAGTCGCCTCTCGCCAGACAATCGCCTTTATGCTGGCAGAGATGGCAATTGAGATCGATGCTACCAGATTAATGACCTGGGAAGCTGCCTGGAAGTTAGACCGAAAGGAAGATGCCACCAAAGAAGCATCTCTGGTAAAGGCATACGCCGACGATATGGTTATGATGGCGACTGATCGTGCCGTACAGATTCTGGGCGGACATGGTTATGTTCGCGAGCATCCGGTGGAGCTCTGGCTGAGGAATGGGCGTGGCTTTGTCACTTTTGACAGCATGGCTATAGTATAAAAGGAGGTATTGCATAATGATAGATTTTGAACCGACTCCGGAGCAGAAGGAAGCGATAAAGGTAGCTCACGAGTTCGCCAAAGAGCTATTTCGGCCCATAAGCCGTTATTACGATGAACATGAACACGATAGCCCGCAGGAACTCATCGACACGACGTGGGGGGAAAGAAACAAAGGCACATTAGCGCTTGGTCTGGATGTAACAGCATCTCTTAGAATAGAAGAGCTGTGCTGGGGAGACGCCGGTCTTTTCTTATGTGTTCCCGGTCCGGGACTCGGGGGTGCGGCTATCTTTGCCTCGGGCACAAAAGAGCAGCTGCAACGCTTTCTGGGTAGCTTCAATGAAGGAGAACCGAAATGGGGTGCCATGGCGATGACAGAGCCCGGCTGTGGCTCGGATACTTCTGCCATCGGTGCTACTGCTGTTCATGATGGCGACGAGTGGGTGCTCAATGGTGAGAAGATCTTTGTCACCTGGGGGAAGCGTGCCGCAGAGAATCCCGGCGGACTGGTGGTAGTTTGGGCGACTGTGGATAAATCGGCAGGGCGAGCCGGGATGAAATCCTTTGTGGTGCCGGCTGGAACGCCTGGAATGAGAGTGGAAAAGCTCGAGAACAAGCTGGGGATCAGAGCCAGTGATACAGCTACTCTCATTTTCGACAATTGCCGCATTCCTTTTGAAAACATACTCGGCAGCCCGGAGGTCAAGAAGGTAGATAAGTCCCAAACCAAAGGTTTCAAAGGCGCAATGGCAACTTTTGATGCCACGCGACCGATCGTGGCTGCCATGGCCATCGGTGTCGGACGTGCCGCCCTCGATTTTGTTAAAGAAACACTGGAGAAAGAAGGCATAACGATACGCTATGGCATGCCCAAGCAGAAGCTCACCGCCCTGGAACGAGATGTAATGGAAATGGAGGCAAATTTCAAGGCAGCCAAGCTGCTTACCTTGCGAGCCCTCTGGATGATGAGCCAGTTTCAACCCAATAACCTGGAGGCATCAATGGCTAAGGCAAAAGCGGGCCTCGCCGTTACCAAAATCACTCAGAAAGCAGTTGAGATTATGGGACCTCTGGGCTATTCTCGAAAAAACTTGTTGGAGAAGTGGATGCGCGATGCCAAGATAAACGATATCTTTGAAGGAACCGGGCAGATTAATATGCTCATCGTGGCCAGAAGGGTTCTCGACTATTCCAGAGACCAGCTTAAATAAGCGGGCGTTTAGTTATTTCCCCTTCCTCTTGTAATCAGGGCACCAGGCAGCATTGGGGCGCTCCGGGCGATGACAAGCAGTTCTCCAGTTCCATTGACAAGTCTCACAGAGCAGTGTATTCACGCCCAAGTTTCTTCTAAGCTTCAATTTGAGTTTGTCTAGCCAGGTGGGATTGCTTCGTTTGTTCACTTCGTTAGGAGTGGTAGCCAGAGCCAGAAATGTTCCCTACATATCCTTAGACAGAGTGGCGAGAAATTCAGTGTTGTTCTTCGTCTTACCCAGCCGCTCCAAGATCCTTTGTGTAGCTTCGCCGTGATTAGGCGAGTCGCTATCTATCATGTTGATCACACGCCTGAGCAACCATACTTGTTTCACGGTATTCTCATCCAGCAAGAGTTCTTCTCTTCTTGTGCCGCTCGGCATAATATCTATAGCCGGGAAGACCCTTCGCTCAGATAGTTTTCTATCCAGGTGGAGTTCCATATTACCCGTCCCCTTAAACTCCTCATATATAAGGTCGTCCATGCGGCTGCCGGTATCCACGAGGCAGGTAGCAATGATGGTAAGACTCCCTCCTTCCTCAAGGTTCCGAGCGGTGCCGAAAAATCGCTTAGGAGGATGCAAGGCTGTTGAATCAATACCGCCGGACAGAGTACGGCCGCTGGGTGGCAAAGCTAAGTTGTAAGCTCTTGTAAGCCTGGTAATGCCGTCAAGGAGTATAACGACATCTTTGCCCATTTCTACCAGCCTTTTGGCTCTCTCCAATGCTAATTCTGCCACCCGAGTCTGGCTTTCTACCGGTTCATCGAACGTGGCAGCAATAACCTCGGCCTTAACACACCTCTTCATATCGGTGACTTCTTCGGGTCTTTCTCCAATAAGGCAAACCATAAGGTGAATATCATCGTAGTTAGTGATTGCCGCGTTGGCAATTTTCTGAAGAAGCACAGTCTTCCCTGCCTTAGGGGGTGATACGATAAGACCTCTTTGCCCCCGTCCTATAGGCGCCACCAGATTGATTAGACGAGTGGATAACTCGTCTGATGTTGTCTCCAGGTTAATGAGCTTATTTGGGAAAATGGGCGTCAACGAACCGAAATTGCGGCGCGTCCTCCCTAATTCAGGGTCAAGCCCATTGATGGCGTCTACTCGGAGTAAACTGTAATATTTTTCGCCTTCCTTCGGAGGTCTGGCCTGGCCACAAACAGCATCGCCGTCTCTCAAGTTGAAACGGCGGATCTGCGAATTTGACACGTAGACATCATTAGCACCACGCCTAAAGGTATCCTGTCTCAAGAAGCCATAGCCTTCGCTAATGGTTTCAAGAACGCCTGTTATGAAGATATTTCCCTGTTGCTCTGCTTCCGCCTGCAATATACGATAGACAAGCTCGGATTTCTTCAAAGTGGTGTACCCAACGATGCCAGATTCTTTGGCCATCGCCTCCAATTCATCCCGGTTTTTGCTTTCAAGTTGCGCCATAGTTGACATATTGACCTCTTTCTAAATACCTTTTCTTTTATATCTATCGTCTTGCGGGGGCTTCTATAGCAATTCCTCTCTCGCCATCACTTTCTTCCAGTCATCCCTAAAACGCTCAATACCAATATCCGTTAAGGGGTGCCGTATCATCTGTAGCAAGACCTCGTAAGGCACTGTAGCAATATGAGCGCCAACCCCCGCTGCGATTAAACAGTGTTGAGGATGTCTTATGCTGGCAGCGATAACCTGGGTAGGCAGTTTATAATAGTCGAGGTACTCCACTATATCACCCACCACACTCATACCATCCTCACCGATGTCATCCAATCTACCCACAAAAGGACTTACAAAAGTGGCACCTGCTGCTGCCCCCAGCACCGCCTGGTTCAAGGTGAAGCATAAGGTGAAATTCACCTTTATGTTTTCCTTGGCCAGCACCGATGTAGCCTCCACTCCTTCAAGGCTAGCTGGTATCTTGACCACCACATTGTCTGCCCATTTCGCTATTTCTCTGGCCTCAGTCACCATTGTTTTGACATCTTGGCCTAACACCTCAGTAGATACTGGGCCAGGAACAATAGCACAGATTTCTTGGACCAACTTTCGATAGTCAACTTTGCCTTCCCTCGATACAAGGCTGGGATTGGTAGTCACCCCGGTGACCACCCCCAATCTGACCCCATGGCGAATGTGCTCTATGTTAGCGGTATCCAGAAATATCTTCATCTTCTTAGTTTAGAGGCAGGCTTGTCTGAGCACCTTCAAGAAGCGTTTCCTTAGCCGCCCCAATGAATCCTACGAACAACGGATGAGGAGAATCGGGACGAGATTTGAACTCAGGGTGAAATTGACACGCTACCATCCAGGGATGATCCCTCAATTCAGCAATTTCCACTAATTTCCCATCGGGGGATAGCCCAGAGGGTATGAGACCAGCTTCCTGCAATGGCTGGCGGAAATCATTATTAAACTCGTAACGGTGGCGATGCCTTTCATAGACAACTCCGGTGCCATAGGCACGAGCTGCCATCGTTCCCCCTACCAGATGACAAGGATAAGTGCCTAACCTCATAGTTCCTCCCTTCTCTGTCACGCCATTCTGTTCAGGGAGGAGGTCGATAACAGGATAAGTACTACTAGCATCAAACTCAGTCGAATTTACCTTGTCGCTATGAAAAACATGACGACCGAGTTCGATGACCATAACTTGCATCCCCAGGCACAAACCCAAGTAAGGAACTCGTCTTTCCCGAGCAAATTTGGCAGCTTTTATCATGCCTTCAATTCCTCGATAGCCAAAGCCCCCAGGAATAATTATGCCCTGAACTTGCCTCAGCTTATCATCGGCCATGCCATCCAACTGCTCTGAATCCAACCATTCTATTTTCACTCCGCGGTTGTGAGCTAATGCCGCATGGCACAAAGCTTCACGCACGGAGTAATAAGCATCGCGCAGCCCCACGTATTTCCCTACCAGTCCAATAATTACAGGCTCCTTTGAAGCCTTCAGTCTGGCCACCATGTCCCGCCATTCTTCCAGATTGCTCTTCTCAACCCTTAATCCCAATCGTCGAACTATGAATTCTCCCAGCCCTGCATCTTCAAGCAGTAAGGGCACCTCATAAATGGTTTCGCTGGTAACCAGGGAGATAACTGCCTCTTTATCTACATCGCAAAATAGCGATATTTTTTCCTTTATTCCCGCAGATATTTCCTTGTCGCTACGGCACAGTATAGCATCCGGTTGAATTCCGATTCTTCTCAGCTCGTTGACGCTGTGTTGAGTGGGCTTGGTCTTTAGCTCATCAGTGGCAGCGATATGCGGTAAAAAGGTGACATGAATATATAACACATTATCTCTGCCTTCGTCTTTCCTCATCTGCCTTATGGCTTCAAGGAACGGTTGCCCTTCAATATCTCCCACAGTGCCGCCAACTTCAACAGTAATTATCTCCGCCTGAGATATTTCGGCTACTTTCCTTATTCTCCTCTTTATTTCATTGGTTACATGAGGAACCACTTGAATTGTGCCTCCCAGAAAATCTCCTCGCCTCTCTTGAGCAATCACCGACGAATATACTTGACCGGAAGTGACGTTGGAGGCCTGGGTCAACTCCACCCCAATGAACCTCTCATAATGCCCTAAATCCAAATCGGTCTCGGCACCATCCTGGGTAACAAACACTTCACCGTGTTGATAAGGGGACATTGTACCCGGGTCAACATTCAAGTAAGGATCAAGCTTCTGCACAGAGACAGATATGCCCCGACCTTTCAATATCCTACCGATAGAAGCTACCGAAATTCCCTTACCTACAGAACTAACTACGCCGCCAGTAATGAAAATATACTTACTCACTGCTTATTACAAGAGTACAGAGAAAGCCAAATCTTGTAGATCGATCCCAAAAGGCGGAGCAAACTCGGGTTTCTTTTCATTATAAAGAGTGAGATTCTGAATTGTCAAGTCTGCCTTGTTCAAATGATTCGACACGCTTGGCTTCGAATTCAGGCACAGGTTTTCAGAAGAAAAGGTGACAATGCTATAATGAACTTGGCAAAAATGTCTAAAAAATACATCCTGGCTGTTGTAATATCGATAACGTTGATTCTGAGTATTGGTATTTGGGCTCTATCCCTTTCCCCGATACCTGGCCCAACTCAATCCGATAACTCAACCCAGCACACTGATCCCAATTGGGAATTCCCATTAGCAGGTGAGTCAGCCACTCCTTTGCCGGATTTTCGCCCGGTGGTCACCAAAGTAATACCCTCGGTGGTCTCCATAACCACAGAGATAGTCGTCTCTGGTTTCCTCGGTCAGTATACCGAATATGTCGCTGGATCCGGGATACTTATCGATGATGAAGGATATATTGCTACAAACAATCATGTAGTTGAAGATGCCCGTAGCATCTATGTGGAGTTGGTGGATGGTAGAACTTTCTCCGCAAATATTGTAGGCACTGATCCCTTGTCTGACCTAGCGGTGATAAGGATAAGTGCCGAAGATTTGCCTCATGCTTATTGGGGCAACTCAAGTTCATTATCTCTTGGCGACTGGGTGCTAGCTATTGGAAATGCTCTAGGAGAAGGAATAATAGTAACTCAGGGCATAGTCAGCCGCCTGAACGTATCTGTGAACGTTGACGGAAATACGCTCTACGGTTTAGTCCAAACCACTGCGGCTATCAATCCCGGCAACAGCGGTGGCCCACTGGTAAATATGTCTGGCGAAGTCATAGGCATTACCAGCGTTAAAATAGTTGCATCCGGGGTGGAAGGTATGGGCTTTGCCATAAGCAGCACCGAAGCCAAGCCTATCATTGAAGACCTAATTCGCCATGGTCGCGTGACCTATCCGTGGCTTGGAGTGGCATTGTATACCGTGGATCCTTCACTTGCCGCGTCAAAGAATCTTTCCGTGGACAGGGGAGCGCTTGTCGCAGAAGTACTACCTGGCAGCCCCGCAGATGATGCGGGATTACTGGTGAACGATGTCATCATCCGGTTCGGGGACAAGGAAATAAGCAATGTTGCCGACCTCGTCCGGGCTATCCGGACCAGTGAAGTTGGCGATGAGGTAGAAATAGTTTTCGTCAGAGGTGAAGATACCAGAAGAACCTCAGCCAGACTGATTGAACGCCCAACCTCCTAGGAAGCAGAAATCCCAAATTCTAGCCAAAATTCAAATTGCAAATGCTCTTATTCAAAACCGTCGGTCATTTGGGTTCTGATTTTTGACACTGTTCAGTGATTCGTATTTAGTGCTTTGGGTTTGCTTTCTTGATTGCCAGGGAGACTTCGCCGTTCGAGACGCGGTGTTTCTCAACATAAGCCCCATCGGGAGGCAGACTATCAATAAGCTCCTGAGACAAGGTCTCTTGTTTAATATAGTCGGCAAAAGCATTCATCACTTGCTTAATGAGCGGCTCCTTTGTCTGATAATAGGTGATGATATGGTCTACGATGTTAAGCCTGGCATTACGACGCATATTCTGCAGATAGCGCACAAGCTCTCTGCCTGTCCCTTCAGCAATTAGCTCCGGAGTTAGTTCAATGCTTATGGCCACCCAATATCTATCCTCTCCCGCCACGCTGCAACCTGACATGTCCGCAGAAAATCTCTCTCGTTCTGTTGCCTCACTCGACACGACCAGTTCCTTGACATTTATTTCTTCCATTACTTCGGCAGCCAACTTCTCTAAAGCCTCTTTTTGTTCTTTGGTGTCTACCAGGACCACGGCTTTGCCCACCGGCTGGCGCACTTTGATTCCTGCCTTAGCTCGTGCTGCCCTGCCCAAGCTGGATATTTTCATAGCTAGCTCAACAGCGCTATTTAGCTTGTCGTTGATTTTGGCCTCATCCGCTACGGGGAAATCAGTTAGATGAACGCTTTCCTTAGTCCGAGTACTAACGGAACGACACAAATTCTGATAAAGCTCTTCGGCAATAAACGGCACAAAAGGAGCCAGCAATTGAGATAAAGTCACCAGACATTGGTATAGGGTGGTATATGCGGCGGATTTATCGGCATCGTTCTCGCTTTTCCAGAATCGGCGGCGGTTTCTTCTCACATACCAGTTAGAGAGATTATCCATAAATCCCTCAATCCTACGTGTTGCAGAAGTAAGATTATAGCTATCCATCAATCTGGAAACTTCGTTTACAAGGCGATTGAGTTCTGAACTAATCCAGTTATCCAGCTCTGTAAAACGTTTTGGCTCACCAGCGTCAACCATCAGGGGCTGCGGAACAAAGCAATCGATATTAGCGTAAAGGGCAAAAAAGGAATACGTATTCCACAAAGTGAGGAGGAATCTGCGAATCGTTTCCTCAAGCATCTTGGTGGAGAAACGATGGTTATCTTCTCCTGGAGTAGAAACCAGCATATACCACCTTAGAGCATCGGCGCCATAATTGTTAATCACAGCCCAGGGTTCGATTACATTGCCCTTGGACTTACTCATTTTCTCACCCTCAGCGTCTACAACGTGTCCTAGGCAAATGACGTTCTTAAAGCAAGGACGATTGAAAAGGAGAGTAGATATGGCATGTAAGCTGTAAAACCAGCCCCTGGTCTGGTCCACAGCCTC
>Ga0214474_1000695_pt1 | contig 16214 bp, 13 predicted proteins | sample RVTome_2_FD_187335 | JGI IMG/M metagenome (GOLD analysis project Ga0214474, IMG submission 187335) | Soil microbial communities from uranium-contaminated site in the Upper Colorado River Basin, Wyoming, United States - RVT95D214 HiSeq ...
CTGCCATCACCACTGCTAGCTTATCCTCAGTGCTGTAACGTTTGGCCATCTCTCCTCCTGATGGCCTCTTTGTACCCTAAAAAGCGTTTCATTTCAAGTGGTATAGCTTTTTAATGAAGCAGTACACTTCTTATTGATTGATTCTTTAGATTAAAGTATACTTTAATCTAAAGAAAATAATCAATAAAAGTATGCTTTCTTTTTACTTCATCACAGGTTGCTATCCTAAGAATCAGTCATTAGATGGTATCGGATGTTAAAAGGCCGGGGGGTGTTTTTTGAGAATAAGATCAGTAAATGAGCTTTTAATCATAATCATTTGGACAATTCTGCTATTACTTGCAATTACCCTATTCCCATCAAATGTCCTACGTCTTGTCTTAGGGTTGCCATTTGTCGTCTTCTTCCCAGGATACACGCTGATAGCACTGCTTTTCCTGAGGAAAGCTGACTTAGATGGGATAGAAAGGGTAGCTCTTAGCTTTGGCTTAAGCATTGCAGTCGTGCCGCTGGTTGGCTTCATTCTCAACTATACGCCATGGGGCATCAGGCTATATCCTATGTTAGTGTCTATTAGCTTGTTTATCGGCATTGTTTCAGCTATCGCTTGGCTACGACGAAACAGGTTACCGCCCGAGGATCGTTTTGGCGTCTCGTTCAACTTCCATATTTTCAAGTGGAAAGGCAAATCCGCTTCTTACAGAACCCGGTATTTTGCTATCGGCGCAATGATTGTTGCTGCCATTGGGGTCCTTGTTTTCGCGGTTGCTACTAATCATCAGGTGGGAGAAAAGTTCACTGAGTTTTATATTCTGGGACTGGACGGCAAAATTGGTACTTACCCCAAACGGCTAATTCTCGGGTGGGAAGGCAATGTAATAGTGAGCATCGTCAATCAAGAACGTCAGGAGACGACTTACCTAGTTGAGGTAACGATAGACGGGGTAAGAAACCAGCAAATTGGGCCGGTGGTATTAACTGCAGATGAGAAGTATCAGGAAGTGGTCGGTTTTAAGCCGACCCGGGTAGGAGAGAAACAACGTGTGGAATTCTTCTTGTACAAAGTGGGGCAAGCGGAACCATACTCGACATTAGGTTTTTGGATTGACGTGATAAAAATCGCACCACCTTAATCATTTCGCTAGTACCTCTCAAATCAATATCAAGTCACTTGTCAAAAGCATTTAAAGAGGGCATCTTAATTGAGTAATATATTCACTCGAGTTAAAAATCTATATCAAGCAAGGGGAACGATTGGCCTGCTAAGAGACGTTTTGGCTTATTTTCGTATATACGAACACTCCACTTATTATGTTTATGAACATAAATTCCCGAGAGGAAACATAGAATATTCCACACCGAAGATCGGTAATTTTACCTTCCACATGCTAACAACGACAGTCCAGTTGGAAGAATTGATTCAAGATGGCTATAACCTTGTTTTAAATGTTCGTCATATAAAGAACAAGATTGGAAAGGGTGCAGTTGGATTCTGTATCTTTGTTGATAAGGAGCTTGTCGCTACCGAATGGGTAGCGATGACCGAAAAAGCTAAAATAGTCATAGATAGGCAACCTTATAAGGTTGATTTCGCAAAACATGAGGTTTGTATCGGCGATGCTTGGACAAATCCTAAATATCGGCGTCTGGGATTAAACTCATATATAGATCAAAAGATGAATCAATATTTCGGGGAAAAAGGTGTGAAAAAGACCCACGCCATTATCGGAGTGAGTAATACTGCGTCACTCACAATGCATGAAAAACATAATCCTGTTGATCATAAACCTTGTGCTATAGGCCATTATCTCATTATATGTGGATTATCGTTCTGGAAGGAAACACCACTCAATACAGGTGGTAGTTCTAGTTAAGTAAGAAATTTGTTCTCATCATTAAGGGACCTATGGTGGTCAAAGTGAGAGTAATGCAATATGAAACCCAGTCAGCTTAAATATTTCATTGCTTTAGGTAGACACTGGTCCCGCCACTACTATTGTAGAGCTGACTAAATCCTTGCTTCTGAAGTATTTCTCGCGGACTGTAACCTAACTTCATCCCCCCCCCGGTGACCTCAAAGTAGCCGCTCTCGACCTCTTTGTTAATTATCACAGCCACACCTCTTAAGCTAGTGAAGTCCTTATCATAAAGACTGGCTGCTATTTCTTCTGTAGTCATGCCTTTAATGAAAGAAAAGTAGTAAATCTCAGCGGTGGTATTGACTCCTACCACACCTTCCCACACGCGAGATATCGTATCCATCGCTGAGATTTCGGACTGAGTAAACGCTGAACGAGCTGAGGTGTTTTTAGAGTATATCGGATTATCGAAGTTTGTAGTGGAGGGTGTGACCGAAAAAAACGACACCGTGACCATCAAAAGAACCAAAGTTGATAACCGAGCAAGATTACTTTTGAAACGATAACAAATCAGAAAGACTCCGATAGCGGCGGGAATAGCCATGACTATAATGGAATAATACCACCATCGATGAGGGATAATGCCTGAAAGTCCTTGTGCTAAACCGAAAAACCCTATGAATATCAGCACTAATCCTCCCATAGTCAAGACAAAGCTGTGTCTATTGCCAAACTTACTGGATAGCATGTAGAACGAACCGACTATCGAGAAGGCAAAGAGGAGAAGAAATCCCAGCAAGTTGAGCAGAGACTCATAATATGGGACAGTTTGCATGTACTCAGTATGAATTTGAGTTACGCTCCATATATCAACTCTGAAAGCATACTGCAACACTTCTTTTAGAGTAGTTATGCTTTTGGATCCGTATATCCACCAGGCTAACATCGCTACTGTAAAAAATGTGACGAGATAGTAAGTTACTGGTGAATCAAATTCAGCTCGATATACCTGTTTGTAGAGCATAAAGCCGAACCAGAACAGTAACAGCAATATCGCCATACATAACGCTGTCATTGTATGGCTGAGGATCAGCACCACCATAAGAACCAGTATCAGGAACGTGAAAGTGATGGACTTTTTCTCCTTTGCTAAGAATATCATATAAATCAGGAGGATTACGATTATCATAGAGAAAGTCCAGGGAGCAGCAACTATACCCCCCGGAATCCATTCTGCAGAGGTCCCGAGTAGCAAAGCCGCGAGTAGTCCTACTCTTAAGTTGAAAATGAATCTACCAAGAAGGAAGACTGAGACCAAACCAATAATTTGAAGGAAACAAACGGAGAACATTGCGGCAAATTTATAACTCAAGCCTGTCATCAATGACGTAGCGCCGATCAGCAAATGCATTATAGGCAAATGTGAATAGGAGTAACCTTCGGGAATGATGCCATCCGTCAGAGTCTTCGTGGTAAACATCTGATGTGCCCAAGCATCGCTCCCTATGAGTCCCGGGAATATGAATTGAGGAATACATATCAAACTAAGGGCAATGAGACTGATTTTTATTAAAATAAAGTAGGCATAAGCTTTCCTTTGAGATAGGTATAATATTTCTATCGCTAGTATTGCTACCATTAGTGCTGTGGAGATAAAATAACCCAATGGCCGGATATAAGGGTCAGGGCGAAAAATAACCACGATTACACTGTATATGAAAAGGGGGAAGAAGAGCAGGTTACAAAGCACGTAAATTGACCCATTTTGTTGCTGGTCTTGCGAAGATATACCATAAAGGAGTATGTGCTTTCTCAGTATAAGATAAGTGCCACAAGACAGGAAAAGCGTTATGCCAACTTCGATATACTTGTGGGTGGTTAGCGACAGCCACAGAATCAGTAGGGCAGCGATCGCAATACCCAAGATAGCCAGATACCTATCTAGGTCTCCTACTCTATTCCGAATTTGAAGGACTATATAGATAAATAGGAGACTAGTGAGGATACCTACGATAATGGATGCGGAGATAAATAACACTGGTTCCAATATAATCAATGCTCCTCTCTGACCATTCTATTATCTGAGGTGGACTCACTCACTTGGAGAGAATAGAGATTATATAAAAGCGGATCCCACCAAGCTCACTAGATCCATCATTAGAACATCTGGTGTTGGGAATTTTACCATACTTCCAATCCTCGCGTAAAATTCCTCATAAGCCTGCCCGGGATTAAGGAGAAAGTGCTTTACCATCATATGTGTGTTAGGCGATAACCTCAGAATAGGCTATTGTGATCCTAATACTCTGTAAAATCGGTTTACGACTCTCGCTGCTGTCAGTTTTCACGCATGCTTTTTCTTCGATGTCCGGCTTCATGCTTAAAGAAGTCCCAACGTGGCTAGGCAAGCAAAAGACCTGCTTGAAGGGTTCCGACCAGGTAAAACCCTATGGTCCTTTGAAGAATATGGCTCCGATGGAGTATGCTAATACGGTGATTTTTCCCTAAAAACCGGGGCAAAAGTAAGGAGATTTATGGAATGTATGAATTTACCTCCTGTCCGGATATTTATAACCAACTACCCTTTAACTTGACGACAGCGGTGTATTCCACTAGCTTCTTGCTCTGATCATGACAGATAGCGGGAGGTTCAACATCATCTCCAATTTATCTAACCAGATATCTAAATAACGCCCGAGCCGATCTCATCATTATTCCGAGCTCATTGAATCCATTTCGTCTCAAGATATTACTCAATGCTACTGGCACAAATGATGGGTTTAAATAATACCCTTTTAAGGCTTTATCAATGTATTTTTCGATTTCCTCTTTTGTGAGTTCAGGATAAGATACGATACACTTTTGGTAGCCATTGTCATCTATACTTTTCTGCATGTCACTGGTCAGAAGAAATCCGTTTTGGTTAGCCCATCTATAGAACTCTGTCCCGGGTATAGGTGTTGCTATCGCTACCTGCAGTATATTGGGTTTTATCCGTTTTATGAACTTGATTGTATCCTCTGCCGTCTGCTTTGTTTCACCAGGCAAGCCAATAATAAAATCACCTTGAATCAGTAATCCTGCCTTTTTTGCAGCTCTGGTGAATTCTATTGCTTGTTCAGTATTAACTCCTTTGTGTATACTTCTTAATATTTCGTCACTGCCAGATTCATATCCTACGACAAGAAGCCGGCATCCGGCCTCTTTCATTTCTCTCATCTCTTCAATATCAAGGGTTGGACGTGCATAACAGGACCAAGTGAGTCTTAACTGTCTTCGTCGAATTTCGTTGCATATGTCCGTAGCGAAATTTTTGTTTGTAGCAAAAGTGTCATCTTCTATAAAAATTTCCCTCACTTCTGGCATTTCTTCATGTACGAACTGCAGTTCATCAACGATATTGCGTGCGGATCTAGATCTGTAAATTCCGCCTAAAAGCGTTTCAGGCCACGAACAAAAGGAACATTTATAAGGGCAGCCTCTAGCGGTGAATATTTGTATAAATGGATAAAGAGATTGGCTTGAGAAATATTGCCTAATGTTAAGGTGTTTCTTGTATACTTTTGACACAAATGGTTCATTGTCCAGGTCTTCTGAATTGCTAAATTTCCGGTCTTTGTTACTAAGGATTTTATGGCTCTCCTTGTAGGATATACCGTCGATATCTTTTAGACTTTTTTTATTCTCAATTGCCCGGACCACTTCTCTAATAATGAAATCATATTCAAATCTGGCAACTATATCTACTCCCTCATTTTTTAATATTTCTTCAGAATACTGAGAAGTAGGGGGCCCGACCAGCATAACGATGGCATCAGTTTTGCTTTTTAATAACCTAGCTACTTCTATATCGTTCTTCAGACTAGAAAAATTGCTTTCAACTACAATAAGCTGGGGAGCAAATGTTAATACATCTTGAAGCACTCCAGTCCTATCCCATCGCTGAGCAGGAGCATCAACCAACCTAACTTCGTTCGAATCTTTTTCAAGGAGGCCAGTAGCGTATGCCAATAATTTAGGATATTCAAGGGAACCACCGCGTGCAGACGCACCCTGCCACCTGCCACCCCTACTGAAGTGCAACATGAAAGGTGGATTTAATAAGTATACCTTCATCTATCTACGCCCGATAATTTCTAGCTGAGGCAATCCTCGCTTGACTTTCGTACACACATCTCAAACTTCCCTGCTCTCTCGTTCTTACATGTCCGGCTATCTTATGGACATGGTGCAGAGATGCAGAGACTATTAATAAAGCGAGTTCATACTATCAAACCATGTGGCCCAATCACTAAGGGTCCACGTACTGCCCCCAACAGCACCCCAATAACCTGGACCCGGTGGATCCGCATATCCTCCGCCATTATGAGCATATACGTATTTTACGAGGCGCTGCAAGAAGGCAATTTCATCAGGATCTGCACCTTGGTTTAGTAAAGTCGCCACCGACTGCCGTAAAAAGGCCAATTCACCACCTTGAAAATCTTTACTTTTACCTAATTCGAGTGCCTGCCCAAGCGTCAAGTTTGGATAAGCAGCAAGATATGAGCCTGAGCGATACGGTGGAGCGCCTAAATTAAACGCGACCCTATATAAGTCGCCGGTGGTTCTGCCACCAGGCCATACGTCTGTGTGATTTTTCCAATAGCCAGGTGAATGACCTTGGCTACACGCAGACACTGGGGCTGCTGTTAAGAGAACCATCGGGACAAGAGCGATTAAAGCCAATGAAAGCAACTTCAGTTTCTTCATATTGAGCCTTCCTATATTTTCATGCAGCACTCATACAGTACTATAGTACTGATAACACAGATAAATATCAACGGTTATTTTCCTCAATTTACTTAACTTTACTTATTGATTTTAACCCCTTTTTACCCCTCTAGTATCGACTCCTATAGCTCCTGTGGGACTCCACATCTGACCTTTAAACACGCCGCCGTATAATTTTCTGAATAATCAACCATCCCAGTATTACTGCCATGATCCCATAAGTCGAGATACAGACTATTCCGATGCCGAGCAGACCGAGACGGGGTATCAGAATATAACTTCCTGCAATAGTGCCAATTGCTATGAATACGCGAATGGCTACGATAGGGCGAATTCCGAGTTGTACCTTCATGATGGTCTCATAGACCTGGACGACTATGCCAAGGATGCTTGATAAGGCCAGTATCTTCAGTAGGTCTAATCCATTCTCAGAATATTCCCTACCGAAGAAGAGCAGAAGCCTGTCCCCCAGAACAAAGACGACAACTATTGCCGGAATTAATATGACAAACGTGAACTTGAAGGTTCTGATAACATCGCCACGAAGCTTGCTTGGCTCGTAGGAGCCCTCGGCCAGCAATGAAGCGGTAGTAGCTGCTGAGATCGATGATAGAAAACCTGCAAGCGCCCAAGCCATGAAAAAATAGGCACTCATTTCTTCCCCAAGAAGATTGATGACCAGTAAAGGGAGCAACAATCCCGGTAGAGAATCAAATATTCCGGCAATGTAGATGCCTAGCGAGTAGTGCCTTATTTCATTAATTACCTGCTTCTTGAACGTAGGGAGGGGACGATATTTTGATACCAGCCGGGGTAACAAGACAAAAGCGGCTACAACTGCTCCAAGGAGAGCCAGACTCCAAGAGATCAAAATGCCTCGCGATCCCAAAGAGACAAACGCGAAAAGCAATGGAATCTTTGCTAGTCCTGATATTAAACCAGTAATGAACGAAAATTTGGCTGACCGAATTCCCACAAAAGCATTGCCTAGGAGATTGGAGATGGAATATAACGGGGCAGATATAATGAAGAGAAGCAGCAGGGCGATATCTTTTTGGATGAATAGTAGAGCAGGAGACCAGAAGCTAAGCCCGGCGATAAATAATACAGCTAGTAGCAGTGGGGAAAGCCCACCTATTGTAAGACATGAATTGATCACACCTGCCTGATCTTCTGCCCTGGGTAGATAGCGTGTCAACGTTGAGTCAAGACCGAATTTGGAAAATGCCGAAACTAGACCTAAGGCGGAAACCAACGCTGTGGCTTGACCAACCTCATTGGCATCATAGAATCGAGCTACAAGTAACCAGAACACATATCCACCGAGCGAGGCTAATCCTGATGACAATATCAAGAAAAGAGAGTTCTTATATAGTGGTTCACGAACAGCGTTTTTAAGTCTTTTTATACCTAGGTTGAGTTTCATACGCGCCTTTCCTAGCAAATAGCCTAGGGACAATAGAACAGAACTGGAATAAAAATGGGTATTCGCTTTGGGTAGATTTGCCCCGAGTAGGGTAAAAGCAAGCAGTGGTAGAAATAGCATATTATCATTTGACAGTAACTTATAGGAGTCGGAGTATTGTCATCACAACAAATGCCAAAAGCAGAGGAATCAATAAGATATTGAGGCTGCGACTAAATGGCTTCATTCGCGGATTTCCATTAGCCGAAACAAGCACCCCTACGGCTGACAATACTATTAAGCTAATTGTAATGATTATTTCAACAGGTGGTGGTATTGCAATTACCGCCGTTGCCAGCATTGGCATTATAAATACACTAGTCAAAACTAATTCCACCCACGTATAGGGTATCACATACTCAAAAAGGATAGCAAGTTGTTGTGCTTAATTGGCGGATTAGTAACAATTGGCTCCTGTTTAAGTTGATAAGAACCCTGTGCAGATCTGCAGCGAGGTAAGGTATCCCGAAGCCCAGCTAAGGAATTAGGCATCATGCATCTCCCGTCCTAGCATTTTTCTCTCATGTCTGCCGCCTCAAGTGGCCATTTTTGATCTTTCTTTCGGTAGCCTAATCTGGACATCCAGTGAAATATGCTGGTAGAGATTGTCATAAAACTAATTGCACCCCTGAAATATGACATGGTAAGCGGAGTCAGATTGATAGAAAAATGAAAGCCCATGAGGCTGCTGACATTGTGTGTGATTTCTGAAGTCAAGTCAGGGCTTGTCTCTATCAGTCTCATTACGGCATAATCGACAAACTGGGCTGTTACCTTGGTTTTATTAAATATGTAAGTATTACCGTCATTTGATGTGTAATAACCTCCAAGTTCTATCTGTTGGTTTACTGGGTTGCCGTCAAAGGAAAATAAGAGCAAATCTTTATATATTTCATTTGTGACAATCGTACCCCGGCAATTGCCTTGACTCACTGTAGTAACCTTTTTGATGGAATCTGCTGGTAATATTTCATCTTGTCTTGAAGTGTAGTTGTCATAAGATGAGCCGTTCCAAATACGAAAATCTGCAATATGATTATTAGATCCTGCATTATGATTAAGGATAACATCGTCGGTTCCGTCAATGATAAAACCTGCACCATAAACTGCCCTTCCATTTTTAAGTCCAGCATTGGTAGCGGTACAGTGAGTAATGACAATGGCAGATTTTTCCGGTGCTGTCTCCATGTGAAATGCTGATTCCCAAGAACCATTTACCGTGCAGTCGATAACCTGTATTCTAGCAACAGACAAAAAGGCATATTCCGCTAGATCAATGCCCGTTACCCAATCTCCCGTTCTGGTAGCTGCAACGCCTGCATTCTCAACAGTACATTTATAGAAGGTGACGTCTTCCACCATCGGAGTAGTACCTTCCCCATTGATTATGAATCCAAATCCGTCTGGATTTAAAGCAGCACAGGTGTTAAAGACAATATGAGATAACCTATGATTGCCATTTCCGTATATTGTAAAATCATCTCCTCCTTTTACTTGACAAGTGATATTACTGATATTCACCTCTGCAATATCTGTTCTGTAACATGCAATAAATACTGCTGATTTAGATGTTCCTATCAACTTTAAATTATCTATTTCTACATTACTGACATCAATCATTTCAATAGAAACATTATTAAGATTAATGATTGAACCATCTCCTACTCCGATAAGCCTAGAACCTGTCTTCGGCAAAATGTGTCCATTAATTTCATAGGTTCCTGCGCATAATTTCACGGTGTTGCCCGAATCAAGATTAGAATTTATAATATCTTGGTCAGATATACCTGTGCACACGGCATTTGCTGATGCCTTATCGTCAATACTTGAATCGCTGGCGGCGATAGTATAGATGGTATTAGTATTAATAGATTCTTCGGATAATCGCGTTCCAATTACCAACAGCATAATAAAACCGGAAAACAATAAAACTACATAGAATAATTTCCAGAACACAACTATCCTTTTCCTTATTATAATGTCTTCGATAAAGAAAGGCGGCTTCACCTCATACTCCAAGATCGAATGTTTCAGAGATTGACAAGCTTCACTACACGTTCTTGAACAACAACCTAATTATTCGTGTCTCTTATCATGCGCTTTTGTTATAACCTCGTTAAGCTGCTCTGCCATCGACCCCCATGAATAACTACTTTCCACGAGTTTCCTCGCATTATGTCCTATCTTTTGTCTCAATTGCTTATCACATAATAGTTCTACCACATGTCTAGCAAATTCGTCTGGCTCATCTGCGATAATTACGTGGTCATTGGTTACCAGGGTGATTCCTTGGACTCCCATAGAAGTAGATACAACGGGCTTTGCCATTGCCATAGCCTCTAACACTTTGTTTTTAATGCCTGTCGTTCCTGAAACAAAAGGAGCCAGTACAACAGAGGCACGAGCCAAATAAGGCCTAACATCTTCGACGTATCCAGTTACGACTACAGATTTATCTGAAGATAAACTTTGGATCTCTTTCGTCGGCTCCCTACCAACGATATATAGTTTGGTCTCTGGCAAATTTTTCTTAATCTTAGCATAGATTCGTGAATGGAAATAAAGCATGGCATCTACATTTGCCTGGTAACTCATACTCCCTACGAATATCAGTGATGCGTATTCTTCTTGTTCATACCCTGGGCGAAAAAATTCAGTGTCTACTCCGTTAGGAACTACTAAGGCATTCGCGCTCGGGAAGAGCGATTGCACCGTTTTTTGCTCTTGGGGACTGACAACGATAAGGACGTCAAATTTCTTAGATATGTTTCTTTCGTATCTTTTCATTCTTAGATATACCAGCCAATAAAAAAATTTCGCTACCAGGTTTTTCATGCTAAGATATTTTTGACGATTCATTTCTGTTACACAATCATACTCATGAACTACCTTGGGCAAATCAACATCCTGAACGTAAAAAGCCATAAAAAGACTAGTGTAAATTAGGTCAAACTTCGTAGTAGTCAACAAGTTTTTTATCTTGAGTTGCATTCCAGGTGAATAATAGGTATGTGAATAATAGAAATCAATAAAACTTGACTTTGCGGAAAATAGGCTTGTTGGAGAAAGTATATTTGCAAAGGTGCGGATAATTCGCTTTATTAGTGATTTCGCCTCAGTTATGTCTTGCGTCTCTATAGCTTCGTAATATCGATTTAAGTCATATCTATATCGTGATTCTTCTGTCACCTGTTTAAAGGAAAGCAATGTAATATCATGTTTCTGACCGAGATACTTAAACAGATTATATATTGGCAAGGAATCACCGGTATAAGGAGATGGTAAATCATGCCATAGTAATAATATTTTCATTTTTAGCTTATTATCCTTGTGTTAACTACCAAATAACCACTGTCCCCCTGACCTGCCCACATAAGTGGCTCCACCTAAAGAGTTAGTATAGCGAGCATTTTAGCTTCAGACGCCGGAGCCTTGTAGCCCTTGGCGCTATGTGGTTTGACTCAATTGTATTCTTTTTCCCAGTCAGATATCTCCCGATTGAGCAGTTCATCGCTCATTTTTCCAGTTGAAAGACGCTCTGTAGTCTTCCTCCCATGTACCGTCTGGCTCGATGAAAAGAGCCTTGACACCACTCCGTACCACTCATTTGTATATCATACAAGATCACAGGCTAGAGTCGGTGCTCTATACTACGGAATAGCCTGTTAGATCACCATGTTAAGACTGTATCAAATGGACTAGGTTTGTTGTCCCTGGCTGCGGCGTACACTTCATGAAATGCTGGGTGCTCATCCGTGCCACCTGAATAACCCGCATCCTGGTAGACTTGTACGATTTCCCAACTACTATCTTGAGCAAACTCCCGACATTCATCTATCTGTCCTTCAATTGGTATTTCACCATCAGCTTGCATCTTTGTAGATATCCGGCGGCATATTGAGACTTTCATTTCTCTTTTCATTATACTGAGTTCAGGCTTCGGTATGATTGCTTCATACTTGCTGATCACGTCTATTTTGTCTTAATCCAGAATGAGTTGCTATAATAGTCACGATTATTCGTATCCATATACCTATCTAGCGGTTTCAATATAGATAGCAACTGTGGATCACGTGAAATAAATGCATTGGGGAGCACGATGTTAAATATTTCAGTTTTTGCCAAGAGATAGGCCGCCAGTACGAATTGCTCAGAATATAAACGGTCATTCCACTCAGGTGGATAATCATAAGGAAGGAAGATATCGTGAACATGGCATAGGACTCCAAGTGGTAACCCCGGTAGAATCTCCAGAAAGAATACAGTGACATCCGAATTAGTCCAACATCGATGTGAACCATCAAAGAAAAGAATGTCATTTTCTTCTAACTCTTTAAAAATGGCGATATCAGTTTTTTCTAAAGGCGTCCGTACGACTTCATCACACAGCGTGTCTATTTTTGCACGAGGTTGGGGATCAATTGAAATAATCTTAGTGCCCAGATTGTTGTCAATGATGGCACGCCTTATGAACTTTGTAGAATTGCCGGAACCAATCTCAAGAAATGTCGCTGGCTTATACATGCACAAGAAACAATATAACGCGATGGCATCAAGCGACTGAAACCACGTGTTAGTCCAAAACGGTTCATCTTCTTTTGTTTTGTATATTGGTATCCTGCTTAATAAGGTATCATAGTTGAGGAATTCTTTTAACAAAGCTACGTAGGTATTCCTCTGCTCATTGATGATTTCATATAATGCTGCATGAGGCGGTTTACCGTAGCCATAACGGTAACCTGCAGAAGGAAAATAATCTGGGATAATAGGGTAGCGTTTTCGAATTAACATCTGAAAATTGGTATATATGAAAAGATTTTTCTGTAATAATTGTGATAGAATTTCCTTGATATCTAAACTCATATTACTGAACCCATAACAAATCCATTACTAATGACATAGACCATACTAGCCAGCATCGATACTAAATTGGGAGTGGGTTCTGCTAACTTCGAAGTATCCAATTGCAAGAATTCTACCATACCTTCAGAAATAAATTCCACCAACCGCTTAATCATCAACAATGAGAAATTAGATCAAACTGCTTAATGAAAATGATAAGTCCATACGAGCCAAATAAACGGAACCTTCACGGTTGGCCTGCTGGAGTTTTTCCCTAGAGCGCCGACTACATAACCCCGGCTTAATGAAACAGGATATGTGTCAGCCCATTGTAGTGACGGCATAATCAGCCGTGATCCCGTTGTCCCTTTGTGGCGCTGTTCTCTCCTAAGGATTGATCCTTCCTCACGATACAGCCTCCCAGTCCGCTTGTGATTCATTATTAAGCCTACTCACTTCAGTAGAATATGAGAGGGGGACCGGGAACTACCGAATCGCTTTTGCTAGCTTGCCATTTCTCCCCAGACATTATCGAAGGATGGCACCATTGTCCGATTTCAGTCGATAGCTATTATACCGCTACCGAGATATTTACTAGCAGGCAGGCTTTCCGTTCACTCAGCCCAAGACTCCCTTTGGCATAAAATACAGCCAGGCGTCTCGCCCTGGACTTTAGAAGTTTTTGAGAGCAGATCATTAAGCGCCCTGATATCTAGGTGCCTGCTCTCCGACAATTTGTTTCAGGTGTCGGTTCTCGTCTCCACGAGCCTTCAGTCTCTTCAATTCACTGATGGTGAGTCCCGCATATTTAGCTTTCCAGTTGTAGGTAGTGTCGTTCATGCCATACTTGCGGCAGAGATCGCTGACTTTGGCGTTGGCTCCTCACTGCTTGAGCACGGTGATAGCCTGTTCTTCGTTATACTTCTTGCGAACTGTGACAAATCCTCCTTTCCTATCTTAGCAGAGGACCCTAATTTAATATGCTGCTGTTTTAGGGAGTAATACCATCCGATGCCATGGGTTCACTACAGTACCATTTTCTTTCTACACATCCCCCCATCGTACGATATACACAGCGATCTTAGTATATTAGAGTAATTATTAGGTAATTGTAGGTAATTGAACGAAATAAGTAATTCGGAGTCTATAGTATCAAACAGGATTTTCAAGTTTGAGACGCCCGTTAATCTACCGTTCTCCTAGCTATAATAGCCAGTTCATATAGGCACGCTGAACTGATTAAAAAGGCAAATCGCCTGCAAAGTGGGGGGGACCGAGCCATATCCAGAAGAATAATGTCTGAAGAGAGTCTAAGGTTTGGGCTGTATGAACTAGAGACGATGCAGCAAGGTGGTGTATTAAATTAAAATGATGAAGAAAAAAACTCTTTCTGTAATACTGGGCCTGCTGTCATTGCTTATCTTGATTCCCCAACCAGCAAAGGCTGCAGGTGGCATAACTATCTATGTTACTCCTGCCATAGTCGATAATAAGATATTACCGACATCATCTATTTCCTCTGGGTACCTCTCCGATAAAATAATCATGGCAGCGTCTCCTGGAGAGTATGAACCCGCTACTTTTGTTGTTCAAGCTCAGGAAGACATCACCTCGCTCTCGGTACAACCTACTGATTTGAGTGGGACGAGTGGTTCTATTCCTTCCAGTAGTATTGATATACGGGTCGTCAAATGCTGGTATCAAGGTGCATGTGGAGATGGAATTCTCGGAGATATTGGAATTTACGGTAGGTTTTTAACTCCAGAGCTCCTTCTTAAAGATGATTCACTGATTCGGGTTACCGGCGAGGACTGGAATCAATGGAATGTTTCTAATCCTAGTGGGAGAAACTCGCTTAAGCTAAGCAGCGGAGCATATATTGACATTTCGGGCAATTGGAAATCTGTATCTGACATTATGATAACCCCTGTCGCCGACCGTCCGGTTAATGATTCCGCTACATTGCAACCGGTGAATATTCCCAAGGGACACAATAAGCAGTTCTGGGTAACACTAAAGGTACCAGATGATGCTATTCCGGGAAATTACACCGGCAAAATTCAACTGAAAACTGATTCCGTATCTGTAGGTGAACTTCAATTGCAGGTTACGGTTTTACCTATCAAGCTTTTGAATCCATATCTGGAGTACAGTATTTATTATAGAGGAACGCTCAAAAATACTGGAAGTATATCTTCAGAGGATAAAAGCCAAACACAGTTTGCAGCGGAGATGAATAACCTTTTCAATCATGGAATTACAAATCCCACCGTTTACGGTCCAGATAGCCTCTCTCGCTTAGAAAGTGTAATGGCGATAAGAAAAGATTCTGGAATGGGCAGTAACACTCTTTATTATCTTGGTGATTCGTATGGCGATGACACAATCTTGAAGAAAGCCCTCCAGTCTTATGGAGTAACAGACATTTACCTTTACGGAGTAGATGAAGGTTCAGCCGCAGCTAATATACCAGTCATAAACAGCATTCATTCAAGAGGATTCAAGGCTTTTGTTGCTATCAATACAACGGACGCGGTTGACGCCTTAGCGAGTGTTCTTGATTCGGCTGTTATCGCTATCGCTGGGACTTCTCCTAACACTGCCCTGGCCGATAAATACCATAGTTATAGCCATAAAATATTCGCTTACAGTGGACCACAAGTGGTACCAGAGTATCCTCGTCTTTTCAGATTACGTTACGGGCTAATTCTATGGCAGGCAAACTACGACGGGGCAATGAATTATGCATACCAGCATTCTTTTGGTGATATCTGGAATGATTTTGATGATACTATTTTGCGGGACCACGTCTTCGCATACCCGACAGTAAATGGGGTAATTGACACCATTCAGTGGGAAGGATTTCGGGAAGGAATAGATGATATTAGGTATTTGACCACCCTTCTCAATACAATCCAAACCGCCAAAGCGGCGGGTCGGAATACCTCGACTGCTGAAACCTGGCTTGCTAACTTAAAGAATTCAAATTTAGCGCAACAAGACCTAAATGCAGTCCGTTCCCAGATGATTACCTATATTCTGAACCTGACACTTACTCCACCCTCTGTCAACACCGATGCCGCTTCCAGCATCACAACCAGTGGCGTTACTCTTAATGGTAATCTCAATAATAAAGGCAGCGCCTCCACTATCACTGTCAGTTTTGAATATGGTTTAACCAACAGCTACGGCAACACAGTGGCTGGCGTCCCGGCAACCTTGACGGCTCCAGGTACCTTTACCACCAGTATCACCGGCTTAAACCCCAATACCCT
>Ga0214474_1000696_pt1 | contig 16205 bp, 15 predicted proteins | sample RVTome_2_FD_187335 | JGI IMG/M metagenome (GOLD analysis project Ga0214474, IMG submission 187335) | Soil microbial communities from uranium-contaminated site in the Upper Colorado River Basin, Wyoming, United States - RVT95D214 HiSeq ...
GTAGCTTGAATATCTCTGGTGTCGGTTTTGGCCATTGATTGAACTACAACAGGAGCATCACCACCTATGGTTACTCCCCCAATTCTGATTGGTTTTGATTGTCTGCGTTCTATCAAGGTAAGATGCTATCTCCCTGAATAATATGCGTAATATCGAAGTAGCTTATCACAATAATCAGAAGCATAAGCACTGCGAAACCAATAAGGTGGACAATACCCTCTCTTTTCGGTGAGATTCTCTTTCCTCGACGTATCCATTCTAAAGCTACAAAGATTAGTCTGCCTCCATCGAGACCAGGGAAAGGAAAGATGTTAATTATGGCCAGGTTTATACTTATTAACGCAGCAAATTCCAGCAACGGGCTTATGCCGGCCTGAGCTATCTGACCGGTGATTTGGGCAATACCTATCGGTCCTGTTAATTGAGGTGCTGCTCCCCCAATGAACCACCCTACCACCTCATTACGGAATAATACAAGTATTTCCCAGCAGTGAACTATACTTGAAGGCACTGCTTTCCAAAAAGGAACAGATTCGCGGACTGTCGTGCTGTCTACTCCTATGATAATAATGCCGGTTGCCCCTTGCCCCTCTGGCGGATTCCATCTAGGCGTCAAACTTACTTCAATTGGAGCGAGTTCGTCTCTTTGAAGCAGAATATTTACCTTTGAGCCGAGATAAAGCTGCACGTAATAACCAACATCTCCGCGATTTCTAACCGTGTGATCGTTTATTGCCAGGATTGTATCTCCAGGCTCAATTCCAGCCATCTGAGCGGGTGAACCTGTGGCTACTTCTTGGACCTGTACTTTCTCCTGAATCATATCGTGAGGGATCATAAAACTGATTGAAAGCAGTAATATGGGCAGCAAAATATTCATCAGTGAGCCGGCACTAAGAACCAGAATTCGTACAGGGATGCTCTTACTAGCCAGGCTGCCCGGCAGCGTTGGGTCTTCTTCTCCGACCATCTTAGTAAAGCCACCCAGAGGTATTGAGTTTATAGAATATGTCGTCTCCCCTCGCTTGAAGCTGACAATCCTGGGTGGGAAACCTATGCCGAATTCCTCCACCTTGACTCGTGCAAGCTTTGCGGTGATGAAATGCCCAAATTCATGGGTGAAGACGAGTACTATTAGAATGCCTATAAAACTAACAATTGTAAGTGCTATCGTTTCAATCATAAATTCACCTTGCTATTGATTTAAGTGCTGTGTCTCTTGCCCACTGGTCAGCTGCTAAAATTTCCTCCAGAGTTGGGTTATCTATGCTGCGGTGTGAGCTAATGGTCTTGTCTATTATTTCGGAAATTTGAGGGAAAGTAATATTTTGTTCAAGAAAAAGTTGGACAGCTATCTCATCGGCGGCACAAAGCACGGCAGGGCAGGTTCCTCCTTTTTTCCCAGAATCCAATGCCAGTTGTAGACAGGGAAACATGGCATAGTTTATCGTCTCAAAGGTCAGCGAATTTAATCGTGTGATGTTCATGCGAGGCAAACTGTCGTTAGCTAGTCGCTCCGGATACGATAAAGCATATTGAATGGCGAAACGCATATCGGGAATGCTTAGCTGGGCCTTCATCGAGCCGTCAATAAATTCTACGAGAGAATGAATGATACTCTGTGGATGAATTACTATTTCGATTTTGTTAAGGGGTATAGAAAAAAGCCAGCTAGCTTCGATTGCTTCCAGTCCCTTATTCATCAGAGTTGCGGAATCAATTGTAACTTTCTTCCCCATTTTCCACGTAGGATGTTCTAGAGCTTCTTCGACTGTAACCTTAGTTAATCTTAATGCTGAATGATGATAGAAAGGCCCGCCCGAAGCCGTGAGGATAAGCCGGGCTACCTTACCCTTCTCTCCATGCAGGCACTGGTATATGGCGCTGTGTTCACTATCAATAGGCAGGATTTGTGCCTGATGGAGTTTTGCCTCCCTCATAATAATTTCGCCGGCCATAACCAGTACTTCTTTGTTGGCCAGAGCTATTTTTTTACCTGACCTTATGGCTGCTAATGTCGGGGTAAGTCCTATTTTACCTGACGTGGCCACAACTACCATGTTGACTTCTGGATGGGTGGCAATCTCTTCCATCGAAGAGAATTTGGTGTTGCCGGGAAGATTTAACTTATGGTCTGAATATACTATTTTAGGCTGAAATTCATTTATTTGATCGCTAAGTAAGACCGTATTTTTACCACCGGCTAAACCTAATATCCTGAATTTGTCAGGGAAATCTCTGACTATGTCCAGGACTTGCCGTCCTATAGAGCCTGTTGAGCCTATAACCGCTAATGTCTTAATGGCCTTGCTCATAATTTTGCCAGTTCTACGAAATAGTATACTATAACTCCCGTGAATATGAGACTGTCCAGGCGGTCCAGGATGCCACCGTGTCCTGGTATTAGTTTGCTTGCGTCCTTGACGCCCGTGTTACGCTTAAGCAGTGACTCAACTAAGTCCCCAAGCTGTGCGAATACGCTGATAATCAAACCCACGAGGGCTATTTGCCAGTAGCTGAAGGGCAATGTAAAGATTACGCTGATAATAAGAGAAGCCGCAATACTGGATAATAGCCCGCCTATAGCTCCTTCCCAGGTTTTGCCGGAGCTTATTGCCGGAACAAGAGCGTGTTTGCCCCAAGTTCGACCGATAAAAAAGGCGCTGGTATCACTAGCAAATGTGGTGAACATGGCCAAAAATACAAGTTCCCTTCCATCTTCCAGGCCTCTGAGTTGGACCCAGTAGCTGAGCATCCAGCCGATATAGAGGATGCCCGCCATTGTCCATGCCCAGTTGGGAAATGCCTGATCTCTGGGGCGACGAAATAACAGCCAGATTAACGATACAACTATCGCTGAAGTAATCAGAAAAGGTAATGTCGGGGGATATGGGCAATGAGGGCTGACGATTAATAATAGAATCCAAGCGATGCCGAAATAGGTGATTGGTTGTACTCTTAACCCGCCTGCCATACGGTAGAATTCCCAGCCCGCAAGAGCAGACATGGCGGCAATCAAAATAGTAAACCATGGTTCACCGAACCAAATTATGGCGATCAGGAGTGGTAAGCCGACAACAGCAGTTAGAATTCTATGCCTGAGCATATTAATTCTTTGGCTCTGTGTGTCTTAGATGGAGCTGGCAAAAGCAAAAGGCGTAAAATGTTGGTAGGACTTGTATCATTGTATTCTACGTTTACATTTATTTGCCGAAAAGAGGGCTCGAAAGTTAAGGAGTTTTTAGACCTCCATTATCTCTTTTTCTTTGGTTTGTCCTATATTGTTTATTTTGTCCACGAAGTTGTCAGTAAGTTTTTGTAGTTGTTCGGAAGCACGTGCGCATTGGTCTTGTGATATTCCCTTGTCTTTTTCTGATTGCCTCAATTTTTCGATGCCTTCGCGTCTTAGATTACGAAGAGCAATCCTGGCGTCCTCCAACCTTTTATGGACTGCTCTGGTTAACTCCTTGCGGCGTTCTTCGGTGAGTGGTGGAATGGGTATGCGGAGAACACGGCTATCCGTTATTGGATTTAGACCGAGGTCAGAGGTAAGGATGGCCTTCTCGATGCTGCGTATTGAACTACTGTCCCAAGGTTGTATAAGTATCATTTTGGCATCAGGGATAGAGATGGAAGCCATCTGGTTGATTGGAGTGAGGATACCATGATAATCAGCTTTTATGTGCTCTACAAGCGCTGGTGAAGCACGTCCCGTTCGGATAGTTGCCAGGTCTCGAGTCAAAGCTTCAACAGCTTTTTGCATTTTGCCATTGATTTCGGTGAGTATTTGCTCAATCATTTTTACTCGCTGGTGACGAAGGTGCCTACATGTTCACCGCAGATAGCGCGCTCTATGCTTTGTTTTCCTTGCAAGTCGAAGATTATTATAGGAAGCCTATTGTCTTGGCAGAGGGAGAAAGCAGTACTATCCATTACCTGAAGCCGTAAGTTTAAAGCATCCTTGTGGGTTAATCGGTCAAATTTCTTAGCTTGTGGATTTTTAAGAGGGTCAGAATCGTACACACCATCGACTCTGCTTTTGGCTACAAGCAGGACTTCTGCCCCGGTTTCAATGGCTCGCAGTGCCGCTGCAGTATCAGTAGTCATGTAGGGATTTCCGGTACCGCCGGCAAAAATAACCACTCTCTTTTTCTCCAGGTGCCGGATGGCACGACGGCGTATGTATGGCTCGGCTACGGCGTACATAGTAATAGCTGACTGGGTTCTGGTAACTATCCCCTCATTTTCCAGTGCATCCTGAAGTGCCAGAGCATTGATGACCGTAGCTAACATGCCTGCATAGTCAGCTGTGGCTCGGTCCATTCCTTTGGCCTCGGTACCGGTGCCACGCCAGAAATTTCCTCCGCCAACAACTACAGCTACCTCCACTCCCTGCTCGATTATTTGCTTTATCTGTCTGGATACTCGTGTTAAAACTGAACGATCTATGCCAAATCTCTTTTTTCCCATGAGTGCTTCACCACTCAACTTGAGCAGCACTCGCTTGTATTTAGGTTTTCCCTCTTTCACTTTTTAGTAACCTAACTCAAATCTAATGAATCTGCGTACTTTAATATTCTCACCAACTTTGGCGATCGTCTCAGTGACTATGTCCTGGACTGTTTTATCAGGGTCTTTGATATACGGTTGCAATAGCAGGCAAGCTGTTTTTACGTCCGCGTCTGTTTCCTTTTCTTTTTCTGTTGCTGTTTCTTGTGCCATGTCTTCTGGGGATATGAATTGAGGGCACATAGCTGCTATCTGGAGAGCCAGGTTGTGAGCTAAATCTTTGAATTCGTCGGTGCGAGCTACAAAATCCGTCTCGCAATTAACTTCGACTAAAACACCAATCCGACCTCCAGGGTGTACATAGGCTTCAATCACCCCTTGGTCCGCCACGCGTTCAGCCTTTTTGAGTGCTAAAGCTATTCCGCGCTGGTTAAGAATCTCAATTGCCTTTTCCAGGTCTCCTTTCGCTTCAAGGAGAGCCTTTTTACAATCCATGACACCAGCACCGGTTTTATCCCTAAGGTCTTTTATCGCCGTAGTCGAAACCTGCAAGTTTCTCCTCCTTAATATATGGGTGGTGTTTTCCTATTTATTTTCATCCGGTGTGAAGATATGTGATTCCAGTAGTTGGCCAGGTTCTGTATCGGTTGGAGTTAGTTCAGTCCTACCTATTTCGCCGGTCTCTTTAATCATCTTGCCTTCAAGAACAGCATCAGCCATTTTGCTGCATATTAGTTTGATAGCCTTTATGGCATCATCGTTAGCTGGGATCAGGTAATCAATATCTTCAGGGTCACAATTAGTGTCTACAATAGCCACTACTGGGATTCCGACCTTTTTTGTCTCAGCCAGAGCTATCTTTTCCTTGGTTGGGTCGATGATAAATATAGCACCGGGAAGGGTAGTCATTTCCTTAAAGCCGCCAAGAAGCTTATTTAGCCGTGCTATTTCCTTTTCAACTTTCATTTTTTCTTTTTTAGATAAGTAATCTAACTCGCCTTTATCACGTTGGTCTTCAAGACGTACCAGATAATCTATTCTCGCCTGGATAGTGCTGAAGTTAGTTAACATGCCACCTAGCCATCTTTGGTTGACATAATACATACCACACCGTTTAGCTTCCTCTTCTACTATTTCCTGAGCTTGCTTTTTGGTTCCTACAAAGAGAATGCTTTGCCCATTACTGACCAAATCTCTAACGTAATTATAGGCTCTGTCCAGCATGACTACAGTTTGCTCTAAATCGATAATGTGGATACCGTTCCGCTGGGTAAATATATAGCTTTTCATACGTGGATGCCAGTGGCCGGTAAGGTGGCCGAAATGTGCCCCGGCTTCCAGTAGTTGTTTAACTGAGATAGACTCCGCCAAATTGTAACCTCCTAATCATATTAAACAGTGTAACCAATTTTAGTGCCTTACGAAGGATTTTTTCCAAAGCCGCTCATCAGTATAACATAAGGTGATTTCTGAGGCAATTGAACAATATTAGACGTTCACCCACAAAATTAAGGCGGCCTGATAAAATAAATGCGATGGTTCAGTTGCCCGGGATGCTTTGTTAGAAATATCAAAACCTTTCAATGTCAAAACAAAGACTTAGCCCCTCTAGATAAGAGGGGCTATGTGAAGTGCCCTTTGCAGCGAGAGGCTCTTAGATTAAACCAATTTCCTTGGCTACCAGTTCCCTATGGTAGTCAGTATCACCAAAAGCGGTGTCTGCAGCTTTTGACCTTCGATAATAAAGTGGTATATCGTGGTCATAGCTAGTGGCAATACCGCCGTGTAATCTTATTGCCCACTGTGCTACATCCCTATAAACCCCGTTGATGTACGCCTTGGCAAAGGAGGCTTCTTTGGCGCAGGGCTGTCCTTCTGATTCCATCCAGGCTGCCTCGTAAAGCAAGTAACGGCCGGTTTCCATTGATGTCCACATGTTAGCCATTATGTGCTGAAGTGCTTGGAAGGCTCCGATGGGTCTCTCATACTGGACCCTTTCTTTAGAGTAGGCAACGGTCATTTCGACGCAAGTCTGCATGGCACCGATTGACTCTGCAGACTTGGCGATAGCCCCTTTACGCGTCATCATTTCCACGAGCGGCCATCCTGCGTCTAACTTGCCCAGCATATTTTTCTTGGGCACGGCAACGTTGTCAAAGCGCACCTCGTACAGCCTATCTGCAGCTATAGTAGGTATTACTTCAAATTTTATTCCAGGGGTCTTGGCGTCAATGATGAAGAGGGTGATTCCTTTCTCATCTGAACCTTCTTTGGTCCTGGTGATGCAGATGATGTAATTGGCAACATGTGCCATTTCGACGAAGAGCTTTGTGCCATTTATTATGAAGTCGTCACCCTTAGCTGTTGCCTTAACGGCGATTCCAGAAGCCCCGAAGGTGCCCTCAGATTCGAGCTGCGCCGTGGTAATAATCAGTTCCCCACGAGCTATTTTGGGCAGGAACTCTTTCTTTTGTTCATCAGTACCAGCCTCAAGGATGGGGAAGGTGCTCATTACTGTAGTGAGTAGCGGCCCGGGAAGGATGTTTCTGCCTGCTTCTTCTAAGAGTATGGTAAGGTCCTGGAAGGTGTAACCCATCCCCTCGTATTCTTCAGGAATAACCAGGCCCATCCATCCCAGCTCAGCCATCTTCTTCCAGAGTTCGGGTGAGTATCCCTTCTCACTCTTCTCAATCTCTCTTACCAGCGTTTTCGGGCATTCCGTGGTAAGGAAATCCCGAACCATTTTCCTCAATATTTCTTGTGCTTCAGTAAATCTAAGATCCATGATTCCTCCTATAGAAACTCCTTTATTTCATTCTGGGCAAGCCCAGTCCATACCAGGATATGATGTTCCTTTGTATTTCGTTTGTGCCCATAGAGATTATGGTTACAAAACACTCCTGGAAAGCTTTCTCCCAAGCTCCATCTACTGGAGCCCATCGGGAGCGTTTGACTTGGCCAAATGGACCTGCAAGGTCAGTGGCGACAAAAGCAAAGCGCTCGCCCAGCTCGCTATAGAATATTTTGGCTGCTGAGGCGTCCATCAGTGCCATCTCGTTCCTATTTTGCAAATCAGCTATTCGGTAGGCGATAGCTCGGGCTGCTTCCAGCTCGCAGGCTAACTCTGCCACCCGGTTGCGTACCAACGGGTCTTTAGCTAGAGGTTTCCCGTTCCGCTTGGTCTCATTGCAGTATTTCACTATTTCTTCCAAATCGCGGAACATGCTCATGATTTCGCTCATTCCTGACCTCTCGAAACCGGCGAGAAGGTTGACTACCGCCCAGCCTTCATTCTCCTGGCCAACGATGTTTTTAGCCGGCACATGAACATCATCGAAGTAAACCTCAGCGAATGGTGCATCACCATCGATGTATGGAATAGGTCTTACCGTTACTCCGGGCGTTTTCATATCGAGTAAGAGGAAGGTCATGTTATGGTGTTTTTTCCCAGCTGGGTCGGTTTTGAATACTCCAAAACCCCAATCAGCACGATGAGCAGCTGTATTCCAGGTTTTCTGGCCATTAATGATGTATTCATCACCCTTTTTGATTGCAGTGGTGCTCAGGGTGGCGAGGTCTGAGCCGGCATTGGGCTCGCTCCATAGCTCGCACCACATAACCTCTCCTCGCGCAATCGGCGGTAGAAATTCCTTCTTTATTGCGTCACTCGCAGCTTGTAGAGCGGTGGGGGCGAGCATTTGAACTCCAAAGATGTCGACGCCAGGAATCCCGTGGTATCCTCTCGCCTCCGCGAAGAGGACTTTATCCATCATGGTTCCGTGGCCGTCATATTCGGGAGGCCAGGCTAAAGCAAGCCATCCTCTTTTACCGAATTCCTTGGCGCAGTCAAGGTGGAATTGCCAGCATTCATCTACCTCGAAGACGGCCTCCAAACCTACAAAACTTGGCGGTCTTTTCTTCTCGAGTTCCTTACAGACGTCGAAATACTCCTTTCTATGCGCCTTCTGTTCTTCAGTTAGTTCAAAATCCATCTGTTCCTCCTGTTATTTTTGAATTCCTATGATAGTGCCGCTGGCTGGTTATAGATAGAAAATAGCTTAAACCAACCGCGCGCCAGCTTAGGTTTCTACTTTGTTATGTTTTGTTACCACCTTTCGAGCTACCGTATATTCCTGGCAGCTTACATGTGTATAGCTTACCAGTTTATTTGTGAAAAACATCGTACGGAAGGCCGTATCTTTAGACCAATTCATTATAGTATAGAATTCCCAGTTTGAGAAGCGTCTAATTACTTGGTTAGTCATAGTCTAGCGATGCTGGATGTCTTCGATCTGGTAGTGTAATATTCCAGCAGGTGCCTTGACCTCAATATTTTGTCCTTGCGTTTGCCCCAGCAGTGCTTGCCCCATAGGCGAGACAACAGAGATTTTGCCTTTTAAGGCGTTAGCTTCGCTGGCGTCAACCAGTGTGTAGCTAACCTGTTCGCCTGAAGCCAGGTCACGAAGAACCACTGTATCGCCAAAGGTTATTTCTGTATCAACAGACTGTTGCTCATCCGCTAAATCCGCCATTTTTAAAGTAGATTCCAGCTCTTTAATGCGCGCCTCTACCTGGCCATGGTATTCTCTGGCTGCCTCAAGAGGAGCATTTTCGCGAAAATCCTTGTCAGAGGCTGCTTTCTGGATCTCTTCAACTATGCGGGGCCGCTTATTTTTGAGGGTGGTAAGCTCGGCTTCTAAGTCCGCATATCCTTTGCTGGTCAGCAATACTTTCCGGTGAGAACGCCGTTTCAAAGTTGAGGTCGATTTAGGTGGCGTTTTCTTGCTCTTTAGATAGACCGCCAAATTCTTCCTGGTCATACCCTGCTTGTGAGCATAAGCAAGAAAGCTTTTGATTACACCTAATTTCTCTGCTACTTCAGTCGTTGATGAGGTGATTTGCTCAGCGTAATTAGCGACTTCCGGGATAGTAAGCCCGATCAAGGGGCGTTTTTCTCCGTACCAACGTACAAATTTGTATACTTCTTGTTGGGCTTTTAGCCTTTCGTCTGAGGATAATGTTAGGAGAAACTGAGTGGCAGCCTCTCCTAGACTATAATCAGATAGAGCCGAATCAGGTGTGTTTTTTGAGGCCATCCCTTTGCTCTAAGACGGAGTAAATAATAGAACATAGAGACAGGCTATGTCAAATAGGGTAGGAATTCAGGTTTCTGTTATTTCGCTGTTGATATTGCGTAGCCAATAAACTTGTAGGCCAGTTTAGCTGCTAGAAAAGCGCAAGAATCAGTGCAATCTTTAGGGCACAATTCCACCAGGTCGAAACCTATAACACGCTTATGACGAGTTACATACCTTAATAAATTCAGTACTTCGTGCCATTGCATCCCGCCTGGTTCCGGAGTGCCCACTGCAGGCATAATTGAAGGGTCAAAGACATCTAAATCAATTGATACATAAACATTATCGCTTAATGAGGCCACTATATGCTCGGGTGGAGCTAAATCTGAACTTGATGTTGTGATATAGAAGGTGGGCACTTTATTTTTGGTCAAAAATTGCTGCTCCTCCCAACTTAAGCTTCGTATTCCAACTTGGACGATAGGGCAGATTTCATGAATGCGGCGCATTACACAGGCATGGCTGTATTTGGTTCCTAAATATTCGTCTCTGAGGTCAGCATGCGCATCTAGATGCAGCACACAGACATTCTGAAATTTTTCTTTCAGGGCTTGAACCATGCCCAGGCTAAGGGAGTGCTCGCCGCCAAACATTACAGGGAATTTCCCTTGTTTTACCAGCTCGCCGGCAACACGATAAACCCGTTGAATCATCTTTTCCGGACTACTTAACAAGGGTTGGACTGCTGGTAAAGTGTGGATTCCGACCTTGTATATATCTCGGTTGAGTTCAAGGTCATACAGTTCTAAATATTGCGAAGCGTTAATAATAGCTTGCGGTCCGTCGCGGGAGCCACTGTGCCATTCGGTGGTGCTGTCATAGGGTACCGGCAAAATCATCACTCTGGCAGTTTGCAAGTCAGAGTAAGGGGATGACAATCCGGCGAAGTTTTGCCTGGGTGAGAGCAGGTTCTCTATGTTCTCCATATCTAAACTGAACGTAATTGAGCCGTATCTGCAACTTCAGGAAGTTCGGTCATCTTCCAATCACGGTTGATAAGACGACTGGACAATCTGGTTAGCTGAAATTTATCCTTAAAGTCCTTTACCACCCGCTCGGCATCAAAATCTTTGCAGGAAAAAACGTCTATATTGACGTAGCAACGTTCGACGAAAGTATGAACGCTGATATGGCTTTCGGCGATAAAAACGAATCCGGATATTCCCCAGTCTTCAGGTTTAGAGCCAATGTATTTAAAAACGTGTGGAGCAGCAATCTTTGTCATATCAATCCGGGCGGGATATGAGTCCAGCAGTTGATAGATAAATTGCTCATCCTGCATTAGTCTTGGATTATCTCCGTAGCCGTCAATAGTCAGATGCATGGTTCCCCCTAAAGCAAAATTCTCCTTAGCTCAAAAAGTGCTGCCGTAACCGCTCTTTGCTTTATTTGAAGGCGGTTACCCGGGTAGTTTTTAGCAAAACTCTGCCTGCGCTGCCCGTCATCGAGGCTAACAAAGATAGTGCCGATTGATTGGCCCTCAATTTCGGTAGGCCCCATTATGCCTGTGAGGCCGAGCCCAATGGATGACTTGAGTGTTTCTCTGGCCGTTGTTGCCATAGCCTCGCATGTTTCAACACTTACAGTTCCGTATCGAGATATACACTCAGTGCCAAGACTGAAAGCTGTTCTCGATGCTTCGCTGTAAGCGACCAGTCCTCCTACAAAATATTTAGGGCTGTCTGGAACATTGGTGATAATATTAGCTAAAGCACCACCAGTATAGGACTCCATAGTGGCCAGGGTCAGTTTTTTAGAGGAAAGCAAATTTCCAACTATGCTCTCCAGAGTTTCGGAGTCAGTTCCCCATATATAATCATTTAATATTCCTCGAATGTCAGCTTCTTTTTGTTTAATAAGCTTTTGTGCTTTGTTGATGGTCTGTGCTTTAGCCGTGATGCGCAGGTAAACACCATCAATTTTAGCGTATGTGCCTATTGTCGGATTTGTAGAAGGAAGAAACGGGCTTGCCTTCTCGTCTATCTCTGCTTCGGTTAGGCCGAAGGTTTTAAGGGTTTTAGAGATTATTACGGCACCGGATGACCTCTGGCGCAACCTGGGTACTATTTCTTTCGTCCACATCAATTCCATCTCGCGTGGCGGGCCAGGCATGGTAATAATTATTCGATTATCGTTTTCCACCCACCAGCCCGGTGCAGTACCCCTGGGGTTTGGGACAATTTGTGCCGAGGGGATTACTGTAGCCTGCTTGATGTTGCTTGGTGGCATTTCTCTCTTGAAATATCTGAATAGTTCTTCGAATTTCTGGACAAGAGCGTAGTCAACCGTTAGTTCCTCTCCGAGGAACTCCGCTATTGCTTCTCGGGTGATATCGTCTTGGGTCGGTCCTAAACCGCCGGTAGTGATAATGATATCGGATCTTTGCCATGCCTGTTTCAAGGTCTCTATTAGCCTGCCCTGGTTGTCGCCCACCGTTGACATAAAGCTAAGATCAAGGCCGAGTAACGGTAGCTGGCCGGCAAGATAAGCGGAATTTGTATCAACGATGTCCCCTAAAAGAAGCTCGGTGCCAATCGAGATTATTTCTGCCTTCATAATAAGTCGTGTTCTTTAAATCAGCACCTAATTGTAGAAATTCCTAAGTATTTCTCCACCAGGGCCATGGCACAGTACTTACCGCACATACTACAAGCCGGACCGCCACTACTATATTTACCGTGAGCTGATTTTACTTTTTCAGGGTCTAAGGATAGCTCGGCCTGCAATTCCCAATCAAGGTTCTTCCTGGCCAATGACATTTTCCTGTCCCATTCCCCGGCTTGTTTTTTACCTCTAACGATGTCGGCAGCATGGGCCGCAATGCGCGAAGCTATTACACCGATTTTTACATCTTCAACATCCGGAAGTGAAAGATGTTCTGTAGGAGTGACATAACATAGAAAATCGGCTCCCGAAGCAGCAGCAATAGCACCGCCGATAGCTGCCGTAATATGGTCATACCCGGCGCCAATGTCGGTTACTAGAGGTCCGAGAACATAAAATGGAGCGCCGTGACAGAGGCTCTTTTCTAACTGCACATTAGTAGCAATTTGATTTAGCGGTAGGTGTCCTGGCCCCTCCACCATTGTTTGCACTCCGGCTTCTCTAGCTCGCTCTACAAGTTCGCCTAGGGTAATCAATTCTTCAACCTGAGCCCGGTCAGTAGCATCAGCTATGCTGCCCGGACGCATGCCATCCCCCAGACTCAAGGTCACGTCAAATTTTAAGGCTATTTCTAACAGACGGTCAAAATATTCGTATAGTGGGTTCTCCCGGTCGTTGTATAACATCCAACCGATAAGAAATGCGCCTCCACGAGAGACAACATCGGTTAATCTTTTTTGATGTTTTAATCGGGCTATTGCATCTCGAGTGACGCCGCAATGTACAGTCATAAAGTCGACGCCATCCTTTGCCTGCTGCTCAATAATGGAGAAGATTTCATCTACAGCCATGTTTACAATTGCACCATGTCTCTCAATAGCTTCAATACCGGTTTGGTATATGGGCACAGTGCCTACAGGTAAAGTGCTGGCGGCTACAATAGCCCGACGGATGGCTGAGATGTCGCCCCCGGTACTCAGATCCATAACCGCATCAGCGCCGAAGCGTGTAGCGGTAAGGAGCTTTTCCAGCTCACTGTTCATGTCGCCATACTCTGACGACGTGCCGATGTTGGCATTGACCTTAACCGAAAGCTCTTCACCAATGCCACGGGGAACCAGGCTAGTATGATTAATGTTGAACGGGATCACGATTTTACCTTTGGCCACGTACTCCCCGACCATCTCAGGTCTCACGCTTTCCTGTTGTGCTACATATTTCATTTGAGGTGATAACACACCCCGATTTGCCAGCTCTATTTGTCCCATAGCATCTCCTAACAAAAAAACCAAGAGCTTTAGTAACCACTACTAAACCCTTGGTTCGATTTACCGCTTCCCTACGCTTGTATTATCAAGGTCAGGTTCTGACGGTTCTCCGCAATAACGGAGTCTCAGCCTGGCTTATTTTTCTGGGCACCCATAGCGGTTAGCTAAAACCAGTATTCAATATATCATATAATGACGCCGTGAAACAAGTAAATTTCAGCGAACCATTGCTTGACTATCTTCTAGTTTTATATCGCTGCCAGGCTATTATCGCTAAGACGACCATAGCGCCGATAAGCACTAATGGAATAATCAGCGACATGATAAGGACTTGATTCGACATAGGTATTACTTCAAATTCGTCAGCATCTGACCACAGCCCTTCATTGCCGATGTCATCAACTGCCTGTACCCGCCAGGTGTAGTTACCTACAGTTAAAATGTCGTCTTTGGACAAAGTGTACTCTGAGTCTACCAGCTCTTTCTTTAAAATAGCCGGCGACGAAAAGTTATTGCCATTAGCAATCTCAAAGGTATACGACGTTTTACCCTGGACCTTAATATCCGACCAGTCAAATGTAATATCAGGTGCTCCAAGTCCTCGTTTGTCAGATTTTTGAAAGGAGATGATTCTTGTTAGCTGCTTGGCAGTCCCGAGAAATACATCACCAACTGAATCAAAGACCGCTAATTTAGCTCCCCGCGTGGGCGATACAAGCACTGGCGCAGGAGGTGTAACTTTGTCGATGATGAAAACAGTCTCCGCCGAATTGCCGGCTGCTCCCGTAGCTTTTACTCTGTTTTCTTTGACAGCGCTTTGAGGAGCCATAAAACTGGTAATGAAGCTACCTTTGTCGTCAGCAACAATATCTGTGTTGAGGCTGGTTCCCTCGAAGCTTAACGCCAATGTTTCACCCTTAATGAAGCCTGTCCCATTAACAGTGACTTTGGTTCCCTTGTTTCCCGAGTTTGGCTGCAGCTGGATATTCGGAACGATGTTAAAATCCATATCGGGGATAAGTCCCCTCGGCGTAAAGTCGCTGCCAAATACGCCAACCAGGTGATGTCCCTGAGTGGCGGAGGGGATTTTCAATGTAGTATTGAATATGCCGTCTGTCCCAGCTATTAAGTTGCACAGAATAATTTGATTGTCCCATGTTATAGTGATTCCGTCCTCGCTGGTTCGAAAACCGAATCCTTCTATTGTAATTTCCGTACCCGCTGGGCCGGAGCTTGGTTGCATCTTGGCAAATGGGCCAACAATGAATTTATGCTCACCGATTTCAGATGTATCAGTCGAACCGCTGAAAGCACTAACGTAATACTCACCCTTAGCTATCTCGGGAGCATCAAAATTGAGGCTCCATACGCCCAGATGATTGGCAGCGGCTGAAATCGGAAGGGTGGCTTTATTCCAGGTTACCTTGATATCTTTTTCAAAGCAAACGAAACCGTTACCAATAACCGTAATCGATGTATATGGCCGGCCGATACGCGGAAATATTTCTATCCCGGGCAATACAGTGAATGTAGCTGATGCGGTGCTACCAGTCCAATGGCTGTCATCTGTAATTTTAATGGTGTAGCTGCCTCTACAGGCTGTCGGTACCTGCAAATCGAATGCCAACTCACCATTTTCTGATATAGGTACCCTACTAAGTAAAATTTGGTCATCCCAATAGATGGTAGCTAGTCGGCCGGAAAATCCATCACCGCTGACATGTACAGATGTGCTTATGGTGCCTGATGTAGGGGCAATCGTAATATTAGAGGCACGAACGGGCGCGGGTGAGGCCAGAAATAGGAACGGCAGGACAATAGTTACAGCTAACAATACAAGTAAAACTTTGAAACTTGCCAATTTTTTACCCTTCCTCAGGATTTTACAGTCGAAAAAGTAGTTTATATGGCTGGGAGGTAAAAATCAAATCAGAATCCTCTTGGGTGACAAAACTTACGATGGGTGGTTATCGCTGCTATCAGGATGATAGTTGCCTTGACAATATAAACATCATATTGATAGACTTTTGCCGGTTGGATTTTTTCTTAGCGTGGCCCCGTGGTGTAGCGGACTAACATGCCACCCTGTCACGGTGGAGATCGTGGGTTCGAATCCCATCGGGGTCGCATTCTATTTCTGCAAGTGGAATTTCCGAACCCGGATTCATTTCAATCAAGCACTATCGGCTACCTGATTTAAGCAGGAATCAGCCCAACTTACGCAGCTCCGCTCTCAATACTTTGCCTAGAAGGTTTTTGGGCAGTGCTTCAATAAATTGTACGGTCTTCGGAGTCTTAAATGTGGGCAGGCGTTCCTTGCAAAAATCTATCAGCTCTTGTTCGTTTGCTTGCTCTCCTGCTTTAAGCACAACGAAAGCTTTTATCTCTTCACCGTATGTCTTGTCCGGTATGCCTACAACCCCGGCTTCGGCAACCTTGGGATTTTGACAAAGGACCTCCTCTATTTCTCGTGGAGATACATTTTCCCCACCCCGGATAACAATATCTTTCTTTCGATCGGTAATATACAGGTAACCGTCTTCATCCATATAACCTATGTCACCGGTGTAAAGCCAGTCGTTCCTGATAGCCTGTGCCGTATCCTCAGGCAGGTTCCAGTAGCCTTTCATCAAAGTAGGGCCTTTTACTACGATTTCGCCTTTTTGTCCCGTCGGTAGCTCTTGAT
>Ga0214474_1000700_pt1 | contig 16156 bp, 15 predicted proteins | sample RVTome_2_FD_187335 | JGI IMG/M metagenome (GOLD analysis project Ga0214474, IMG submission 187335) | Soil microbial communities from uranium-contaminated site in the Upper Colorado River Basin, Wyoming, United States - RVT95D214 HiSeq ...
TATCCCGACCCCAATGTCTGTTTCTCTGTAGAGAATAACTTCATTCCCCTTCAAATTGATTTCAACAAAAACAAGGCGTTGGTGAAACGCTATGCCGTTAAGTGGACCCCTACCATCATCATCTTGGATTCAGACGGGGAGGAACACCACCGTTTTGTCGGGTATTTGCCTCCTGAGGATTTTATTGCCCAGATCGTTTTAGGCAAGGGCAAGGTTGAATTTGATCTTGATCGCTTTGAACAGGCCATGCAGTGTTTTCAAGAGATTCTGGTCCGGTTTCCTAAGGCAGATGCAGCGCCTGAGGCTCAGTACTATTTGGGAGTTTCCAAATATAAGGCAAGCCATGATCCAAAGGAGCTGAAATTAGGGTTGGAAGTCCTTCAAAGGGATTATCCAAGTAGCGAGTGGACGAAGAAAGCACAGGTCTACTCCCTAATCCCTTAACCTCCCTCTATTCCCCCCTTATAACTCCCCCTCCCCCCTCTTAATTTAGGAGTGGGAGAGTGGAGGGGGCGTTAGATTGGGGGGCGCCGCCGTCCAGAGTCGCCAGAATGATGCTGGCTTCGGTACTGGGACTATGGCGCCGGACGGATGGAAGGGGGGGTAAAGATCAGAAAGATAAAGCAATGTTGACTACCGACGGTTTTAAGGCTAACCTCTAACGAAAGGAGACAAAGATGAAGAGACATGGAACAGGGATATGGATTTTGGTTTTAGTGGTCATTGCGGCATGGGGGATTACCCTCCCGGTCTACGGACAGGAAAAGGATAAGCCAGAAGGTGCTCCGAAGGAGACGGCACCATTCATGATTAAACGATTGGTTATTGGAACGGGAGTGGAGCAAAGTGAGCCCGCAGGCGTTGCTGAGACATTTCCAGCCTCAACAGAGAAGGCTTACTGTTTTTTGGAGGCGACTGACATTGCTAAAGATACAGAGGTTTCGTTTGTCTGGTTTCATGGCGAAAAAGAGATGCTGAAATTCAGCGTGCCGCTTAAAATGGGTTCGAGATGGAGGACCTATTCCAATAAGAATTTAAGAGAATTAAAAGGAGACTGGAAAGTGGAAATCAGAGACTCTGATGGAAATCTTGTGAAGGAAATAAAATTCAAGGTGGAATAACCCTGATCCAGACGTAATGGGTCATGCTTTTAGTCACTCTCTAAAAAGGGAAGGACCAGGTTTCATTGGATCCCTCTCTTTTTTATGCGTCCTGGTTCGATTTGATTCAGGGCTTCATTTTTGGTAGATTAGGTCAACCTCACTAAGTCTTGCTACATCCCTCTCCCCATGCAGGAGGCATTGGATCGAGAGCTAAAGAGAAATCTAAAAGCAAAGGTTATTCTGATACCGGAAGGGCTTTTAACGCTACCCGTCATTAAAAAATATGAAAAATAATTTGGAGGCGAAAGATGAATTTTCAACCCAAAGGGATTATCCCAGCGATGGTCACACCATTAACTTCTGATAGAAAGATCAATGTGGAGTCGCTGCGAAAACTGACGAATTATCTCATCGCAGGAGGTGTTCATGGTCTTTTTGCTGTGGGCACACAAGGAGAATTCTATGCATTGACTTATGAGGAAAAGAAGAAGGTCATTGAGACAGTCGTGGAGGAAGCGAGAGGACGAGTGCCTGTTTATGCTGGAACAGGGGCTGTTACCACTCGGGAGGCAACAGCTCTTACTCAGATGGCGGAGTCAGCAGGGGTCAATGCAGTTTCGGTCATCACCCCTTATTTCATCAAGCCCAATGAGGTGGAGTTATTAGAATACTTCGAAACCATCGCCAAGTCAACCCGCCTTCCCGTTCTCCTTTACGGAAATCCAGCACGAACAGGTATTTCCCTCTCTGCAGATTTAGTCGTTCGTTTATCCAAGGTGGAGAATATTGTTGGGATAAAGGATTCTTCTGGAGATATGACCCTGACGGCAGAATATATTCGCAGAATGGATGATAAGTTTTCTGTGCTGGCTGGGAGGGATACGTTGATCTACGGGACTCTATGTTATGGAGGAAAAGGCGCAATCGCCGCAACAGCGAATGTGGCTCCAAAGGTGGTCGTTGAGATTTACGAAGCTTTTGTAGCAGGAGATCTGAAGCGGTCCCTTGCTGCTCAGTATCGTCTAGCTCCACTCCGATTAGCTTTCGATCTGGGAACCTTTCCTGTGGTGATTAAAGAGGCGCTCAGCCTGATCGGGATCGAGGCAGGAGTTGGTATGCCTCCAGTGGGAGGGATAGGCCCCAAGGCTAAAGAAGAACTACAGGAGATCCTGAAGAACATGGGATTAATAAAATAAAAATCAAAATGTTAAAAAAGACAAAGATCGGCTTTTCAAATTCAAAACAGAAAATATTTTACATTTGGACTATTACATTTGAACTTTTTATTTTCGGGGGGTCAGTATGGTTTGGACAGGCTTGAGAAAGAGGGTTTTGGCAGGGGAATGTGTCTATGGAATGATGATCCGGCAAGCCCGTGATCCAGGAGCGCCGGCTATCTTTGCTGCGGCAGGGTTTGACTTTGTCTTCATTGACATGGAACATGGAAACTACTCCATGGAGACTGTGGCAGATCTGATCCGGGGTTCTAAATCAGTAGGGATTGCATCCCTTATCAGAGTTCCCCATTTAGAAACCCACTTCATTTCAAGAGTTCTCGATGCAGGGGCAGAGGGGATCATGATCCCTATGACCTCCAGCAGAAAACAGGCAGAGGCAATTGTTAGGTATAGTAAATTTACCCCATTGGGGAAGCGTGGATATGGTGGACAGGCAGGTCATACCGACTATAAACCACGGAAGACCATTGAGTTCATGAAAGAAGGCAATGAACATACTTTGATTATCGCACAGATTGAGACCCAAGAAGCCATTGAAAACATCGATTCGATTCTCGGAGTAGAGGGAATCGATGTAGGGTTAATAGGTCCAAACGATCTTTCCATCTCCTTAGGCATACCTGACCAGATGGGTTCTGAAACTTTATCGAAGGCCATTGACAAAGTGGTCGAGACAGCAAAAAAGAGAGGGAAGGCTTCTGGGATTCACATGGGGGATATCGAGGCCATCAAGAAGTGGCGGGCAAAAGGGATGACTGTCTTGGCCTATTCCACAGACATCGCTTTTATGTACAACGCCTCAAAGTCGAGTCTCGAAGAACTAAAACGTTAAAAACCATAAGAATCCTTAATAGTAAGTTCCTTACCCACAAATGATGAATATAAAATATACCCCCTCTCCCTTGGAGACTGTGTCGTAATCGCAGTGAGGGACAGGTGACCAGCTTCGGAAGCTTTAGAATTGCGGATTTTTGAAAGGTATGGTCAATCATGCTTGTCATCGGAAATGATGTCTTCACGGAGTATATGCGTATGAATTTACATAGTAAAAGGGTCCGCCCTGCCTTCGCCGAAGCGGCTTCGCGCAGGCAGGTCTAAAGCTACCTCAGCCAGCCGCCTGTCCTCTAACAAACATGTATTCTCTAACATGGAAGGATTCATTTTTTTGCGTAGTCACCATTGCGACACAGTATCTTGACGGGAGAGGGCTGACTGCCTGACGGTAGGCAGGGGGTGAAGGTGTTCAGGATCATTTGTCCCTGGAAGGAACGGAGAATAAGTGTTCATTTTTAATTTTTCGAGTTGAATATATTGCGGCAGAAAGAGATTCCTTCATTCGTGGCGGAGGACCCGAGGTAACGAGATCCTGGAGCCTTCCTTGATCTCAATGGTCTGTCGGGAGTTCGCAAAGTTCGATGAGGACACCACTTGAGGATTTTGGGTGGATGAAAGCCACCTTGGTGTTGTGAGCCCCGGGCCTGGGTTTCTGATCGATCAACGTCGCTCCTTTCTCGAGATAAGCCTTGACCTCTGCTTCTACATCATCAACCTCAAAACAGATGTGATGAATTCCCGGGCCTTTGGTCTCTAAGAATTTGACAAGAGGAGAATCCAGTTCGGCAGGCTGGACCAATTCGATATTGGACTCTCCGATCTTAAAAAATCCCACCCTTGTCTTTTGGGCTGTAACCACTTCAACCCCTGAGAGGTTGAGACCTAAGACGTTCTGATAGAACTTGGCTGCCTCTTCGATGTTGTTCACAGCAATCGCAATGTGATTGATCTTCTTTATCATGGAATCCTCCTTAGAGCAATTTCAAATGACAAAGTCCAAATGTCAGACAAAATCCAAAGCCTAGATGAGATGCCGAAACAAGTTCGGCATGACTATTAAATGTCATTCTGAACTCGTTTCAGAATCAAGTTTTGTGTTTTGACATTCATTTAGCATTTGGATTTTGAACTTCATTTGAACTTTGCTTTAAAGTCTATGCAGTTTTTACATTTTCTTTGATGTATCTAATAATGTCTTCTGTGGAGGCACCGGGTTGAAAGATCTCCCGGATCCCAGCTTTTTTCAGCCTTGGAATATCATCGACCGGGATGATTCCCCCTCCAAAAACGAGGATATCTTCCGCCTTTTTTTCTCTAAGAATCTGAATAACCTTTGGGAAGAGGTTGTTGTGGGCGCCGGAGAGACTGGAGAGGCCTACGAGATCCACGTCTTCCTGGATGGCAGCGTTAGCAATCTGCTCAGGAGTCTGTCGTATTCCAGTATAGATCACTTCCATCCCGGCATCCCTCAGGGCTCGTGCAATCACCTTTGCCCCCCTGTCGTGCCCGTCCAACCCCGGCTTCGCAATAAGCACTCTTATCTTTCGAGCCATTTCTCTCCTCCGTCGAGTAGTTCGGAGTAATGAGTTCGTGGTTCGGAGTTTTTGATTTCTATTCTCCGAACTCCCAACTCCAAACTCTGAACTGTTTTATCGTTCTCGATATTCCCCAAATACTTCTCTTAAGGTGTCTGAAATTTCTCCCAGGGTGGCATAAACCTTGACTGCTTCTAAAATGGGAGGTACCACATTATCCGTTCCCTGAGCTGCCTTTTTCAGAGCCGCTAAGGTCTCCTTTACTTTCGTGTTATTTCTTTCTTTTTTAACCCTTGCCAGTTTTTCCTTCTGGTATTGTTCTGCTTCAGGTTTGATACGAAGGATATCCCTGAGAGGTTCCTCTTCGATCTGAAACTGGTTCAATCCAACAATAATCCGGTTTTTTGTTTCGATCTCTTTCTGATATTGATAAGCGCTTTCACCAATTTCTCCCTGAATATAACCGGATTCGATGGCTTTAACGGCTCCACCCATGGCTTCAATCTTTTCGATATATTCCATTGCCTTTTTTTCTATCTCATCGGTAAGCGCTTCCACCGCATAAGAACCTCCAAGGGGGTCGATCATATCGGCGACACCGCTTTCATAGGCGATGAGCTGCTGGGTTCTCAATGCAAGCCTGACAGAGTCTTCCGTAGGCAGGGCATAGGCTTCGTCTCTTGAATTGGTATGAAGCGACTGCGTCCCTCCCAACACGGCAGCGAGAGCCTGGAAGGCAACTCTTACCACATTGTTGTCGGGTTGTTGAGCGGTGAGCGAACAGCCGGCCGTCTGAGTATGAAACCGCAACATGCACGATTCGTCCCTTTTAGCTTTAAATCGTTCCTTCATTATTTTTGCCCAAAGCCTCCGAGCCGTCCTGAATTTTGCAATCTCTTCGATGAAGGTGTTATGGCAACAGAAGAAGAAGGCGAGCCGGGAGGCAAAGGAATCCACATCGAGACCTGCCCGGATCGCTGCCTCCACATAAGCTATGCCATCGGCCAGAGTAAAGGCCACTTCCTGGACAGCCGTGCAACCTGCCTCACGCATGTGATAACCGCTGATGCTGATGGTATTCCATCTGGGGACATGGTTTTTACAAAATGAAAAAATATCGGTGACGATGCGCATCGATTCGAGGGGTGGATAGATGTAAGTTCCCCTGGCTGCATATTCTTTCAAAATATCATTCTGGATTGTTCCTTGAAGAATTTCGCTTTGAATCCCATGCTTTTCTGCCACAGCGATATACATCGTCAGAAGGATGGCGGCTGTGGAGTTGATCGTCATGGACGTAGAAACTTTATCCAGGGGGATGCCATCAAAGAGAATCTCCATATCTTTCAGGGTATCGATCGCGACACCGACCTTTCCAACTTCGCCGTCGGATAAAGGGTGGTCGGAATCGTAACCAATCTGGGTCGGAAGGTCGAAGGCAACACTCAACCCGGTTTGTCCATGTCCTAAAAGATATTTGTATCGCTTATTCGTCTCCTCGGGTGTGGCAAATCCTGAATACTGGCGCATGGTCCAGAGGCGCCCCCGGTACATGGTGGGCTGGACACCTCGTGTGAATGGGAACTCTCCGGGGAACCCCAACTCACCGGAGTAATCTGAATCAGAGACATCCAGGGGTGTATAGAGGCGTTTTAATTCAATATGGGAAGTGGTTTTGAAAGAAGGTTCTCGTTCGGATGATTTAGAGATGGCTTTATTCAGGGTGGTTTTTTCCCATCGTTCAAATTCATCTCGGATGTTTTTAGCCATACTTCACTCCATTTAATAAGAGGGTTCAAGGATTCCAGGATTCAAGGGTTCAAGTGTTATTGCTCAATTTAAGTTTTAACTCAAAACTCATAACTCCGAACTCTGAACTATTATTTATAGTGGTATATTCCCGTGTTTGCGCCAGGGGTTGGTGTCGACTTTGGTCTTCAAAACATCCAGAGCCTGGATGATCTTGGGGCGGGTTTCCTCGGGTTCGATGATCTCATCCACATACCCTAATTCCGCCGCCTTATAAGGACTGGCAAATTTCTCATGATATTCGCCAACCAACTGTTGGCGAGTCTCTTTTAGATCTTTCGCCTCTTTGATTTCGTTTCGGAAGATGATATTAACCGCTCCCTCTGCACCCATCACTGCAATTTCGGCAGTGGGGTAACAGTAATTGATATCTCCCCGGATATGTTTACTCGACATCACATCATAGGCTCCCCCGTAACCTTTACGGGTAATGATCGTAATTTTTGGGACAGTTGCTTCACAAAATGCGTAAAGGAGCTTAGATCCGTGTCGAATGATTCCTCTTTCCTCCATATCCATTCCAGGAAGGAAACCCGGGACATCGACGAAGGTAATTAAAGGGATGTTAAAACAGTCACAGAAACGAACAAATCGGCCGGCCTTTACCGAAGAGTCCGGGTCAAGGGAGCCTGCGAGCCAATTGGGTTGATTGGCGATAATTCCTACGGGCATCCCGTTATAACGGGCAAAACCGACAATGATGTTCTTGGCCCAATCCTTCTGCACTTCAAAGAAATAACCATGATCCACAGTCGGGAGGATCAATTTTCTCATGTCGTAGGCCTTTTTGGAATCCTCGGGTACCGCCGTCTTCAACGATTCGTCCATTCGGTAGGGGTCATCTGAACATTCGATGACGGGTGGTTTCTCCCGGTTATTTTGTGGAAAGAATCGGAGCAACTCCTTGATGAGGCGGATGGTATCCTTGTCATTCTCGCCGGCGAAATGGGCTACGCCACTTTTTTCCATATGGACCCTTGCCCCGCCTAATAATTCGGAGGTGATTGGCTTTCCATCCGGGGTCGCTGTTTTACCCAGGGCTGCCCGGATGACATCAGGGCCCGTAATATGCATATAGCTTGTTTTTTTGGTCATTAAGATAAAATCGGTCATGGCAGGGGAATAAACCGCCCCCCCTGCACAGGGGCCCATGATGGCTGAAATTTGCGGGATAACACCCGAAGCAAGGACATTTCTCAGAAATATATAAGCATAACCAGCAAGACTCTCTACACCTTCTTGAATTCTTGCTCCTCCGGAATCGTTTAGGCCGATCACCGGGGTTCCTGTCCTCATGGCAAGATCCATCACCTTACAGATCTTTTCAGCGAAAGCCATTCCCAGAGCACCGCCGAATACTGTGAAATCTTGAGAAAACACATAGACCAGGCGTCCCTCAATCTTTCCATAACCTGTGACCACCCCATCCCCAAAAAACTTCTTCTTCTCCATGCCAAAATCGGTACAGTGATGGGTGACGAAGCGGTCCAGTTCAACAAAAGTCCCGGGATCAAAAAGAAGATCGATGCGTTCCCGGGCGGTCAATTTTCCATCTTGATGTTGTTTATCGATTTTTTCCTGCCCCCCACCGAGCTGGGCCTCCGCTCTCCTCTTCTCCAACTCCTTTCGTATGGCTTCAATAGATTTCATGAAGGTTTCCCCCTTCTCCTCTCGTGTCCGTATCCGTGATTCGTGATCCGTAAAATTGAATTCTTATTTCTTCTCATCGTGAACAATGGCCAATGTATCAATTTTCATTCTGCAATTTACAATTTTCAATGAGGTTTTAATTCCTCGGCCATCACCTTTTCCGCCACGGAGTAAGGGTCTATCCGCCGATTCATTAGGTCATCGATGATCTTATCCCATTGTCCTTCTTTTTGCATTTTTTCAATAAAATGGGCCATCACCTCCGTCTCAAGAATCCCTAAGAAGGCAACTTTCGTCCTCTCTCGCAACTTTTTTTCTAAGGCTTGGCTCTGCTCCAATACTTGTTTATGGCGGTAAATTCCATAGACTAACTCAAAAATCCCTTTCCCTAAAATTGCCTCTGTCTTGAAGATCAACGGTTCCCAAGCATCCTCTCTCTTTCGGCCCATTTCGAGAACCATCCGGAGGTCTCTCTCCATCTTATCCGCCCCTTCACGTTCACATTTATTGATGACAAAGATGTCCCCAATTTCGATGATCCCTGCCTTGATGGCTTGGATATCGTCGCCCATCCCAGGAACTAATACGACAATAGAAGTATGGGCAGTATTGACAATCTCCACCTCATCCTGACCGACGCCAACTGTCTCGACCAGGATGACATCCTTTCCCATCGCATCCATGACATTGACAATATCATGGGTTGAACGGGAGAGCCCACCGAGGCATCCACGAGTTGCCAGGGACCGGATGAACACACCTTCGTCAGTGGCATGGCGTTGCATCCGAATTCGATCACCGAGGATCGCTCCTCCGGTAAAGGGGCTGGTAGGATCCACCGCCACAATCCCAACGCTCTTCTCCTCTTTTCGGAAGATGTCCACCATCTTATCAACGATGGTAGATTTGCCGGAACCCGGGGGACCTGTAATCCCAATGATATAAGCTCTTCCTGTTTTAGGATAAAGTTCTTTCAGCGGTCCCAGGGAAGAGGGCATTTGGTCGTCGATATCCCTCATCAACCTGGAAGCAGCCCGGATATCCCCATCCAAAATACGTTTGGCTAAAGTCATCATGTCAACAAAATATCAGAACTAAGGAGAAGAGGCAATAGATAAATTAAAAGTTGAGAATGAAGAAGCAAGAGTTAAGAGTTAGAGCTAAAACTAAGGATTTTAATTCATAATTGCTAATTCGCAATTCATAACTCATTACTCTTAACTTTATAGAGCTTTTCCTGGGACTCCAATGTGCCGGGCAATGACAATCCTTTGGACTTCTGAAGTCCCTTCTCCTATGTCCAGGAGTTTCTGGTTTCGATAATGGCGCTCGACGGCATACTCCTTCATCAAACCATATCCGCCATGGAGCTGGACGGCCTGGTTGGCTACCCGATGGTACATCTCGGAACAGAACATCTTTGCCATCGCTGATTCTTTCGAGAAAGACCGGTGTTGCTCACACAACCAGCAGGCCTTATAAAGAAGCAGTCTCGCAAGTTCAATCTCTGTAGCCATGTCTGCTAATTTAAAGGAATTGACCTGGAAGGAACCGATCGGCCTTCCAAATTGCTCCCGTTCACTGGCATATTTAAGCGCCAATTCAAAAGCACCCTGGGCACCACCTAAACCCATTGCAGCGATGCTAAGTCTTCCGCCGTCAAGGGTAGCAAGCATCTGATGAAAACCATCTCCACGATGACCGAGAAGATTCTCCTTGGGAACTTTGCAATCGGTGAAATAGAGTTCTCCTGTATTGGAAGACCTCCAGACCATTTTCCCATGCATGGTCTTTGTTGTGAAGCCCGGCGTTCCGTTCGGAAGCAGGATGCAGGAAAGTTCAGTCCTTCCATCTTCTCGTTTCCCGGTCACTGCCTGAACGACGCAGACCCTACTGATATCAGTGGTAGAGTTAGTAATGAAGATTTTCGAGCCATTGATGACCCAATGGTCCCCTTGTAAAACTGCGTTCGTCTTGGAGGCTCCTGCATCGGACCCCGCATTCGGTTCGGTCAGGCCGAAGGAAGAAAGGACTTTTCCTGAACAGAGATCAGGAAGCCATTTCTTTTTCTGTTCTTCATTCCCATAATAATAGATAGGTGAAATTCCTAAGGAGTTTCCAGCAGCAAGAGTGGCAGCCTGTGAACCATCAATTCGTGCAATCTCTTCGACGGCGATGATGTAAGAGACATAGCCCACATTGCTTCCGCCATATTCTTCAGGTACAAAAGGACCGAACAGTCCCAAGTCTCCCATTCGCTTGGTCAACGTATAGGAGAATTCTTCCTTGTCATCCAGTTCTTGGGCGATGGGGGCGATCTCCTTTTCAGCGAAGTTTCGGACCATCTTGCGAAGCATTTGCTGCTCATCGTTCAAATCAAAATCGAGTGCCATGGTTTCCTCCAGAAGGAGGGTTCAAGGGGTCAAGGGTTCCAGGGTTCTAGCGTTTTATTAAGCCATTAAGTATTCTTGAAATTCAAATCTGATTCTCTTGAACCCTTGGACCCTCGGATCCCTGCCTGCCGGCAGGCAGGCTTGAACCCTAAGATTTGTTTATGCTTCACAAGGTACCCAGTAGTAGTCGAGCACCGTATTGGTCGGATTTTTTGTTCTGAACTCAGCCTTGACCTTCATCCCGATACGGGGCTCTCCATAAAAGAGATAGCTTTTTGGAATCGTTGCCAGACCCGGGAGCTCGACATCGACCTGCCAGTAAGGAGTTGAAAGTTCAACCCCTATCCCTGCGTAAACGACCTGGGTAAAAGTATAGATCTTTCCGATCACTGGGTTGGGTAAGGTCTCCCATACCATTTCGGTATAGCAGTCTGGACAATGAGCCCGCGGTGGGATCCATAGACGTTTTTCTGGGCATTTGTTGTTTGGACATCGGGTGGCTCGCAATTCCCCCTTCCTGAGACCTTCGAAGAAAGGAGATAGGAGTCCGTAAGTGTGAATATGGTTAAGCGATCGAGGAAAGTCAATCACTAAAGCTGGCTTGGTCTGACGAACATGAGCGACCTTCCCAATGAACTTTACCTCTTTCGGCTTCTTTGCCTGTACTTTTTTCTTCGTTGGGGTTTTCTTCTTCATCTGTGTTTTTTTCTTTATCTGTACCTTTTTCTTTGCCATAAGGTTTTCCTCCTCTTTGGTGCGGAATGCATATATGCTGTGCGGAACGCAACTATGCGTTCCTTACCAACTCTTTCTGAGAATACCAACCGTCACATGGGAACCCACGCCAGCATGAGAAACCCAGAGAGCCTGTTTACTCGTTTCGGGTATCTGCAGGCTCTGCCAGTCCTTGGGCTTTTCTTTACCCCACTTCTTCCAGATCTTGGGATCACCATGAAATTTGTCGTACTTTTGCTGTAACTGCCAGAGACATTCAGCGGCCTGGAAGATACCTGTCGCTCCTACCGCGTGCATCGTTCCGATCAGTCCCCCTGACAGGTTAGAAGGACATTTCCCAGGTTTCCCTGTATTGGGATTGATGTAATAAGCATCTCCAGACTCAATATAATCTTGTTCCTGACCATAGGGTCTGAGACCTATGTCTCCATAGGTCTGAAGGTCACTAATGGTGAAGGCATCATGAAGCTCTACGAGATCCAAATCCTCTATTGGATCTTTAATGCCAGCCATACGATAGACCAGCCAGGCTGCAAATCGGGATGCTAAGAAACTCTCAAATCCTGGATAACGGGCTCCTTCTTTACCATAGAGATCTTTGTATAATTCTGGACTTTCATGCGGAAGCAAGGGAACCTCCATATGTCGGCGGTCAGCCACGCGCAGGGTATGAGTGCCGCCACAGATAAATAGTTCGCAAGGGTGGTCGGTTAATTTGTATGCTGTTTTCTCATCACAGACCAACACGGCAGCTGACCCAGCGCTCATAGCGCAGCATTCAAGGAATCGGAGAGGATAGGCGGACATGGGACTGGCCAATACATCCTCAATGGTATATTTTCCTGGCTGTTGGGCATAAGGAGAAGAACAGGCATAAAGATGGTTCTTAACAGCTATTTTGGCCCGGGTGACTTCGGATACATGAAAGGTCTCAGCAAAGCGGTTTGCCATGGGGGCATAATAGGCTGAATAGATCCGGCCTAAACGGGTTTCAAAGTCTTTACAGGCCGCTTGAGCGATATAAAAGTTGCCGGTTCGGGTGTCCACTTCGTCCATCCGTTCCCAGCCAGCTGCCAAGGCCACGTCAGCATAACCAGAAGCGACTGCCATCGCAGCAGTGAGGATAGCTGAACCTCCAGTCGCCCCTCCTGTCTTAATCCCGATATTATAAAGAGGGTCCAAACCCAAATAGTCATGGATTTTGGCTTCGCAGAGTAGTTGGTCTTGGAAATGGTCGGCGAACTCACCATAGGCAGCAAAGTTAATCAGCCCCTTGACCTCCAGGGGGTCCATTTTCAAATCGTTATCCTCTAGCATATTCTTGAAGGCCATCATGACCAGTTCTTCAAGTTTATATTCGGGGAAAAATTTCTTGTAGTTCGTCGTTCCCCCCGCAACAATAAAGACCTTTCGATTCCATTTAGGAATCCTTAAATTCCCTTCTTTAAATGTGATCATCCTTTTCCCTCCTTCCTGCGTGGTTGGTGACTCGTGAACTGTGAAAAACTCCTAACTCCTAACTCAAAAAACCTTCCCCCCTTTCTTTTAAAGTTTAAAGCACAAATATTCATACATATCAAATTGGCTAACGCTGTGACTTTGCAATATTCGACCCGGAAAATTCTGTTACACTATACCAAAAAAACCACTTAACGTAAACTGTAAAATTCAGTGAAAAAAAATAAAGTCCTTATTCCCTGAACTGGCCCTAACTAATTAATTGTAATAGGTTATTTTCTTGGTTTGATATTCTTCCTCACCCATTTTACAGCTTCCTCAATGGGAGTTCCCGGAGTGAAGATGGCCTTGACTCCGGCTTGGGTGAGTGCAGGCATGTCCTCTTCAGGAACGATTCCCCCTCCAAAGACAATGATATCGTCTGCGCCTTTTTCTTTAAGAAGTTCGATTACCCTCGGGAAAAGGTAGTCATGGGCCCCAGCAAGGCTTGATAATCCGATCGCATCCACATCTTCCTGGATGGCAGCCGACACGATCTGCTCGGGGGTCTGATGGAGTCCTGTATAGATCACCTCAAAACCGGCGTCCCGGAAACCCCTGGCGATTACCTTGGCTCCACGGTCATGTCCATCCAGGCCGGGTTTGGCAATCAAAATTCGAATCTTCCGTTTCGAACTCATTTTCCCTCCCCACTCGGTCCCAAATGCGGATTTCGGATTTCAGGATGAAGATATGTGCTTGTATGAGAAGAAATAATATTTGATCTAAATCCGCATTCCGCATTCGGCATCCCGCAATCTTAGAAGTATCCCGGATCTGAATATCGGCCAAAGACATCTCTCCACACATCGCAGATTTCCTGGATGGTGGCATATCCCCTCACTGCATTGATAATATGAGGCATGAGGTTTTCTCCATTTTGGGAAGCTTTTCGAATTTCTTGAAGCAGTTCTTTCATTTTTTGATTATTTCGCGTCTGCTTCACCTCACGGAGCCGTCTCAATTGTCTTTCTTCAATCTCTGGTTTCATCCTCCAGATCGTAATCGGGGGATGATCTGTTGAATACTTATTGACACCGACAATTGCCTTCTCTCCCGAGTCAATTTGTCTCTGGAACTTATAAGCAGATTCAGCAATCTCGGATTGGGGATAACCTTTCTCAATGGCTGCCACCATTCCGCCCATTTCGTCGATTTTTCGGATATACTCCCATACCTGCTCTTCAATTTGATGGGTAAGAGCCTCGACAAAATAAGAACCCGCCAGGGGATCAATGGTGTTCGCCACACCGGTTTCCTCTGCGAGGATCTGCTGTGTCCGCAAGGCAATTGTGGCAGCCTCCTCCGTGGGGATCGCATAGGTTTCATCCAGAGAATTGGTATGGAGGGACTGGGTTCCTCCCAATACCCCAGCCAATGCTTCATAGGCAGTGCGGATGACATTGTTATAAGGTTGTTGCGCTGTCAAGGAACAGCCAGCAGTTTGAGTGTGGAAGCGGAGCATCCAAGAGTGTGGATTTTTTGCCGTGAAACGCTCACACATGATTTTCGCCCAAATCCTCCGGGCCGCTCTGAATTTGGCAATCTCTTCAAAAAAATCAATATGAGAATCAAAAAAGAAGGAAAGCCTGGGAGCAAAATCATCTACATTGAGTCCTCTTTCCATCGCTGCCTCAACATAGGCAATCCCATCGGCCAGGGTGAAGGCAAGCTCTTGAACGGCTGTTGCCCCGGCTTCACGAATATGATAGCCACTAATACTGATCGTATTCCAACGGGGGACTTCTTTGGTGCAGTATTCAATGGTGTCTACGATGATCCGGAGAGAGGGTTTGGGAGGAAGCATGAAGGTCTTCTGGGCAATGAATTCCTTCAGCATATCGTTTTGGATCGTTCCTCCAATATCTTTTTTGCCGACTCCCTGCTTCTCCGCAACCACAATGTACATGGCAAGTAAGATAGAAGCTGGGGGATTGATGGTCATGGAGGTGGTCACTTTACTCAAAGGAATCTCTTTAAACAAGATCTCCATGTCCTTCAGGGTATCAATGGCGACGCCACATTTCCCGATCTCTCCTCTGGCATTTGGAGAATCACTGTCATAGCCCATGAGCGTAGGATAATGAAAGGCGATGGAAAGACCGGTTTCCCCATGAGCCAACAGATAATGGAAACGCTTGTTCGTCTCCTCCGGTCCTCCCAAGCCCGAGAACATTCGCATGGTCCAGAGCCTTCCCCGATACATGGAGGATTGAACCCCTCGGGTGAAGGGATAGACGCCCGGGAAACCAATCTCTCTGGAATAGTCGATGTCTTTGGTATCTTCCGGAGTGTAAAGACCTTTGATTTCCAGATCGGAGACAGTGGTAAACCGCGGGAGACGTTCTGGCATTTCGCAGAGGATTTTCGACAAATCCTCTTTCCACCTTTTCTTCTCCTCTTCGACCTTTTTCAGTTTGTCTTCTTTGAACATGCAGTTAGACCCCCTGGTTTCGTGTCAGCGGTTTGTAACCCCCCTTCATCCCCCCTTAACTTAAGGGGGGAATAGAGGGGGGTTACGGTTAAATTTCGAAGCCTTTGCGAGCCAAGACTCCGTTTTTATAGTAGTGTTTTTGTTCTACCATTTCAGTGGCCAAATCAGCTTTTTCCAATATTTCAGGTCTGGCGTTTCTCCCGGTTAGAATGAGTTCAACTCCGCTGGGCTTTGTATCAAGGAGGTGAAGAAGGTCAGTGAGAGGGATCAATCCGTAATCGATGGCCACATTGATCTCGTCGAGGATGACGATGTCGTAGTCTTCATCGGAAATCGCTTTTTGTGCCAAAACAAACCCATCCTGAGCCATTCTTATGTCAATGGGATCCGGGTTCGTTTTTGAGACAAAAGTCTCCCGGCCCATCTGTTTGATCGTCAAGTACGGCGAGAGCTTTTTGGAAGATTCCAATTCACCATAGTTGATATTTCCTTTCATGAATTGGATGACCAGGACTTTCAAACCATGGCCGACAGCCCTCAGGGCAACCCCCAAAGCGGCAGTGGTTTTTCCTTTTCCATTCCCGGTATAAACCTGGATGAGACCCTTTTCCATCGAACCCATCAGTGCAAAATAATCAATTAGCAATGATCAATTATCAATCTCTAAATTCCGCAATCCGCAATCAACAAACTTCTCTTATTTCGGCAATGATCTGTTCGGTCTTGAAGTGCCTCAGACTGATGGCCCCTGAGGGGCAAGTGGCATTACAGGCCCCGCATCCCTTACAGAGGGCCTCGTTGACCGTCATGACCTTTCGATAAGGGTCGAGTTTCAGAGCGTGAAATTCACAGACCTGCTCACAGAGACCGCAGCCGGCACAGAAGGAGACGTCCACCACCGATGTGATCGGCTCGATCTTGACTGTTC
>Ga0214474_1000702_pt1 | contig 16148 bp, 13 predicted proteins | sample RVTome_2_FD_187335 | JGI IMG/M metagenome (GOLD analysis project Ga0214474, IMG submission 187335) | Soil microbial communities from uranium-contaminated site in the Upper Colorado River Basin, Wyoming, United States - RVT95D214 HiSeq ...
ATAATGGATGCCAGCCAGGTCGCTCAAATAACCAGCCTTGTTTTCTGACATCTCCAAGAGGTCATTTAAAAGGTCAATTGCCTCTGCGTAGTGTCGGTATTGCGTTTTAAGCGTGACGAAGTAAACCAAATTCGCCTCATACTCTTTGAAAGTATCAAGGTATGCTAACCATTCCTTTTCCAGTTGAGGCAACTTTTTCCCATAAACCTTAAATAGGGCTTGTTCAAAAGTCAAATCCGTAACCTCTTCGTAAAATTTCTTAAACCTCCCCAAACCGTAAGTATCAACTAAATATTTTATAAAAGAGCTGGCTTGATAGAAAGCGATTTCCTTGGGTTTGGACTTGTAATCTTTACTGATTTCCAGTTCTTTCAAGCTAAAAAGCATACCTCTTTTTTTTAGTTTTTGGGCTTGATAATGAGCCAGCCCGATATTTCCCGTAGCTCCCTCCACCACCATAGCTGGCGCATACCCCCAGTATCTATAGAACAAGAACATCCCCACTCCCGGCCCATCCACGCTGCGCGTGCTCTGATTATATATCACGTAGATTTTCCTTTTGGTGGGATCGAGCCCCTGACCATACCTTTTATCCCAGTATATCTCCTTAAGCTCGCAGGGGACTAAAAAATAATCGATCTTGTCAGGATCCCAAAAACCGAACCTATCCCAAATCCTATGATAAAAATCCTCTAACACCCCTTTGTTTGTGTTCCAGTGGTAGTCCGGCAGAGTTTCGAGAATGTAGTGATAATAGAAATGCGTGCTGGGGTCGGAATACCAGGTCTCCGCATCTTTGGTATTCAAATTGCATCTATTTGTCTCTTCAGCCTTTATATGAGGAGTGATCTTTACCCTGAAGAGGATATCATCCTTTACCCTAAGCTCTGGCAGCACAGTTTCTTCTCCAGTTTTGAGCAAATATTCTTTGAAGTAACTCTGAATATCTGGACCCAAAGTGAAAAGGGACAGATCTAACGTCAAGTTAACGCTGTCGAAAGTTGCGGCCTGGGCTGAGAGGGTGAAGTTACCCAAGAATGCTGAGGTTTCAAGTGAATCATAGAGTTCGACTGTGCCCTGGTCAATCAAGCTGAAACTCTCCACCTTCCCCTTCTTACCCTCTTCCACCTTTATATCCAAAAGAACCATAGAATAAGAGCCTCTCCACCAGAAAAACAAAACCAAGATAAGCAAAAACCAAATTCTCTTCATATTTTATCCCTTCTGTTCTTAAGTATTAGATTTTTTATAGGGTAGTGGGGTTGACCCATAAGTCCATTGTCATCGCGAGCGACCCCGACTTGTCGGGGGGAGCGTGGCGATCCTGAACTTAATTCAGCATTGCCACGTCGTCACGATGGATATCGGGACTCCTCGCAATGACAGCCGAGAGACGTTTAAATGAATCAAAAGATCCTTTTGGGTCAGCCCCGTCAAAACATTCTTTTTCAATAGTCTCCTACTCTTCGGGCGATAGATTTACTTCGGCCCTACGCGCTAATATTTATGGAGTGCATTGACCGTGTCAATGCATGCATCCCACCATCGGCGGGATGCACTCCAAAACTATTTCTTAACTATCAACCTTCTCAAAGTTGCCAGATTCATCTTATCTAATTTGAGTTTATCCTCTTTTTTGGGCGTCTCCAAAATTTTGGGGACGTTCTCCCATCTTTGGTCATTCATAATAAGTTTAAAACCTGCCAAGCCGATCTCCCCTTTGCCAATATGTTCATGCCTATCTATTTTTGAACCCAACCCTTTTTTGGAATCATTCATATGAATAGCCAAGAGATTTTTCGTCCCCAGAATTCTATCAAACTCTTTCCAAGTTTTTTCATAACTTTCCTTGTTCCTTATATCATATCCAGCCGCAAAGGTATGGCAAGTATCATAACAGATTCCCACTCTTTTTTTGTCTTCGATTAAGCCCATTATCTCAGCTAATTGCTCAAAGCGATAACCTATATTAGAGCCCTGGCCGGCAGTTGTCTCTAATCCGATCTTCACTTCATCTTTTGCAGTCTTACCCAACAACCAATTGATTGAATCAGCGATCCTTTTTATTCCTTTTTTCTCACCATCTCCCAGGTGCGAGCCAGGATGTATCACCAGATAGGGGATGGACAATCTCCCACAACGTCCCAATTCGATTAGCATCGATTCTCTTGATTTTTCTAATAGACCTCTGTCCGGAGACCCTAAGTTTATAAGATATGAATTATGCGCGACAACTGGGTTTATTTTAGTTCTTTCTTGCTCTTTATAAAATCTATCTATCTCATTCGCGCTCAATGTCTTAGCTTGCCACTGATTGCTACTTTTAGTGAATATCTGAACGGTATTGCACCCTACTTGTTCACCTTCCAATAAAGAATTGAAAACCCCACCTGAGATTGACATATGCGCACCCAACAGGCTCACGATTCACCTATTATTACTGGGTTTTGATTTCACCTGAAAAACAAAAGGGAGGATAAGACAACCCCTCCCACAACTTAGTCCTTAATATGTAACGAGTTGAGGTATTCAGTTAATTTTAAGATTTTCAAAGATTGAGTAATTATCAAATCTGCCTTGACTTACCAGAATCTATGTGGATAACCCTTTGTTTTTCTTCTAAGTAACATTCATTTAAGACAAGATCTATCAAATAGTTACTCTGATTTCCACAAAGGCTCGTTACTTATCAACAAAAACACTACCTTTTATACCTCTATTCTGTCATCCCTTCTTTCATATTGCATTTTCCGTGAAAAATCGCTCCCTGCTCAACTACCAGATTCTTAGTTGTGATATCCCCGATTATCATTGACTTAGACTGGAGCTCCACTTTATCCAGAGCAGTAATTACTCCGGACACCCTTCCACCCACCACCGTAATCTTAGTATCAATATCCGCTTCAATAATCCCCTCTGCTCCAACTATAACTGTCTCGCTTGCCGTCACCTTTCCCTTAACTGTCCCGTCTATCCTGACACCACCCGCCACTTCCAACTCACCATTGATAGTTGAACCTTTGCCCACAAAGGTATTTAACCCTCCCTCCATTTTTTCCTTCCTTTTTTGCATTTTGACCTCTAGCGTTTCTTCCCCATATAGTTCCAGGGATTAACTGATTTATCATCCTTTTTAATTTCATAATGTAAGTGCGGGGCTGTGCTTTTGCCTGTGTTTCCTGATAGCGAGATCGTCTCTCCCTTTTTCACTTTCTGATTGGGCTTTACTAAAATCTTCTGGTTATGTCCATAATAGGTCTCAATATCGCCTTTATGTTTTAGAATAATCAGGTTGCCAAAGGTTTCGTCCCAGCCAACGAATTTGACTACTCCATCTGCAGCTGCTTTTACCTCGGTTCCCTCCTTTGCTGCAATATCTATAGCCTTATGCTCGGTGCTAAAATCTCTACTAATCCATCCCCCCAAAGGCAAGCCGCTCGGAATATCTGCAACTTGAGTGTCCACCTCCTGCGGACCGATAGAGTAGTCAACTGTGGAATCCAACGTATTTCCCAACACTTGAGCCACCCTCTCTCCATTCTTAGCTATCAAATCTTGATCAACGCCAGCTAAATTCGCAACTCTAGAGAAAAATGACCTGTAGTCCTCGAGCTCCTTCTCCATTTGCACAACCTTGGAGTTATATTCTCTCAGCCTTTGATTCTCTTTTTTCAACTCATTGTTCAACATAGCAATAGATAATGCCTTGACATAAAATATCGACATAATAGCCATTACCACGACTACCACCAGGATAATTCCCAAGAGGAACTTCACAGCCAGAGTTGACAATCTAAGCTTTATTCCTTCTGATTTATCTTCAGGAACTATGATAAAATTAACATACCTTCTTGGCATATCAAATCTTCAAATTGAATAACTCAAGAATTCGACCTAAATCCTCTTCTGAGTAAAATTCTATTTCAATTCTACCTTTTCCTTGTTTCTGACTAATTTTAACCGCTGTTTTAAGGTATTCCCTTAATCTATCTTCCAAATCAGAATATTTTGATGTCTTGTACTTTTTTGTTCCCTTTCTTGCCTCTTTTCTTTTATAAACAAGCTCTTCAGCTCTGCGCACAGATAAACCCTGTCTTACGATCCTTTCTGCCAAAGATATTTGGCTCTTCTTATCTGGAATCGCCAAAATGGCTCTGGCATGCCCCTCGGAAAGCTTGCCTTCTGACAGATATCGCTGTATTTTGTCAGGTAAGTTCAAGAGCCGCAAGATGTTAGAAACAGAGGAGCGGTCCTTGCCAATTCTTTTGGAAAGCTCTTTCTGGGAAACCCCGCATTCGGTTATGAGTCGGCTGTATCCTTTGGCTTGGTCAATTGGATTTAAATCCTCTCTTTGGATATTCTCCACCAAAGCCATCTCCATCATTTCCTGTTTGGTCAGTTTATCCAACAGGAGCGCCGGCACGAAATTCAATCCTGCCTTCTGGGCTGCCAAAAGTCTTCTCTCTCCAACTACCAATTCAAACCCGTCCTCTTTTCGCCTGACCACTAAGGGCTGAACCAAACCCCTCTGCCGGATAGAGTCAACCAGTTCCTCCAACTTTGTTTGGTCGAAGGCGCCTCGCGGCTGATACGGATTTGGTTTTACTTTCTTGATTTCAAGTTGAATCAGATTCCCTTTTCCCTCAAACTTATCCTCGGGAAGACCAGGAATCAAAGCCTCAATTCCTTTACCTAATACTGTTTTACTCATGATCTAATATTTCCTTGGTTAAGTTTATATAATTTTCTGCTCCGGTTGAAAGGATATCGTAAAGGATAATCGGTTTGCCAAAGCTGGGAGCTTCGGAAAGCCTGACGTTACGACTGATTACAGTCTTGTACACTTTGTCTGAAAAATGTTTTCTTACCTCTTCTGCCACTTGCTTGGAAAGGTTAAGCCGACTGTCATACATAGTCAAAAGAACTCCCTCGATTTTCAAACTTGGGTTGAGATGTCTTTGGACAAGTTTTATAGTATTAAGCAATTGCCCTAATCCTTCTAAGGCGTAATATTCACACTGGATGGGGATTAAAACTGAATCAGCCGCAGTCAAGGTGTTCAAGGTCAAAAGGCCCAGAGAAGGGGGACAATCAACAATAATGAAGTCGTATTTATTCTTTATCGGCTCCAGTGCGCTTGCAAGTTTTTTTTCCCGTGCAAACATATTCACCAATTCAATTTCAGCTCCAACCAGTCTCAAATGAGAGGGGGCAACTTCCAAAAATGGTATTTCGGTTTTACGGATTACATCTTCAATCGCGGTTTCGTTGATTAAAACTTCGTATATGGTCTTATCTAACTTGTTCTTATCCAAACCAATACCGCTGGTGCTGTTGGCTTGGGGATCGATATCCACAAGCAATGTTCTTTTTTCAGCCACCGCTAAACAGGAAGCTAAATTAACCGCAGTGGTGGTTTTCCCCACTCCCCCTTTTTGATTTGTGATTGCAATTATTTTCCCCAATCGGTACTCCTATCCAATAACTAGCAAGATAAATGAACTTCCCTTTAAAAATCAAGTCTTTTTTCAATAGCCACCAGGTTTCTTTTCAGATTTATCTTGGAAATGAAAATCGTCTCTCTTTTTGTGACTTCAAATGCTTCTTCTCTAACCCTTTGTTTTAGCTCTTTTAGCTCCTGTTCTAATTTCTCTCCTTTGTAAGCGATTAAGGCTCCTCCCTTCTTAAGAAAAGGGAAGCAAATCTTAACTGTTCCAGTCAGGTCGGTCAATGCCTTCGCAGTTGCGAAATCGTATTTGTTTTTGAATTCATCGCAGCCGGATAACTCCTCTGCTCTTTGGTTAAAAATACAAAAATTGGATAATTCAAGTTTCTGGGCAATATCCTTCAAGAATAAGAATTTCTTGTGAGTTGACTCCACCAAACTGAAATCTAAATCTTCTCTGGCAATTTTTAGGGGGATGCCTGGAAAGCCAGCCCCTGAGCCGATATCTATGATTTTAGCATTCCGAGGGATAGATATAAACCTAAGGAGGGTTAATGAGTCGAGGATATGTTTGGTGATGGCCTCTATGTTCGAGTCTTTTTTGGAGATTAGGTTAAACCGCCTACTCCAAGCCAAGAGATGTTCAACGAAAATAGAGAGTTTAGCTATTTGTTCTGAAGAAAGAGGTGCTCCCCACTCTGAGGAGACAACCTTTAAAGTTTCAAGTTTCACGTGAAACTTTTTCCTTTTATCCGTAGGACTTTTATGTTCTACCTAAGAAGTTGGACTATAAAGCCTTAGCTTTATTTTTTCTTGGTCCCGCCAAAGGCGGGATACTCCAAAAAATCGCTATGGTTTCTTTTTGTAGGAACAGAACACTGTTCTGTTCCTACGTAACCGCTAATTCACACAAATTTTATGTGCTGCTTGAGGATTTCAATTAGTCTTTCTGGGTTGTCGACTACACTGAGATAGATATGAAACGACCTCACTTTATCGTCGTCTATTTTGAATTTCACCTCAATATCTTTCCTTTTACCAAAAAGAGGGCGGACAAAAATATTCCAATTGTCTATTACAACAGCTGAAATAATCTGTCCGAAGTTAAGTTCTAACTTTCTACCATCACCAAAAAATCTCTTAACAATATATGGCCCAAAGACTATCTTGTTGTCCGTTATAGTAATTGCAGGCTTACTCTTCACCTTAAAGAGGATCCTAAAAGACCCAGCAGCAACAATGGCAAAGCATATGAATTGCAAGGAATATAATAGATTTTCCGTTGATATGAAGGGTAGGTCCTTTATGGACACAAGCACTACTGTAGTTATACATATGAACATCGAACCAATCCCAAGAACTAGCATCCCCCGCAAGAATCTTTTTGAATAATAGAATTTCTCATTCATAATTACCTCCCTGTTATAGAAATTATCGGTCAATTAAATTGCTGGCTTAATTTTTATGTCGTATTTTTATGTCCTTCCAGCGAAAACCCTGCACCGTTCGTGCATGGCGAAGGCGGGAATCCATTTTTTATATATGGAGTGCCCCGTCCGTGACGATGCGGCATCCGTAGGATGCACTCCAAAGAAAGCGACCCATATGGGTCGCCTACGATTTTCTATATCAAAAATGTCTTTGTTTCACGTGAAACTTTCCCCTCTTTATGACGCTTCAGGTGGACCAAGAGAACTGCAATATCACCTGGTGAGACGCCGGATATGCGCGAAGCCTGACCAACTGAAACTGGCTTGATTTTATTTAACTTTTCCAAAGCCTCTTTCTTGAAACCACTAAGTCCTTGATAATCAAAATCTTGTGGAATAACCATATTCTCAAGCCTTCTGAATTTCGCCACCTCTTCTTCCTGTCTTTTGATATACCCCTCATATTTAGTCTCCAACTCTACTTGCAAAGCTACATGAGGAGAAATGCTCTGGCTGGCCTTGTCCACCTTAGCCAAATTCTCGTAAGTTATACCCGGAATCTTTAAGGCATCAGCTAAAGATATTCTCTTGTTATTGTCGGACTCAAGATTAAAAAAGGAGAGTTTAGTGTAAGTCCTTTTGAGCCTTCCTCTTTCCTCCTCTATATTCTTCATCTTGATCTTAACTCGAGAGTATATTTCCTTATCTATTAAGTCGAATTTATGCCCATATTCTGTTAACCTCTGGTCCGCATTATCCTCTCTTAGAAGGAGTCGATACTCAGCCCGGGAGGTGAACATACGGTAAGGCTCGCTTGTCCCTTTGGTTATCAAATCATCTATCAGGACACCAATATAAGCCTGACTTCGGTCCAACACAAATGCCTCTTCTTCTTCTAATTTCAGACCGGCATTTATGCCTGCCACTATGCCCTGTGCTGCTGCCTCCTCATATCCGGAAGTCCCGTTTAGTTGCCCGGCAAAGAAAAGGTTTTCAATCAACTTTGTTTCCAAACTGTTCTTCAGTTGAATCGGAGGGAAGAAATCATACTCAATCGCATATCCGGGCCTGGTCATCTCCACTTTTTCCAAGCCTGCCACTGTTCTTAAAGCGGAAAGCTGGACATCTTCAGGCAGGCTTGTGGCAAACCCATTTAGATAGTATTCATTTGTGTTATAACCTTCTGGTTCAAGAAAAAGCTGATGTCTCGGCTTCTCTTTGAATCTTACAACTTTATCTTCAATTGAGGGACAATAGCGTGGTCCGATGCCCTTTATAATCCCGCTGTAAAGAGGTGAGCGATCTAAGTTTTTCAATATGAATTTGTGTGTATCCGAATTTGTATAAGTCAAAAAACAGGGTAAGTCCTTGAAGGATAATTTGTTAGTTCTCAGAGAAAATGGGGTTGGATTTTCATCTCCCCATTGGATTTCCGTCTTTTCAAAATCAATTGTCTTTCCATCTAGTCTTGGTGGAGTACCGGTTTTAAGTCTTCCCGCTTCAAAACCGAGTTTAATCAGATTTTCAGTTATCCCTCTTGCTGGAAATTCGCCCATCCTTCCGGCTTCAAATTTCGTAAGTCCTATATGGATCAAGCCGTTTAAAAATGTCCCCACACAGAGAATAAGGATTTTGCCTAAATAGGCGGTTCCGGTCTCGGTCAATACTCCTTTTGCTTTGTTCTTGTCAGCCAATATCTCAATTATATTTCCTTGTTTTACCCAGAGATTCGGCTGACTTTCAAGCACCTGCCGCATAGCAACACGATATGCTGTGCGATCGCACTGTGCCCTGGTTGACCAAACTGCAGGACCCTTTCTCTTGTTTAGAACCTTTAGTTGAACAGCTGCCTTATCTGTATTAAACCCAATCTCTCCACCTAATGCATCTATCTCTCTGACTAAATGCCCTTTTGCCTGACCACCAACTGCCGGATTGCAAGACATTTGAGCAATCGCCTCTTTATTCATTGTCAGAAGTAGGGTTTTGTGACCCATACGGGATGTGGCAAGCGCAGCCTCACAACCAGCATGGCCAGCACCGACCACAATCACTTCATATTCTTCTTTATAGATTATCATTGTAACATCTTATATTATAATTACTCGCCTCTACCAGAAAGTCTCGCTCGCCTCTCGGCGAAGCCGAGGGAAGCCGAGGGCCTTTCATATTTGGGAAGCTCCGTGATTTATCACGGGGAGGCTTCACTTACCTACACAAAATTTGGAGAATATTCGATTTAAGATATCATCTGTAACCACTTTTCCAACTATCTCACCAATAGAGTCAAGCGCCATTCTTAGATCAAGAGCAACGAATTCAGGACTCATTCCCTTTTCAAGACTTTCTTTTGCCCTTTTCAAATTCTCTAAGCTCTTTTCTAATAATTGCTTATGTCTTAAATTGGAGATAATCAGGTTGTTCTCTGATTTAGTCTTGCCTATAAAGGAAGAAATAATGAAATCTCTAAGGTTTTTAATACCAATGGATTGCAATGCCGATATTCTCATAACATCTCTTTTTTTGAATTCTGCCAGCATTTTCTTTACAGTTCGACTTGAAGCTATATCGATCTTATTTAGTGCCACGACATACTTATACTTGGAAATTAATTCTTCTAACTTTCTCTCATTTTCACTAAGTTTCTTTGACAAATCAACAACCCAAACCACAAGGTCTGCCTTATCTATCTCAACTTTCGCCCTTCTTATCCCCTCTAATTCTATTTTGTTCTTAGAGATATGGAACCCGGCAGTATCAACCAGTCTTACTGGAATCCCTTTTATGCTAACGAATTCTTCTATTGTGTCTCTGGTCGTTCCTGGAATCGGAGTTACAATTGCCCTGTCTTTCCCTAAGAACGCATTCAAAAGACTTGATTTGCCAACATTGGGGCTTCCCACAATAACAACATTCAATCCCTCTCTTAAAATGCGGCCTTCAACATAGCTGTCCAAGAGATTCTTTATATCTATTTCCAGTTCGGTTATCTTCTTGGTTATCTTTTTTCTATCTAATTCCTCAACATCTTCCTCAATGAAATCCACTCCTAACTCTATCTCTGCCAATATATCGATTAGTCTTTCACGGCAATGATTTAGTTTTTTTGAGAGCTTACCTTCCAAATTCTGCAGGGCAACTTTCAAACTTGAATCTGTCTTTGCCCGGATTATATCAACCACGGCTTCAGCCTGAGCCAAGTCCATTCTTCCATTTAAAAAAGCTCTCAGGGTGAACTCTCCGGGATTGGCTAATCTTGCTCCGCATCTGAGCGTTTGCTCTAATATTTTGGATAGAACCAAACCGCCTCCGTGACAACTTATCTCCACCATATCCTCACAAGTGTAGCTATTAGGGGAACGCAATACGGTCACCAGCACCTCATCTAACAATTCGCTGCTTGTGGCATCCATCAGTTTTCCAAAACAGACAGTATGGCTTTTCATCTGGCTGGGCAGGGTCTTGCCTGCGAAGAGCTTGTCTGCGATTTTGAAGGAGTCGTTGCCGGAGAGCCGAACAATGCCTATTCCGCCTTCTCCTGGAGGAGTGGAAATGGCGGCAATAGTATCACTGCCGGCTTTGAAATTTTTTTTTTCATGCGGAAACTGCTTCGCTGGCATGTTTGGCTTTAAGGTAATACTGTTCAGCCAAAGAGAGGATATTGAAGAGTGTCCAATAAAGGGTCAAGCCTGCGGGGAAGCCTTTGAAAAGGAAGAAGAATAGTATGGGCATAAGATAGACCATCATCTTTTGCTTGGGATCTCTTATGGTTATCTTCTGCTGCCAGAACATAGCTACTGACATAATTAAAGGAAGGATAAAGTAGGGGTCCTTTTGCGACAAATCCTTCAGCCACCAAGCAAATTCTGCTCCTCTCAGCTCAATGGTGCTTTGGAAGATCACGAACAGACCATAAAACAAGGGCATCTGGAGCAATAAAGGCAGGCATCCGCCCAGAGGGTTAACTCCTTGCTCCTTATAAAGCTTCATCATCTCCTGGTTCATCCTTTGAGTGTCGTCCTTGTGCTTCTCCTTTAGTTCTGTTATCCTGGGCTGGAGCTCTTGCATCTTACTCATTGATTTTGTGCTCTTATGCGTTAGGGGATGGAGCACAATCTTCATTAAGATGGTAAATATGATTATCACCAAGCCATAATTAGGAATTAATTTGTGCAAGTTCACGAAAATCCAAAGAATGGCAATGGAAAACGGCTTGATTATTTTCCACCCTAAGTTAACCGTGTTCTCAAGTCCTATTTTATAGCTCCTTAATTTATTGTAATCCAGTGGACCAAGGTACACCATGAAACTGTCTATTGCTATACTATCCCTGGCGAAGGGCATCTCCAAGAAGACAGCTATCTGTTTGTGCTCAAGTCTTTGACCCTCTTGACCGCTAAACCACCTTTTCCCGTAAACTGAAAAGCCTGATCCTTTCTTGGATAGGGGAACAATTGAAGCCAAGAAATATTTAGTTTTGGTTGCTACCCAGTCGGTCTGGCCAGAATTAGATTCCTCCAGCACATCCATTTCTGTACCACTTTCCTTTTTGAATTTCTTACTACTGCGAAGTTGCTGCCCCATCATAGAATAAGCCTCAAAATAGCGCAGGTCCTCGTTTAGATCTTTCTCGGTTGAGGCAAGCCCGGATGACCAAGCCAAAGCATAATCTCTTCTCGATTCAGCCTGTCCATCCTCTGAGATTTCGAGCTCTAAGTTGAAATGATATTTGTTATTATAGAAGGTGTATTTTTTTGTTATTGTTGTGCCATCTTTTGCATGACCATTGAAAGTTATTGTGCCCCTTTGTGTTACGTCATTAAGAATTAGACTATCTAAGTCAACTTGGAAAGAAAACAGTGTCGAATCCGAAAACAGTATGCCCAAACTTCCCGGACTATCTTGAGGAATAAGCTCAATTTGGTTTCCATTCTCTGAATATTTATATCGCTTAAGCAAGAAACTCTTCAACGTCGCGCCCCTACTTGAGAAATGTGCCCTGTAAAGGTCGGTTTCCACCTTTACTACTTTTTCCGGTGTGGTTGTATCCTGAACAGCAAACTTCCCGCGCTCCGTTTTTAACTCAGGTGATTTCTGGGTTCCTACTGAAGAGGTATCAATTTCAATCCCCCCTTTCGCAGAATAAGGACGGCTCGGCTCTTTAGGGGTAATGGAGCCCGTATAGATGAAATAACCCATAGTGAGTAGGCTGATTAGAACTAAGGCTAAAAGGTTTTTCTTTTCCATAAATCTCTCCCTATTTTATGGGGTCATATCCGCCTGGATGAAAGGGATGGCACCTGGATAATCTTTTTATCGTTAGCCAAGACCCTTTTACTACTCCATAACTTCTCAAAGCAGAAATGGCATATTCGGAACAACTCGGTTCAAATCTACAACTGCTTGGAAAGAAATAACTTAGACTGTATCGATAGAATCGTATGATAACTATTAAGACCGCTTGCAAAAACTTATCGATCATTCTCATAAAACATTCCCTTAAGGTCATTCTCCAGTTCAGAATAGCTCGTCTCGGCTGATCTGGAAATGTAAAGCAGAGCAATCCTCCCTTTGGTTCTGAAAATTTCCTTATTCTTGCGAACTATCTCCCTTAAAAGCCTTTTTATCCGATTTCGCTCAACTGCTTTTTTTATCTTTCTATTGATTAAGATACAGAAGCTAAAATTTTCTTGGGAATAAGGGCGCACAAACCCGAGCAGATACTTCCCTTTTCTTTTTTCTCCCTGCTGGATAGTCTCCTCGATTTCCTCTTTCTTCTTGATTACCTTAGGTAAAGACTCTTTCATCTGCCCGGCTTGACCGTCAACCTTTTTCTTTTCTTGCCTCTCCTTCTTTGCAATACTTTCCTTCCTCCTTTGGTCGACATTCTTTTAAGAAATCCGTGATCTCTTAATCTCTTAATTCTTGAGGGTTGAAAGGTTCTCTTCATTTCGCATACCTCTTTTCTGTGGTTGATTTTGCAATATAATTTCAATATGCTTTTAGTCAAGCAAAATATCCTTCTTTTACTTCTTTTGATTTCTAGTTGCTTATAGCAGAACGCTAAAGCAGACACTCTTTAATTCAGCCACTATTTTTCAACTTGAACTGCTTCCCCTCTCTTTGAGCTTGAAATTTGTTTCTCTAACAAAAAATAGGGTATCACTTTAAATTTTGTTGGAGTTTTTTTAGAAAATCTCTTGACAAAGAAACCATAAAAGTTATAATGTCGTTACGATAGCTAAGTTCAACTGTGTTAATAAGATGTGGAGAAAATTTTGCGCTTGCAACCTATTGTCGAATATGATTGATTCTACTGGATTGGAGTTGCGAGAATGTGGAAATCTTTCTTTTTAGTCTTACTTAAACCGCTTAACTGAAATACCTTCAACATATTAATTTTTATCAACAACTGTGGATACTTTATCTTTGAAAAACGGTCCTCAGATCTGGGAAGATTGCTTAGGTTTTCTTCAGCATAAAGTAAAAAAACAAAGCTTCTTCACCTGGCTAAGGCCCACCAAAGGGCTTGACTTTTCCGATGACGAGCTAAGAATAGAAGTGCCCAATCGCTTTGTGGCGGAGTGGATAGAGGAGCATTATCCTTCTCTGATTAGAGAAGCAATTAAGTCGGTTACCCAAAAGGAATTGAATCCGATATTCTGCATACGCACCGGAGCCCAGAGAAGCTACGAGCCAAGCCAGAATAACAAAGCCTCACTTGACCAAAAAACCCGCTATCATCCGGCTATCTCACCCCAACTTAATTCTCGTTATACTTTTGATACTTTCGTGGTGGGGGAAAGTAACCGCTTTGCCCACGCAGCTGCCATGGCTGTGGCTGAAGCTCCAGGCAAGACAAAGTTCAACCCGCTCTATATTTATGGAGGAGTAGGGTTAGGAAAAACCCACTTGGCCCAAGCTATTGGGCATCTTGCCCTGGAGGGATACAAGAATATTAAGGTACTTTATGTTACCAGCGAGACCTTCACTAACGATTTCATCAACTCCATTAGCACCAGCACTATGCAGGAGTTCGTCAATCGTTATCGTTCGGTCGATGTTCTCCTCCTGGATGACATCCAGTTTTTCGCCGGCAAGGAAAGCACCCAGGTCCAATTCTTCCACACCTTTAACGCTCTGTATCAGAGCGGAAAGCAGATAGTTTTAACTTCTGACCGGTCGCCCAAAGAGATTAAGGGTTTGGAGGAGAGGCTCCTTTCGAGATTTCAGTGGGGATTAGTAACTGATATCCAGCCACCTGACTTGGAGACCAGAATCGCTATTCTCAACAAGAAGATTGAATCGGACAGTGGCTCGGTCCCACCAGAGGTTGTTACCTTCATAGCCGATAAAATCACTTCCAATATTCGCGAGTTGGAGGGTTCGCTTATTCGGCTTTTGGCTTATGCCTCCCTAAATAGCAAAGAGATCACGGTGGATTTAGCCCAGGAGGTTTTAAAAGATTCCATAAAGAATGGTGTGAAGTTAATCACTATTGAGCAGATTCAAAAAAAGGTCGCGCAAAACTATAATATACCCGAGGATGTTTTATGTTCTAAAAAGAAAACCCAAGAGGTGGTGACAGCCCGGCAAGTAGCGATGTATTTAGCTCGTAACCTGACCAACTCCTCTTTGAAAACTATCGGACTTAAGTTTGGTGGTCGGGACCATTCAACCGTTATTCATTCTTGTACTCAGATAACTGAAAACCTAAAAACTAATCCTGAATTCAAGCGTAAGATAGATGAACTAATAAGCTCTTTGTATGTTTAAATAGTGTTGGCAGGTCTGTTTATAATTGGTGTATATTTGTCTTGTGTTCATAGGTTGGTCTTTATCAACCAAAAACCCACCCCTTCTTAACATTGGGTATCCAATTTAACTTGTTGCGTCTTTTTACCTTTATGGTTATATTCACACAATCAACACAATGATTAGTATTAAAATTTATAATACTTCTTTCTAATAATAAACCCTTAGGGAGGATAAATGAAATTCTCAATCCTAAAAAGCAAATTATTTGACAGTATACAAAAAACGCTTAATGCAGTACCTGGAAAAACACCACTCCCCATACTTTCTAATTTTTTGTTAGAATTTGAAGAGACAAAACTAAAAATCTCCGCCACGGATTTGGATGTTTCCATAACCACCTCCATTCCAATAAAGTCAACTAAAAAAGGAAGCCTGGTTATACCTGCTCGCACCTTTACAGATATAATCCGAGAAGCCCCGGAAACAGAAATTGAGATTAATATCACAGATGAACGTCTGGAGATGAGGATAGATAAAGGGAGTTATAAGATATCTGGCAGCTCCAGCGAAGAATACCCCAAGATCCCAAGCATCCAGGTGGCTAAAGAGATAAATATACCCGGAGAGACATTAGTTCGAATGATAAAGAAGGTTGGGTTTGCGGCTTCAATGGACGAGACCAGGCCAGCCCTAAGTGGTATACTCTGGCAAACCAGTGGAGAGGTAATGTGTATGGCGGCAACAGATGGGCACCGCTTAGCTAAAGTAGCACTGCAAAATACCAAGCTAAAAGGATTGCACAAGGACATAATAATTCCACCCAAAGCCCTAAATTTATTGGTGAAACTATATCAGGGCGACGAGGAATTAGGGGTGATATTCGGGGAAAATAATATCATTTTCAATCTGGGGGATGTTGTTTTGTCCTCCCGTTTGATTGAAGGTCCCTATCCGGACTATGAGCAGGTTATACCTAAGGACAATGATAAGAAGTTGATTGTGAATAAGGAATTACTCGCGAGTTTGGTGAGGAGGGTTTCGGTTCTATCCAACACCCTAACCCACCAGATAAAATTCTCCCTGAAAAAAGACAGTTTGGAGCTTTCCGCCACCAATGCGGAAGTAGGAGGGGAAGCAATTGAGACCTTACCCTGTAACTACAAGAATGAGATTATGGAGATAGGGTATAATGCTAACTACATCCTGGATATCTTAAAACAGGTGGATGGGGATGAGGTGGTATTTGAGCTGGCTACTCCAGTCTCCGCAGGCATGGTCCATTCAGCTTCAAAAGAGAAGGGAGAGGAGTATCTCTGCTTGATAATGCCCCTGCGTTTAAATGAATGATTTTAGACCATTTTGGCCCTTATCTGATTAAACCCAACAAATACATTTGCATTTTTCTCTTTCGCAGCGACTAATGCAAACGCATTAATTTACGTTGAATGAATCTCCCCTTGCCCTCGCCTCGATTCGGCCCGCCTCGGCGAGCCATCGGCGAGACGGGCGAAGCG
>Ga0214474_1000704_pt1 | contig 16129 bp, 27 predicted proteins | sample RVTome_2_FD_187335 | JGI IMG/M metagenome (GOLD analysis project Ga0214474, IMG submission 187335) | Soil microbial communities from uranium-contaminated site in the Upper Colorado River Basin, Wyoming, United States - RVT95D214 HiSeq ...
GGGGACAATGTGTCGATGACAGGGACCTTGATAACGCCGATAGCTATGGAGAAGGAGCTTCGGTTTGCGATACGTGAGGGCGGACATACGGTGGGTGCGGGCGTAATAAGTGAAATCTTGGAATAGCAGAACCGGTCAAGTATATACAGGATAATGATATGATGGAAAAAACTTTGGCTAATCAGAAGATTCGGATCCGATTGAAGGCATATGATCATAAACTCCTTGACCAATCGACAATGGAGATCGTTGAAACAGTGCGGGAGACAGGCGCCAAGATAGCCGGCCCCATACCGCTTCCCACTGTTATCAATAAGTACTGTGTATTGAGATCACCGCATGTGGACAAGAAATCAAGAGAGCAATTTGAAATCCGAACACATAAACGTCTTATTGATATCCTTGAACCTACTCAACAGACTGTTGATGCGCTCATGAAACTGGATCTTGCTAGCGGTGTTGATGTTGAAATTAAATTATAGCAAGTGAAATTTAGTTAAGTTGGAGATCGATACTGATGGTCAATAGGATATTTTGCAGAAAAGTGGGAATGACACGCTATTTCCTCGACGAGGGGGCTTGCGTCCCTGTAACTATAGTCAGGGTTGAGCCGTGTGTGGTGATACAGAAAAAGACTATTAAGAAGGATGGTTATGAGGCCCTACAGGTCGGATTTCAAGAACAGAAAAAAGAGAACAGGCTTAACAGGCCAAGAAGTGGCCATTTAAAGAATGCGGGCGGCAAATTCTTTACATATTTAAGAGAGATCAGAGTAGATGACACAAGCGGATTTGAATTAGGCCAAGAAATCAAGGCAGACATATTTCAGATTGGTGAATCAGTGAAAGCATCCGGCAGGAGCAAGGGGAGGGGATTTGCCGGTGTTGTAAAAAGGTGGGGCTTTTCAGGCGGCAAGGAGACACATGGTTGCATGTCTCATAGAGTCCCAGGTTCCATCGGGACAAGTGCTGCGCCATCCAGGGTGGCGAAGGGAAGAAAGCTTCCCGGAAGAATGGGGTATCAAAGAATGACCATTAAGAATCTCAAGATCCTCGATGTAAGGCCGGAGATGAATATTATAGCGCTCAAGGGGACACTGCCGGGCAGTCGAAATAGCATAATAGAGATCAGTAAGATAGTGACTTCAAAGCGGAAATAGGAAATGACAATGATTGATGTATATAATTTACAGGCGGAAAAGATTTCCCGTATGGAACTTAATGACGATATCTTCGGGGTCCCGGTAAGAAAGGATATCCTGCATCAAGTCGTTGTTAGTCAGTTGAATAATAGGAGATCAGGAAGCGCCTCAACAAAAGGCAGATCCGACGTGAATAAATCCGGGAGAAAACTATGGCGGCAGAAGGGAACAGGCAGGGCCAGGGTGGGGGATGCGGCATCCCCGACTAGGAGAGGCGGCGGTGTGATTTTCGGGCCGACGCCACGTAAATATACAAAAAAGGTTACGAAAAAATTAAAAAGGGCCGCGCTGTTTATGGCATTGACGGATAAGGTCAAATCCGAACGCCTATTTGTTGTGGAAGATTTCAACCTTCCGGAGATAAAGACCAGAAATCTTGTTCAGATTATGAAAAATTTCGAAGCTGATAAGGCGCTTATAGTTATTGAAGAAAAGAATGAGAACCTCGAAAAGTCATCCCAAAACATACCCAGGATTAAAGTCATGAGATATCAAGGACTTAACGTCTACGATGTACTTAAATATAATCACCTTTTTTTATCCCGTTCCGTGATTCCAAAGATTGAGGAGGCATTGATTTCTTAATGGATACATATAATGTGATCAAAGAGCCTCATGTCGCTGAAAAGGTAAACATGCAAAAGGAACTGTTTAATCAGTTAACCTTTAAGGTGGATAGAAGGGCTAATAAGGTGGAGATTAAGAAGGCGGTTGAGAGGTTATTTAAGACAAAAGTTCTGGATGTTAAGACTCTGAATATAAAAGGTAAGAAGCGCAGAGTCGGGAGAAATATTGGCAAAAGACCTGATTGGAAGAAGGCCATTGTTAGATTGGCGCCGGGAGAGAAGGTTGAATTCTTTGAAGGGGTCTAGTTAAAAGGGCCTTGTATCCTGAATATGGAATAATTCATTTGGAGATAATCCAATTTTTATATCAAGTTTTATTGGAGATTTAGATGCCTATTAAGATTCATAAGCCTACGACGCCTGGGCGCAGGTTTTATCAAAGTATTACTTCTGAAGAGATAACACGTAACAGACCTGAGAAAAGCCTTGTCAGACCTTTAAAGAAGACGGGAGGAAGAAACTCTTATGGTCGGATGACCAGCAGACACAGAGGAGGAGGCCATAAGCGTCAATACAGGGTTATTGATTTTAGGCGTAACAAAGATGGTATACCGGCTCGCGTTGCATCCATTGAGTATGATCCAAATCGTTCGGCAGACATTGCCCTATTACATTACGCGGATGGGGAGAAAAAGTATATCTTGGCGATGTCCGGACTTAAGATTGGGGATATCCTTATGTCAGGCCCTCGATCAGAAATAAAGCCCGGAAATACTATGCCCTTAAAAGATATCCCTTTAGGAACCCAGATACACAATATTGAACTCAAGATAGGATATGGCGGACAGATTGTGAGAAGCGCAGGGGCATATGCCCAGTTGATGGCAAAGGAGGGGGGGTACGGCCAGATAAAACTTCCTTCGGGCGAGGTGCGTTTGGTCTCTCTAAATTGCAGGGCAACCATAGGTCAGGTTGGAAATATCGGGCATATGGGCATCAGCCTTGGAAAGGCGGGCAGGAATATATGGAAGGGGAAAAGGCCCCATGTTAGAGGGGTGGCAATGAACCCGGTTGATCATCCTCATGGCGGTGGAGAAGGAAAATCTTCGGGAGGTCGTCATCCGGTAACGCCATGGGGAGTGCCCACCAAGGGATATAAAACAAGGGATAAAAAGAAGGCTAGTAATAAACTGATAATAAAAAGAAGGAAGTAATCAAATAGATTATTCAGAACGGAGGTATAGGATTGCCAAGGTCACTAAAAAAGGGGCCATTTGTTGACGATCATTTGTTAAAAAAGGCCTTGAATGCCCAGGAGACAAGGAGTCGTAACATCATTAAGACATGGTCGAGGAGGTCGACTGTTATGCCGGAATTTGTTGGTCTCACATTCGCAGTGCATAATGGTAAAAAATTTCTGCCTGTATTTGTGACCGAAGACATGGTGGGACATAAATTAGGGGAATTTTCCCCTACAAGGACATTTTTTGGGCATTCAGGAGACAGGAAGACCAAGGTAATTAAAGAGGTGAAAACAGAATGAAATCCACGGCAGTTGCAAGATATGTAAGGTTATCACCAAGAAAGGCGCGATTGGTAATGGATCAGATAAGGGGAAAAAGGGTTGAAGAGGCATTAAATCTTCTCTCATTCATCCCTCCAAAGAGCGCTAACCTATTAAAGAAATTGATACAATCTGCTGTCGCCAACGCCCAGCAGAATTCAGGTGTAGACGTGGATAATCTTTATATTGAAAAGATTTTTGCGGACCAGGGGCCTGTCCTAAAGAGATTTCGTCCTCGCGCTATGGGGCGCGCTGGAAGGATATTAAAGAGAACGAGTCACCTGAAGGTTGTCCTTGACGAGAGAAGGAGTGCTTAGATTGCCAAAACTGTTTGATGGATTTTATGGAGGTAGATATTGGGACAAAAAGTCAATCCGATCGGTTTTAGATTAGGAATCAATAAAGATTGGGATTCAAAATGGTTTTCCGACAAGGGATACAGCGGTTTCATTTTTGAGGACTATAATATCAGAAAATTTTTGAAAAAGAAATTGGAACAGGCCGGTGTTTCAAAGATCGAAATCGAGAGGGCTTCCAATAAAGTAAGGCTGAAGATACATACCGCGAGACCTGGTTTGGTGATCGGGAAAAAAGGCATTGAGATCCAAAACCTGAAAAGGGAACTTGAGAAAAAGATTAAGAGGGAGTTTTTTATCGATATACAGGAGGTTAGGAAACCCGAGGTCGACGCCCAACTGCTGGCTGAGAACATCGCACTCCAGCTGGTAAGGCGGGTGTCCTTTCGCAGGGCAATGAAAAAGGGTGTCACTTCAGCCCTGCGGTTCGGCGTTCAAGGCATCAAGGTGGCCTGTAGTGGAAGGCTGGGAGGCGCGGAGATGGCCAGGAGGGAATGGTATAGAAAAGGGAGGGTCCCTTTACATACTATCAGGGCCGACATTGATTATGGATTCGCAGAGGCGTTTACTACCTACGGCGTGATAGGCATTAAAGTGACGATATTTAACGGCGAGATCTTGCCTGACAAAAAGGATTAGAAGTTATTATGTTTAGCCCAAACAAGGTTAAATACAGAAGAAGACATAAAGGCCGGACCAAGGGGAGGGCCTTCAAGGGAAGCACGTTGGAATTCGGGGACTTTGGCCTGCAGGCGCTTGAACCCGGATTAATGACCGCGCAACAGATAGAGGCGGCGCGCGTGGCGATCAACAGGCACGTAAAGCGGGGGGGTAAAGTCTGGATCAGGGTATTCCCTGATAAGCCCATCACCAAGAAACCCCTTGAAACCCGTATGGGGAAAGGCAAAGGGGCAACTGAGGGGTGGGTTGCCGTGGTGAAGCCGGGCAGAGTACTCTATGAACTGGAAGGAGTGGGTGAAAGTATCGCCGAAGAGGCATTTAGGCTGGCCGGTTTCAAACTTCCCTTCTCTACCAGATTTATTAGCAGGAGATAATAAAATTGAAGGCACAGGAACTCAGGGCTTTAGATAAATCAGGATTGAAGGAGAAGATAACATCGCTCGGGCAGGAGCTTTTTAATCTTAGATTCCAGAAAGCGACGGGGCAACTGGCAAATACCGCCCTTATAGGAAAGACCAAAAGGGATCTGGCGAGGGCAAAGACCCTGCTAAAGGAATTGGAAAACTCCAGCGAGATTGAATGAGGGCAGAATGAATAAACGTGGCGTAAGAAAAAAACTTATCGGGATCGTTATCCGGATCGGCATGGAAAAAACCGCGGTGGTTCTTGTGAACCGTCTTAAAAGACATAAGGCATATACAAAACTCACAAGACAATATTCTAGATATATGGTGCATGATCCACAGAACAGGTGTGAGGTAGGGGATAAGGTCAAGATTATTGAATCCAGGCCAATAAGCAAAAGAAAGAGATGGCAGCTTATTGAGATTTTGGAAAAAGGCGTGAAGAAGGATCTGGATAGCGGGATCGACCAGATACTGGAGCAGATTCCATGATACAGTCTAGTTCTAAATTGAAGGTAGCTGACAATTCCGGGGCTAAATTACTCCTTTGTATCAAGGTCCTGGGGGGATCAAAAAGGAGATACGCCAGCGTGGGAGATATTGTTATCGTATCCGTTAAGGAGGCCATGCCGAATTCAAAGGTAAATAAAGGCAGCGTAATGAGGGCAGTTATTGTCAGGACCGTAAAAGAGATACACAGGCCGGATGGTTCTCATATAAAGTTTGATGATAACTCAGCGGTGCTTATTAATCAGCAGAATGAACCAATAGGGACCAGAATTTTCGGTCCTGTTGCAAGAGAGTTAAGGGCGAAACGATTTATGAAAATAATATCTCTGGCCCCAGAAGTGCTGTAAAGATATCCTATCATCGGAGTGAAATAAGTGCTTAAGAAAGCTAAACATCCATCCATTAAAAAGAATGATAAGGTTATAGTCCTTGCGGGAAAAGAACAAGGGAAAATTGGTAATGTGCTCAAGGTCGACATGGAAAAAGGCCAGGCGATTGTAGAGAAAATAAACGTGATAAAAAGACACTCCAGGGCAAGATCCAAAACCCCCAAAGGCGGGATAGTAGAAAAAGAGGCACCGATACATATCTCCAACCTTATGTTGATATGTAATAAATGTGCTGAACCAACAAGGATCGGCAAACGAATCCTGGAAGACGGATCAAGGGCCAGAGTCTGTAAAAAATGCGGTGAGTTATTGAGTGATTAATATCATATATTTTTGATGATGTTGAGGAGGAGGAGTTGTCTCGACTTAAGGATAAATATGAAAAAGAAGTGGTGCCTGCCATGATAAAGGAGTTTGGATACAGGAGTATTATGGCGGTTCCACGAATAAAAAAAGTAATATTGAATATGGGCCTTGGCGAAGCCATATACAATATAAAAGTCCTTGATAAAGGCGTTGAGGAGCTATCACGTATAGCAGGGCAGAAACCGATTATCAGAAAGGCGAAAAAGTCCATAGCTGGATTTAAGCTTCGCGAAGGAATGCCGATAGGTTGCATGGTGACGTTGAGACGTGACAGGATGTATGATTTTTTAGATAAGTTATTCAATATCGCCCTGCCACGGGTGAAAGACTTCAGGGGATTGTCAGAAAAGATCTTTGACGGCAGGGCTAACTGTTCGATTGGAATAAAGGAACAGATCATATTTCCTGAAATAGAGTACGATAAGATTGAAAAGATCAAAGGTCTGAACGTTACCATTGTGACAACAGCTAGAACTGATGTTGAAGGTCATTTTTTATTGAAACTTCTTGGAATGCCTTTCAGAAATTGACATGGAGGTCTACTTGGCAAAAAAGTCCCTAATTGCAAAAGCTCAAAAAAAACTAAAATATTCATCTCGTTATTATACCAGATGTCCAATTTGTGGCAGGCCAAGGGCCTTTTTAAGAAAATTTGGGATTTGCCGAATATGTTTTCGCAACATGGCGTTAAGAGGAGAGATCCCCGGAGTGGTTAAGTCGAGCTGGTAGCACGAATTTTAAAATGATAGATAGTTACAAGGAGTCTTTTAAATGGGCATGACAGATCCGATTGCCGATATGCTGACGAGGATAAGGAATGCGTTGACCGCGTCCTATAACACAGTGGATATCCCTGGTTCAAGAGAGAAAATAGATATTGCCAAGGTCTTAAAGTCAGAAGGCTTTATTAAAAATTATAAGATTATGGCGGATAAACGGCAAGGAATAATGAGGATCTTCTTTAAATACGATGAAAAAGGAGAATCCGTGATTGTAGGGCTTAAAAGGGTCAGTAAACCGGGTTGCAGGATCTATAGAAAGGCCGACAAAATACCCCGGGTACTTAATGGGTATGGGATAAACATCCTTTCCACGTCAAAGGGGGTAATGACTGACAGCCAGGCAAGAAAGATGGGGATCGGGGGGGAAGTCATCTGTTCAATCTGGTAGAGAAATGCTTTATAGCTGTCATATTAAGAATTTTGTTGATCCAATTATGTTGTGATGCCTTAAATGGGAGGTCTTAAATGTCACGAATAGGCAAGATGCCTATACCTATTCCGAAAGAGGTTAAAGTTGAACTGACGGGTGATTCTTTAACAGTCAAGGGCCCTAAGGGCGAACTTAGATGTAAGATCCACCCTAAGATAAAGATAGACATGGAAGATGGTCAAGTCCGAGTTTCAATAAATACTGTGGACAAGGAGTCTAAATCCTGCCACGGACTTTTTAGGGCCTTGATCGCAAACATGATTACAGGAGTAAGCAAGGGTTTTGAAAGGGTTCTTGAGATAGTAGGCGTTGGTTATAGGGCGGAATTATCAGGCAGAACAGCCACTTTTTATCTTGGATACTCCCACCCTGTTGTCTTCGAGCTGCCTGAGGGCATAAATGCGGAGATTGAAAAGACAAAGGTTACACTGAGAGGGATAGATAAAGAACTGCTTGGCAGGACCGCCGCAAAGATCAGGAGTTTCAGAAAACCCGAACCTTACAAAGGGAAAGGCATTAAATATGCGGAGGAGACTATCAAACGGAAGGCAGGTAAGACAGGAGCCAGGGAATAGAAAATAGGAAATCAGGATAACTTGTAGATAAGGTAATAATTATGGGAGTTTTAAGCAAGGCCGAAGCAAGACTAAAGAGGAAGAAAAGGATTAGAAAAAAACTAATCGGCACAACAGAGAGACCGCGGTTGACAATTTTCAGAAGTGCGAAAAATATATATGTGCAGATCGTCGATGACACTACCTCAAGAACGCTTGCAGAGGCATCCTCTTTATCAAGAGATATAAAGTCTCAGATTACCGGAAAGGGCGGCAATAAAGAAGGAGCCTTAATAATCGGCAAACTTATCGCAGAAAGGGCTTTGGAAAAGGGGATAAAAAGGATTATTTTTGACAGAAACGGCTTCTTATATCATGGCCGTGTAAAGGCCCTTGCAGATGCGGTTAGGGAGCATGGTTTAGAATTTTAAAAAAACCATTCATTATAAGGAGAAAGACATCCTCTAAATAACGCTATCAAGGAGAGGCACATTGTATAAAGAAGAAGGCCAGGTTGAATTAATTGAAAAGATAGTTCATATCAATCGAGTCGCCAAGGTGGTAAAAGGCGGTCGTCGGTTCAGCTTCAGCGCTATTGTCATTGTTGGCGACAAAAAGGGCATGGTCGGCGGAGGATTAGGAAAGGCTAACGAGGTCCCTGAAGCCATCAGGAAAGGCGTTGAAAAAGCCAGAAAAAGCATGAAACCCGTGAGTATTATTGACGGCACGATACCTCATGAAGTTATAGGGAAATGGGGAGCGGCTCGCGTCCTGATCAAACCTGCTGGCCCTGGAACAGGTATTATAGCGGGCGGAGCGGTCAGGGCCGTTTTAGAGGCCGCCGGCGTCCAGAATATCTTAACTAAATGTCTAGGTTCACATAATCCTCATAACCTTGTTAAGGCAACATTAAGAGGGCTACGCTCCTTGAGAAGTCCTGAAGAGATCGCTAAGCGGAGAGGAAAAGGCTCCCAAGAATCATCCGGTTAAGAGATATTATTTATTTCAAGAAATGAAGAGTTTTATTATGACTGACACCATACATGTTACCCTTATAAAGAGCGGAATCGGGAAAAATAAAAAGATTCGTCAGACCTTAAGGGGCTTGGGTTTGAACAGATTGAATAAAACAGTAAGCCTTAAAAATACACCGGCCATAAGAGGTATGATAAATAAGGTCTCCTTTATGGTCAAGGTTGATATCTAATCAAGGGGGATAATAAATGAGGCTCAATGATCTTTCCCCGATAAAAGGTTCAAGACAAAAAAGAAAAAGGGTTGGCAGGGGACCTGGTTCCGGGCATGGAAAGACCTCCTGTCGGGGACATAAAGGGCAGAAGGCTCGCGCAGGCGCAAAGAAAGGTCCTGGATTCGAGGGCGGTCAGATGCCTTTCCAGAGAAGACTCCCCAAAAGGGGCTTTAAAAATATCTTTAAAAAAGAATATGAACTGATAAATATCGGCGATCTGAATAAGTTCGAGGCTGGTACGGTCTTGGATGTCAATTCCCTGAAGGAAGAGGGGCTTATAAGGGGCACAAAATACGGCGTAAAGCTTCTTGGCGATGGAGAGATCTCTCACTCTCTCGCGATTAAGATACACAAGGTGAGCAAAAAGGCCAGAGAGAAGGTTGAGGCCGCTGGAGGAAAAGTAGAACTGGTATGACCATGTTCAATTATAGGACGGAACGGAGATAGCGACAATTGATTGGCGGCTTTCAAAATATTTCCAAGATCCCTGAACTGAAAAAACGGATATTTTTCACCCTCTGTATGCTGGCTGTTTACAGGCTGGGGTGCCATATCCCGACCCCAGGCGTTGACGGAACGGCACTATCAGCCTATTTCAGCTCGAAGCAGGGGACCCTATTCGGTCTTATAGATATGTTTTCAGGCGGCGCGCTGAGCACAATGTCCGTGATGGCTCTGGGTATTATGCCCTATATCAGCGCCTCAATTATCTTGGAGCTTCTCAGTGTCGTAGTGCCGTATCTTGAAAAGTTGAAAAAGGAGGGCGAACAGGGCAGGAAGAAGATTGTCCAGTACACGCGTTATGGAACTGTTGTATTGAGTGCTATCCAGGGTTTTGGCATCGCCATCGGGCTGGAAAGAATGACAAGCCCCGGCGGCACCATGATCGTTCCGATGGGAGGATGGGGCTTCAGGCTGCTCGCAGTTATTACACTTACGGCGGGGACGGCATTTCTGATGTGGCTGGGGGAACAGATCACAGAGAGAGGCATCGGCAACGGGATATCTCTGATTATATTTGCGGGTATAGTCGCAAGGTTTTTCCCGAGCGTGCTTCAGACCTTCCAATTGGTCAGGATCGACCAGATCAGCATCTTCTTATTGATCATTATTGTTGCCTTAATGATTGCCGTGGTGACGTTTATTGTCTTTGTAGAGAGAGGTCAGAGGCGCATACCTGTCCAATATGCCAAGAGGGTTGTGGGAAGAAAGATGTACGGAGGACAGAGCACTCATCTGCCGCTTAAGATCAATACATCAGGGGTAATCCCTCCGATATTTGCTTCTTCCATTATTATGTTTCCGGCTACAATAGCGAGTTTCATAGATGTCAGTAATATACCATGGCTCGAGTATATCGTTGGTTCTTTAAACAGGGGAGGCGTCATCTATAATCTGATCTATGTTGTATTTATAATCTTTTTCTGTTTTTTTTATACGGCGGTCCACTTCAACCCTGTGGATGTGGCGGATAACATGAAAAGATACGGCGGATTTATCCCGGGTATCAGGCCGGGGAAAAACTCAGCCGAATATATAGACCGGGTTCTGACTCGAATAACCTTCAGCGGCGCTATCTATGTATCTGCTGTGTGTGTCTTGCCGCAGCTCTTGATTACTAAGTTTGGCGTGCCTTTTTATTTCGGAGGTACCAGCCTGCTGATCGTTGTCGGGGTCGCCATGGATACCGCCAGCCAGATTGAGTCCCATATGTTGACAAGGCATTATGAGGGTTTCCTGAAAAAAGGATTGGCACGGGTACGGTAATTTTACAAGGACAGTAAGGTTAGGAGATTGTATCTATTATGAAAGTCAGGGCTTCAGTTAAAAAGATGTGCAACAAATGCAAGATAATAAAACGTAAAGGCGTTGTTCGAGTAATCTGTGAAAATCCCAGGCATAAGCAGAGGCAGGGTTAATAAACAAACACAAGGGGAGATAGAGATTGGCAAGGATAGCAGGCATTGATTTACCAAGAAATAAGAGGATTGAGATCGCCTTGACCTATATCTATGGGATCGGAAAAGGCCGTTCGCAGAAGATACTAAAAGAGGCTGGTGTTGATCCGGACATAAAATCAGATCATCTGACCGAAGGCCAGATAACCAGTATCAGGGACATCATTGATGAAAAATATAAGGTTGAGGGTGATCTCAGACGTGAAATATCCATGAATATCAAGAGATTAATGGATCTCGGCATGTATCGCGGATTGAGGCATAGAAGGGGCCTGCCTGTGAGAGGTCAAAGGACCAGTACCAATGCCAGGACCAGGAAAGGGCCTCGAAGATCCATTATGAGTAAACGGAAAAAAATAGAGGCATAAGGGAGATCTATGGCCAAGCGAGTTAAGAAGGGACCGAAAGCCAAAAAAGAGAAAAAAAGCGTAACTTCGGGTATAGTCCATATCCATTCTACTTTTAACAATACGTTAATCACGATTACTGATAATGAGGGAAATGTGATTACCTCATCAAGTGCCGGTAGACATGGATTTAAGGGATCAAAGAAGAGCACTCCGTTTGCCGCACAGATGGCGGCCCAGGGGGCGTTAAAGCAGGCCATGGAGCAGGGATTTAAGACAGCTGAAGTAAGGATTAAGGGACCAGGGGTGGGCAGAGAGGCTGCCCTCAGGGCCCTTCAAGTGGAGGGATTTACAGTCACTGTAATAAGGGATGTTACCCCGATCCCCCATAATGGATGCCGTCCTCCAAAAAGACGGAGGGTGTAGGACATTTAACATTTGTCATTGGACATTTAACATTTATCATTGGACATTTAACATTTGTCATTGGACATTTAACATTTGTCATTGATAATCTATCATTTGACATTGAACATTTAACATTGAACATCTGGGAGGCTCTGATTTGGGCAGATATTCCGGTTCATCATGCAGACAATGCCGGCGGGAAAATTTAAAGCTCTTTCTAAAGGGAGACCGTTGCTACGGCGATAAATGCGCCTTTGAAAGAAGGCCTTATGCGCCTGGGCAACATGGTCAAAGGCGCAGCGGGAAGATCTCTGATTATCAATTGCAATTGAGAGAAAAGCAGAAAGTAAAAAGGATCTATGGCGCATTGGAAGGACAGTTTAGGCGATACTATTACCAGGCTGAAAAGGAAAAAGGAATCACGGGAATAAACCTTTTGCTCATACTTGAATGCAGGCTGGATAATATAGTCTATAAAATGGGATTCGCGTCCTCCAGAAGGCAGGCAAGGCAGCTTGTAAGGCATAATCATTTTTTAGTAAATAATAAAAAGGTGAATATCCCCTCTTATCAGGTAAAACCAGGGGATATAATTGAAGTTAGGGAAGGCAGCAGAAAGGTCAAGAATATTCTGGATGCCATGGATACGGTTATAAGGAGAGGGATTCCAAGCTGGATAAGTCTGGAAAAAGAAAAGTTCAGAGGAATCCTAACGGCCGTCCCCAACAGGGAAGACCTGACTATGCCCATACAGGAACAGCTCATAGTTGAGTTATATTCCAAGTAGCGTATGGGTATATTTTTTTATTAAAACATATGGAACATTATGGAGGTACTTTTTTGGGAGATCTTAAATCAAGAAATTGGAGAGAGTTAATAAAACCGAAAAGTATCATAATGGAAGAGGATAACCATTCGATTTATTACGGGAAATTCGAATGTGAACCTCTCGAAAGAGGATTCGGTATAACTATTGGAAATTCTTTGAGGCGCATCCTTCTATCGTCACTACAGGGAGCTTCGATCGTATCAGTAAAGTTTGATAATGTCCTTCATGAATTTTCTTCGATCCCTGGAGTGATAGAAGATGTCACCGAGATTATCCTCAATCTGAAAGAGATTAATCTGAAGTTAATAGATACTGAGGAGGCGGTGATCTATCTAAACAAGGAAGGTGAAGGGGTCGTTACAACCGGTGATATCCAAATACATGAATCAATCGAGGTATTAAATCCTAAACAGCCGATCGCGACAATGACCAGCAAAGGCAGGCTTAATATGGAGATGGTGGTAAGGATGGGGAAGGGATATGTCCCTGCTGAGAAAGACACCGGCTCCAATCAACCAATTGGAGTGATACTTCTTGACGCCAGCTATTCGCCTATTAAGAAGGTAAATTATGTAGTAACTAACGCCAGGGTCGGTCAGATCACGGATTATGATAAATTAACCATGGAGATCTGGACAGACGGGAGCGTATCACCGGAGGACGCGCTAGCCTATTCCGCGAAGATTCTTAAAGAGCAGATGATCCCTTTCATTAATTTTAAGGAAGAGCCGGAGCCTGTCGAAGAGGAAGAGGAAGAAGGGGTGAAGCTGAATGAGAATCTTTTCAGGCCCGTATCAGAGCTTGAGCTGTCAGTTCGGTCGGCTAATTGTCTGAAAAATGCCGAAATCACAATGATAGGTGAACTTGTTCAGAAGACGGAAGGGGATATGTTGAAGACAAAGAATTTCGGCAGGAAGTCCTTGAACGAAATAAAGACGATACTTTCGGAGATGGGTCTTTCTCTGGGAATGAAGCTCGAGAATTTTCCTCCTAAAGAAACATCAGCAGAAGTGAGCAAAAAAGAAAAAGAAAAGGATTCGAATAAATGAGGCATCAAAGGACAGGAAGGAACCTGGGACGCAATTCGAGTCACAGGAAGGCCTTGCTCAGAAATATGGTAACCTCCCTTTTCAACCATGAGCAATTGGAAACGACCGATGCTAAGGCAAAGGAGTTAAGGCCGGTGGCGGAAAAGATGATCACCCTGGCAAAAAGAGGGGACCTTCATGCAAGGCGCGCGGCCTTGTCTTATATAAAGGATAAACCGGCAATGCACAAACTCTTTGATGAATTAAAAGGGCGTTATGTTGACCGGCAGGGCGGCTATATCAGGATAATTAAAAAAGGCATTAGAAAAGGAGATGGGGCCCCTATCTCTGTCATTCAACTTCTGCCCGCTGATGAAGGCAAGAAAAAGGGCAAAACAACTGAAAAGGCAAAGGCCAAAAAAACTGAAAAGGCAAAGGCTAAGACAAAGGCTAAGGCAAAGGCCGAAGCTTCTGAATCCGCTTCATAAGTTGATACCTTAAATCCATCATTCCAACAATTCATATTCAATAATTTCCTCCCCCTTTTAGGGGGAGATAGAGGGGGTCTCAATAAGAAAATATAAAAATCTGGAGACCCCACCTTAATCCTCCCCTAAGAGGGGAGGAGAATTTGTGAAATCAATTCCCTTTCCGTCATTCCCCGGCTTGCCCGCCCTGACGCGACTTCCGGATGAATGACAATTGTATTACTATACATATGTCTAAAATCACAAAATAGACATTTCTTTTAATAACGGTCTGGGCCAGGGTCCGGGGAATCCAGAAAAAATAATTATAATAGGAGATTTTATAACTTGAACATTAGAAAAAAATCTAATAATATGGAAAATAAATTAATCATTTAAACCATCAGGACATGACATATTATCTGTATATAAATGATAGTAACCTCCTTACTGAGATTCCGGTAAGGAGGTTTTTTTTAAGAGGAGGTTTAAATGAAGGCATTTAATCATAAAGATATTTTGGGTATGGGGCAATTATCCGTCAGTGATATTGAGCTGATCCTGGATACGGCGGACTCTTTAAAGGAGATCTCACAGCGGGAGATAAAGAAGGTGCCTACCCTGAGAGGTAAGACCGTTGTCAATTTCTTTTATGAACCGAGCACAAGGACCAGGACGTCTTTTGAAATGGCCGCAAAAAGGCTCAGTGCCGATACGCTAAGCCTCTCCTCAACAGGCAGCAGTATGGTAAAGGGAGAGACCCTTATCGACACCGCGAAAAATCTTCAGGCAATGAGCCCGGACCTGATAGTCATCAGGCATTCATCCACCGGCGCCCCTCATCTCCTTGCGAGACAGGTTAAGGCCGGGATTATAAACGCGGGCGATGGGACAAACGAGCACCCCACACAGGGGCTCCTTGATCTATACACAATCAGGGAAAAAAAGGGCAGAATCAGCGGCCTGAAGGTGGCTATCATCGGGGATATCGAACATAGCAGGGTGGCGCGGTCTGATATAATTGGCCTGTTAAAAATGGGAGCTGAGGTGACTATATCAGGTCCTCCTACAATGATCCCGTTAAGGGCTGATTCCCTCGGCGTTAAGGTGGAATATAATCCTGCTGAGGCGATTAAGGATAAGGACGTTATTATAGTATTGAGGATACAGCTGGAAAGACAGAATAAGATGCTTTTTCCGAGCATCAGGGAGTATTCAAGCTGTTTCGGCATTAATAAGGAGATCATGAGGAACGCCAGGGAGGATGTTATTATTATGCATCCCGGCCCGATAAACAGGGGAGTAGAATTGTCGTCAGATGTCGCTGATGGGCCCTTTTCAGTAATCCTTGACCAGGTTGCCAACGGCGTTGCCGTGCGTATGGCCTTGCTTTATCTCTTAATGGGGGGAGTCAAAAGTGAAGACGTTGATTAAGGGAGGAGATGTAGTTGACCCGGTGAGGGAGGTTGTTGAGAGGCTGGATATTGTCATCGAAGAAGGCAGGATATCAGAGATTTTGCCATCCGGCGAAATAAAAAAAACAGGACCTCAAACAGCCGTAATTGACGCGTCAGGGAAGATCGTGCTGCCGGGCATGATTGATATGCACGTGCATCTGAGAGAACCCGGGCACGAATATAAAGAGACAATAGCCTCCGGTTGCCTGGCAGGCGCGTCAGGCGGTTTCACCGCCCTTGCATGTATGCCCAACACAGACCCCACGAATGATAACAGTTCAGTAACGGAATTCATCTTAAGACAGGCGCGCAAGGCCGACATCCTTAAGGTATACCCGATAGCGTCCATCACAAAGGGAAGAAAAGGGGAGGTGCTTACGGAATTCGGCGACCTGCGCAAGGCCGGGGCAGTCGGCGTCACGGATGACGGTTCACCGGTAACCGACAGTCACGTCATGCGAATGGCCATGGAATACGCGAGGTATCATAACCTGACGGTTATCTCCCACTGTGAGGACATAAATCTGTCAGAAGGAGGACTGATGCATGAGGGATCTGTCTCAGCCCAGATCGGTCTCAAGGG
>Ga0214474_1000706_pt1 | contig 16066 bp, 12 predicted proteins | sample RVTome_2_FD_187335 | JGI IMG/M metagenome (GOLD analysis project Ga0214474, IMG submission 187335) | Soil microbial communities from uranium-contaminated site in the Upper Colorado River Basin, Wyoming, United States - RVT95D214 HiSeq ...
ATGTATAATTTTTATTGTTTTTAAAAGTGAAGAAATGAACTTAAGGGAAAATACCTCTCGCTTTCTCATTTTTGTTCTCTTTTTTATCCTTATTCTCGTTTTTGCCTGCTCCATGCCATCTTGGTTCCCGATTGAAAAGGGACCCCCTCATAAGGCAAAAAAGAAAGAGTTGTTAGATAAAGAAGTGATCATTATTGATAAAGAAGAGTATGTCAAGGTCTTAAACCCAAAAGCCTCTGATGGAAAAGATCAACCTAAATATCTTTATATTCCCATCAATGAATACCTTTCCAGAAGAGAAGATTTTAACACCTTGGCCATTCAGAAGGAGGAAGTTAAAAAAGAATCCACCACTGCTTCCACGAAATCATCCTCTTCCATAGAAGAAGGGGGGCTCATTGTATCTCCATCGATACCAAGGTTTTCAGGTTTAAAGAAAAAAGTGCTGATCACGTACTTTGATGATCGAACCAATAAGGGCGAAGAGGTGTTTGGAGACTGGGTGGCTGAAAAGTTGATGAGAGAGGTAGACCGGAGGTCTCTACAACCCCTCTTTGTCGACTATCAAACAGTCATAGAATTCCTTGAAAAAAAGGAAACTGATTTAAAGGATCTTGAAACCCCTAAGGTCCTCCAACTACTTAACGAAGTTTTTGGGATCCAGGTTTTAGTCGTTGGGCAACTCTCAGGCCCCTATGTCTTCACTTCCAAGACCACTAAAGATCAAGAAGGAACGGCTTCAGCCATTATTAAAATAGATATAATGTTAGTGGACACCCTCTCTCGAAAAACCCTTAAAACCCTATCTGCTCATAATCCCATCATTGCGACCAAAGAAAAGGGATCGTTTTCTGCAGAGAAGGCCAAAGTCAAAGCGATCGATTTCACCATCGCTGACTTGGGGCGGTTGCTTGCCAGAGAAATTGATGGAATGGATTGGTTTTGTCGGATCGCCAAAGTTGAAGGTGAAGAGGTCTATATCAATGCCGGAAGATTAACCGGCCTTAAGGTGGGAGATGTGATGGAGGTGTTCCGGCCCAGCGGATCTGGGGAACGAGGAGAAATCAAAGGTAAGATTCAAATTTCAGACTTTTTGGGGATTGACGCCTCAATGGGCAGATTAATCCAAGGAAATATTCCCGATGTAAATGACATCTTGACACTGGCCAAAAACGAAGGGACCTAAATCTTCCATATGGCTTTCCACCTCTTTCAATAAACCGTTGGGTTAGCCATCATTGAAACTGTCCCATTGGGAAATGATTCCCAATTGCCATTACATCGCTCATCTTCGGATTGAAATTGTCTTTTTCTTATCGCCAGGAAGGAGGTTTTGATTTTATGTTCCAGATCGGTGACAAAGCAGTTTTTCCAGGGCATGGTGTTGGAATCATTGAAGCCATTGAGACAAAACAAATCTCTGGTAAAGAACAGACCTTTTTCATCCTTCGGATTTTAGAAAACGGAATGACCATCATGATCCCTCGGGATAATGTGGAAGCAGCCAAGTTAAGGGAGGTCATTCGGAAAATTGATGCCCGGAAGGTCATCGAAATCCTAAAGGACCGGGATGTCGCCATTGATAATCAGACCTGGAATCGGAGATACCGTGAGTATATGGAAAAAATCAACACCGGGTCAATCTATGGCATTGCTGAAGTGCTCCGAGACCTCCATCTCCTGAAGACAGAGAAAGAACTCTCCTTCGGGGAGAGGAAAATTATGGATGTGGCCAAAAATCTCTTGGTCAAGGAGTTGGCCATCGCTCGGAAAGTGAAAGAGTCGGATATTTTGAGGGAGATCAAATCCATCTTCGGATCATGAACTCTCCAAAATCTTCATCATTTCCTAATTGAGATGTCTTCATCTATCATCTATCCATGGAAAGGAGGTGAACAGGTTGGGCTCTTGGATTCTTCGTATTTTATTGTTCCTCATCTGCGGAATCAGCGGGTATTATTTAACCAAGGGGATTTCTCCCTCTCCAAGAATTGCCCTCTTGGGACTCATCGGTGGACTTTTCCTAACCGTTTTGACCCTTCTGATCGAGAAGGTGCTGATAAAGATCCCTTTGAAAAATCTTTTAGGAAGCTTTATCGGATTGATCCTCGGAATCGTAATCTCTAATCTCCTCTCTGACGTCTTTTTCTTTAATCTATATAACCATCAACAAACCGTTTTTCCCATTTTGATTATCCTTTATGGAGTATGTGGATATATAGGGCTGCGGATCGGCTTTAAGAAGGGAGAAGAAATTCATCTCTCCGGTTGGAAACTCTTTTCGAAAAATATTCCTCAAAGTGAGAATAAGAAAATTTTAGATACCAGTGTGATCATCGATGGCCGTATCGCTGATATCACAGAAACTGGTTTTTTAGAGGGAGCATTAATTATTCCACAATTCGTTCTCAATGAACTCCAACATATCGCTGACTCCTCCGATTCCATCAAACGGACGAGGGGGAAAAGGGGGTTAGAGGTCCTTCATCACATCCAAAAACAGGCCAGTATTGATGTACAAATTGTGGATAATGATTATCCTTCTATCAAAGAGGTTGATTCAAAATTGATTGAATTGGCTAAAGAGGTCCGCGGAAAGATCATCACCAATGACTCCAACCTCAATAAGGTGGCAGAGCTCCAGGGAATTGAGGTATTGAACATCAATGAATTAGCCAATTCGATAAAACCTGTGGTCCTACCAGGAGAGGAGATTAATGTCAAAATCCTCAAAGAGGGAAAAGAAATGGGACAGGGAGTGGCTTATCTTGATGATGGAACGATGATTGTGGTTGACAATGGAAGGAAACAGATGGGAAAGATGGTCGATGTGATTGTCACCAGCGTTCTCCAAACCCCTGCGGGGAGAATGATCTTTGCTCGTCCTAAGGAGGAAGCAAATCGAGAAAATAAGGGGAAGGATTATTATTACCCTCTTGACAGTGAATTTTAACCTTCTCCCCTCACCCCATCCCCCTCCCTGAGGAGGCTGTATCATCATTGGGGAAATGGTTAAAAATATCATGCTGAACTTGTTTCAGTATCTAATAGAATCGAATACTTACGAGACCCTGAACCAGGGTTGGGGTGACAAAAAGGGGGTTACGAAACAGTCTCGAGGGGAGAGGGGAAAGGTGAGTTTTTTTAATGATTGAACGATGAATGCTTACGCAGTGGTTGTCTCCGCTGGGAAAGGACATCGCTTCATGGAGGGGAGGAAGAAACAATTCTACCTCCTCGAAGAAAAACCCATCCTTGTCCATACCCTTGAGAAATTTGAGGCCTGTCCTCTAATCCGTTCCATCCTCCTGGTGGTTGGACAGGAAGATATGGATTACTGCCTGAAAGAAATCATCGAAAAACATAAATTTCAAAAGGTCTCCCAGATCGTCCCGGGTGGAAGACGAAGGCAAGAGTCTGTAAAAAATGGAATAGATGTCCTTCCAAAGGATGTGGACATTGTGGCGATTCATGACGGAGTCCGACCTTTCATCACCAGGGCAATGATCGAGGATTCGATTCATTCGGCTGTACGAAATGGGGCGGTGGTATTAGCCATGCCGGTGAAGGAAACCATTAAGGTTTCCAATCCGAATGGAACCGTTCTCAAAACATTAGATCGGGAATCCCTTTGGCAGATTCAGACTCCCCAAACCTTTCAGGTCAATATCATTAAAGAGGCTTATTATCGGGCAACAGAGGAGGGATTTGTCGGGACAGATGATGCTTCTCTTGTCGAACGGATAGGAGTGAAAGTTCATATCCTCCCAGGATCTTACACCAATATTAAAATAACCACTCCAGAAGATCTGTTGTTGGCCAATCTCATTCTTAAAATGAATGCCTCTACAAAAGAAGGTTCAGCAGGAGGGACAAAAACCAAATGAGAGTGGGTTTTGGATATGATGTCCATGCTTTCGTTTCCGGCAGACCATTGATCTTGGGAGGAATTAAAATCCCTTACCTATTTGGATTGAAGGGACATTCGGATGCGGATGTTCTCATCCATGCGATTTGTGATGCCTTATTGGGGGCTATTGCAGAGGGCGATATTGGAAAGCATTTCCCGGACACCGACTCCCAATACAGAGATATCAAAAGCACAATTCTTTTAAAAAAGGTGCTGATCAAGGTGAGAGAGAGGGGATTCTACCCCCTTAATATTGATGCCACTATTGTGGCCCAGAAGCCAAAACTCTCTGATATCATCCCCAGGATGGTAAAAGAGATCGCAGAGGTCCTGGAGATCGAGACAGAAAAGGTGAATGTTAAAGCCACCACAACAGAGGGCCTGGGATTTACCGGTCGAGAAGAAGGAATCGCCGCCTATGCCGTGGCATTGGTGGAAAAGGACTGACAGCATAGCGCAGAACGCATAGAGCAAAGCGCAAAAGCTTATGTAACACACTATTATTTTTTCAATACGCCTCATGCGATTCATCTGAGGATTTCAAATGGGTTCAAACGTTCGAGTTCGATTCGCTCCTGCTCCTACTGGGCTTCTCCATATTGGAAATGCTCGGACTGCCCTTTTCAATTTCCTCTTTGCGAAAAGAAATCAAGGAAAATTTGTTCTCCGTATTGAAGATACGGATTTAGGGAGATCAACCGATATCTCCATTGATCGGATCATAGAAGATCTCAAATGGTTGGGTATTTTTTGGGAAGAAGGCCCTGACCAAGACGGATCCGTTGGCCCTTATCGCCAATCTCAACGGGTATCCATCTACCGGGAATTTGCCGATCGGTTATCTCAAGAAGGGAAAAGTTACAAATGTTTTTGCTCCGAAGAAAGACTTGAAAAACTTAGAAAAGAACAACTCTCCAAAGGAAAGATGCCTCGGTATGATGGGCGGTGCCGCTCCCTCTCTAAAGAAGAAATTGCCAAGATGGAATCTTCTGGCCTCCAGCCCGTCCTTCGATTTCGAGTGGGTGCGGGGCCGATCCTCTTTGAGGACCTCATCCATGGAAAGATGCGTTTTGATTCTGCTGGGATTGGTGATTTTATCATCGTTCGCTCAGATGGGATGGCCGCTTATAATTTTGCTTGTGTTATTGATGACCATTTGATGCAAATCACTCATGTCATTCGAGGGGAAGACCATCTTTCCAATACGCCCCGGCAGATCCTCCTCTATCAGTCTTTATCCTGGCAATCCCCCCTCTTCGCTCACCACCCGCTGATCCTTGGATTGGACCGGTCTCCATTGAGCAAACGCCATGGTGCCACGGCTGTCTCACAATATCGAGATGAAGGCTTCTTGCCAGAAGCCCTTCAGAATTATCTCATTCTTTTAGGCTGGACACCTCCTTCTGGGCAAGAAACCCTTCCATTAGAAAGAATGGTAGAGGGATTTTCAATCCAGGCCATTTCACGAAGCGCTCCCATTTACAATCGAAAAAAACTGGAGTGGCTAAACAGTTTCTACATCCGAGAGAGAGAGGAAGAGCAACTTTCCAAAATCCTGATTCCCTACCTTCAAAAGGCTGGTATACGGATCGATCAAGTCGATCTTCACTGGCTAAATCAAGTCTCAGGGGTTTTAAAAGAAAATCTGGTTCTCCTTTCACAGGTAGAAGAATATTTAGGGATTTTCTTCGATGAAAAATTCTTCTTCGAGGATAGGGCCAAAACCATGCTCTTGGATTCCAAGAATCGAGAAATCCTTCATTCTGTTCTCAATATATTAAAGGACTCATCAGAAATCGGATCGAATGAAGAGAATTCCCTACTCGCCCGATTGGAAAAAATGACAGGATACAAAGGGAAAGATCTCTATACTCCCCTGCGGGCTGCGGTTACTGGTAAAACAAAAGGCCCTGAGCTGGTTAAGACCCTTCCTCTTATCGGGAGGGAAAGAATCATCAAACGTTTGAAAATGGCATTGGAACTTTCTTGATTAATGATAATCAAAATCTCCCTTAATCCCCCTTTGCCAAAGGGAGGGTGGGAGGGATTTTAAGAACGAAATCAATGACTATCTGCATCTACAACACCTTGACTGGTAAAAAAGAAGATTTCGTTCCCCTTCAAGAGAAAAAAGTAGGGATGTATGTCTGTGGGGTAACGGTCTATGATCTCTGTCACATCGGTCATGCTCGCTCCGCAATCGTCTTCGATACGATTTATCGCTATCTTCGTTATCGTGGATATGATGTGACTTTCGTCCGAAACTTTACGGATATTGACGACAAGATTATTAGACGTGCGAATGAGGAGGGAGTGGATTGTAACACCATCGCTGGAAAATACATCGAAGAATTTAATATCGACATGGGAAGGCTCGGCCTTGAAAAACCTTCGCTTGAACCCAAGGCCACAGAGCATATCCCGGAAATGATCCAGTTGATCTCAACCCTCATTCAAAAGGGAGTTGCCTATCAGAGTGGGGGAGATATCTTTTTCTCAGTGGAGAAATTTAGAGAGTATGGAAAACTTTCAAAAAGGAACTTAGAGGAGATGCAGGCTGGAGCAAGGGTTGAGATCGATGGAAAGAAAGAAAATCCCCTTGACTTCGCTCTCTGGAAAGCCAGCAAACCCGGAGAGCCTTTCTGGGAAAGCCCTTGGGGAAAAGGAAGGCCAGGCTGGCATATCGAATGTTCTGTGATGAGCCAGAAATATTTGGGAGAGACATTTGATATTCATGGGGGTGGAAGAGACCTTACCTTCCCTCACCATGAGAATGAAATTGCTCAATCCGAAGCGGCCACCGGAAAACCTTTTGTCCGGTATTGGATGCATAATGGCTTTGTCAACATCAATAAGGAAAAGATGTCCAAATCTCTTGGAAATATTTTAACTATCAAAGAAATCCTTGAAGACTGGCATCCAGAGGTCCTTCGACTCTTCTTCCTCTCCCACCATTACCGAAGCCCTGTGGATTATGCGGAAGATAGCTTTCTCGAATCCAAATCAGGATTGGATCGGTTTTATCATACATTAAATGCGGTTCAAGAAGAACTGAAGAAACCTGCTCTTCCTGGACTAAAGAAAGTGGAGTTTTCTGTGATCGAAAATGTTCGCAAGGCCATCGAATCCTTCCCGTTTCAACTTGAAGAAGCAATGGATGATGACTTCAATACAGCGCAAGCCTTGGGATATTTCTTTGATCTCCAAAGAAGTTTGAACAGTCTTTTAGATATTTCAAAAGGCCATCCCACCGAAGAGATTGTCTTGATCTTGAAGCAGGGTCTTGATCACTTCTTTTTGAAGGGATGGATCTTCGGATTATTTAGGGAGGACCCGCAGAATTATCTTAATCAGCAGAAAAAAGAGGGACTGAAGAAACTGAATCTTACTGAGGATGAAATTCTTAAATTCATCGGAGAAAGGAACCGGTCCAGGAAGGAAAAGGACTATAAGAGAGCCGACGAGATTCGAACTGATCTCTTTTCAAAAGGAATTGTTTTAGAGGATACCCCTTCCAGTACAAATTGGAAGTTAAAATAACATAAGGTTACCAGAATACCAGGTTATCAGGTAGTGGTTATCAAGGTGCCAGGTTACTGGGATTTAAACATTCCTGGTGCTCTGATTTCCCGATATCCTGCACCCTGATTTTCTGGTATCCTGATAATCTTTTTTCAACTCTAATCAATCTTCTGCCATTTGCCACCTGCTATCAGCTGTTAGCTAACTTATTCTTTCTTCAGCCACCGTATCAAAGTATTCACCTGTGTGGTGAGGTAGGAGACCATAATAATCAAAAGAATCAACAAAAAAGTATTAGTATTGACAACCCATAATATATTCATAATCTCTCCCCTTTGTATTTTTAACCCAGTATGAAGATGACTTTCTTTTTTGTCAAGCTTTAAAAATACTGCAATCAGCTATTAACCATCAACCATAGGCTAACATTTCGCTTGTTGTTCTATCCGCTTTTTGATATAAATGATACCAAATTATGCTTAAATTGCCCCCTCACCCCCATTCTTCTCCCAAAGAGGGAGAGGAGCGGGTAATCAGTTAGGTCAATTATGTTAGCCAAGGTTTTGAGTAGTTCGGTTTTCGGAATCGATGCCTATGTCGTAGAGGTGGAGGTGGATATTGCCCAGGGCCTTCCCGCTTTTGCAACAGTCGGACTTCCTGAAGGTGCGGTCAAGGAATCCAAAGACAGGGTCAAAGCAGCGGTTAAGAATTGCGGGTATGATTTTCCCTCCCGAAGGATCACTGTCAATCTCGCTCCTGCCGATATTAAAAAGGAAGGAGCAGCCTTTGATCTCCCCATGGCCGTTGGTATCTTGGCGGCGACCGAGGTAGTTCAAAAGAGCAAATTGGCTCATTATTTTATCTTAGGTGAACTCTCCCTTGACGGACAGGTCAAGCCCATCAGGGGAACGCTCCCCATCGCGGTGGCTGCGAGGGATGCAGAATTACGAGGCATCCTGCTTCCCAGAGAGAACTCAAAAGAGGCAGCCGTCGTAAAAGGGATTGAGGTTCTGCCTCTTGATACTCTTTCTGACTGCGTTCAATTTTTGAATGAAAGCTTTCATATCGATCCAGTCAAAGTTGATCTCGATAATATCTTCAAAACAGAAATGAATTATCCGGTTGATTTTAATGATGTGAAAGGCCAGGAGCATGTGAAGCGATGTCTGGAAGTCGCAGCTGCAGGAGGTCACAACATCATTATGATCGGTCCTCCAGGCTCCGGGAAGACCATGCTGGCCAAACGTCTTCCAACCATCTTACCGGATATGAACTTTGAAGAGAGTCTTGAAACAACAAAAATTCATAGCGTGATGGGATTGATCCCTCCGGATAGCGCCCTCATCGTCACACGACCATTTCGAAGTCCTCACCACACGATCTCCGATGCAGGCCTCATTGGAGGAGGGCAGATCCCAAAGCCGGGTGAAGTTAGCCTCTCTCATAATGGGGTCCTTTTCTTAGATGAATTGCCTGAATTCAAGAAGAACGTTCTGGAGGTGATGCGTCAACCCCTCGAGGAGGAGAGGGTGACGATCTCCCGGGCAGCCACCTCCCTCACCTACCCTGCCCGCTTTATGCTGGTGGCAGCCATGAACCCCTGCCCTTGTGGTTATTATAGTGACCCTAATAATGAATGCACTTGTACCATCCCACAAATTCAGCGCTATCGTTCAAAGATCTCGGGCCCTTTAATGGATCGAATCGATATTCATATTGAAGTCCCTGCCGTAAAATACCGAGACCTGGCAAGCCGCGAAGCGGGTGAGTCTTCCAGGGAGATTAAGCAACGGATCGATGTGGCCAGAAAGACTCAGCTGAATCGGTTCAGAGGGTTGAAGATTTATTGCAATGCCCAGATGACGAACCGCCATATCAAGAAGTTTTGTCAGATCGATGAGGCCAGTCAAAAATTGTTGGAGATGGCGATTGATAAATTCGGATTAAGCGCCCGCGCTTATACAAGGATATTAAAAGTGGCTCGAACGATTACTGACCTGGAAGGCCAGGAGAATATCCAACCGGCCCACCTCTCCGAAGCGATTCAGTACCGGAGTTTGGATAGGAATCTGATTTCATAAAATAGTATTATCACCTCACCCTGCACCCTGATACAGGCAGACAGACTATGCTCATCAAGACCAAACTCGATATGCCTCCTCTCAGGTCCAAGATGCTTGATCGTGAGCATCTTATCGGAAAGCTCTCGGCTGCCGCCGCAAGCCGATTGATACTGATTACCGGCCAAGCAGGTTCCGGAAAAACATCTCTTGCGTGCCAGTGGATTCGGCGTGGAGGGTTGCACGCCTTGTGGTATTCCCTTGATAAAACCGATAACGAGGAAGACATTTTCTTTCGCTACCTACTGACCTCGTTCAGTAACAAGGATAAGTTGATAGCAGAGGCATTGAGACCATTTCTTCAAGGTCGGAAGAGGCTCACCGGGGAAGATACATTGCCATTTCTCATTGAGCACATAGCCGAACTTGCCGAGCAGACCTATCTCGTTCTCGACGATTATCACCTCATCACATCAGGAGAAATTCACGACGCATTATCGTATCTCTTGCGGCACATGCCGTCAAACCTTCACGTCGTGGTCATTACACGCCATCAGCCTCCCTTTTCCCTCGCCCGGTTAAGGGTCAGCGACCAGATGGTTGAGATTTCGGGGCCGGAGCTAAGGTTCACGGAGAAAGAAGGGGAACGTTTCTTTTCCGAAATCATGCCCGTCGATTTGACGTCAGAGCAGATGCAGGAATTAACGAGCTATACGGAAGGATGGATCGGTGGTATGCAGCTCATCGGTCTGTCCTTGATGGAAAGAAAGGGTGTGGAAGGGCCGGAGGATATCCTCAACAGGGCGCATCGTCTTACGGCTGAATATCTGATCGATGAGATTGTTCGCGTCCAACCGGAAAGGGTCAGGGATTTTATCCGAGCGACGGTGCTGTTGAGCAGATTCAATGCCGACATCTGCACGAGCATTACTGGACTGGAGGAGGCACAGGGGATATTGGCCTATCTCCATCGCATCAACTTGTTCCTGATTCCCCTCGATGCGGGGTACAATTGGTACCGCTATCACCATCTCTTTTCAGAAGCAATGGCCGCTCGTATCAAAATCGAATGGCCACAAGGAGCGGTCCAGGTCCACCGTAAGGCGGCCCTCTGGTTTGCGCAACACAATTTTCTGGAAGACGCATTCCAGCATGCCTTTGCCTCAGGGGACTCTGAATTTGCTGCGGATCTCCTGGAAGACTACCTATATCTGTTCTTCGAAAGCTATGCAATCGCAAGCGTGCAGCGATGGCTTTCACGACTGCCTCAGAAGGTCTTCATGCAGCGTCCTTTGCTCCGTCTCGATGAATGCTCCTTCAAGATATTGTCCCAGGAGTTGGCGTATGTTGAGGCAGTTGTGGAGGACATTGAGTGCACCAAGGAAGAAGTATCCAGAAGATACGGGGAATTCAAGAAAACCCGTTTTCACAACACGCTCACGTACCTCAAACATACCCTTCCATACTTTGAAGACCCTGCAACCGTCGACGTGGACCGCCTGAAAAGGGGCACCCTCGAAGTGCCAAAAAATGATAATTTGCTTGGGGGCGCAATTGAATTGACAGTAGCCTTGTCCCAGCTTTACAAAGGAAACCTCTTGGAGGCAGAAGCAACACTTAGGGAAATACGGCATGTCATCTTTTTGTCGCAAAGTATTTTCAGGAGAATGCTCTGGTTTAAGTCGTTTGCCGACGTGGAAAGGTGGCAGGGCCATTTGAGTCGCTCAGAAGTAACCATAAAGCAAGCCTTTCTGTTTTTAGACCACCATGAGCACCATGACTCCCCTCTCAGGTTTTTTCTCTATTTGCCTTTGGCGTGGATTTCCTACCTTCGTAACGATTTGGACGGAGCCCTGGAGCATGCGACTATGAGCTATAGATACGCTGAGCAGGCCGGGTTTATTAGCGAAATCATAGGATCGAATTTCCTATTATCAATGATCTTTCTGGCACGGGGCGAATCGGAGAAAATCGATCTGTGTTTGCGAAGATTGCAATCCGCTTCCAGTACTGGCGCCTCCGGCTCTGCTGCATTCGGGGATGCCTATATCGCACTCGTTTCCGTGATGAGAGGGGATCTTAGATTCGCCGAACAATGGGCGGACCGGAGAAGACTCAGTCTTGAAGATGTCTTTTCGGTCCGTCTCGTCTTTGAATGTCTGGCTTATACGAGACTCCTCTATGAACAGGGCAGGTACGACGAAGCACTTCCGATTCTGGAATCCAATCGTCAGAAGTGCCTGAGTCGGAACATGAGGGACGCTCTGCTTCAGGTCGATCTTCTGTACAGTACCACTTTGAATGCATTGGGCGACCGCGATCAGGCGAGATCGGTCATGGAGCAAGCGCTCAGGTTTAGCGAAACCGAGGGATATATCCGCCCCTTCGCCGATTGCTGGCCTCTGGTTTCGCCCGTGCTCACAAGTATGGCTCGAAGCGTTTCACTCCGACAGAATCTCCCGCACCTGACAACGATTCTTAACGCCTGTGGCTGCACTGAGGGACTCATTCCTATGGCAAAGCGGATACCAGGAAATAGGACTGCAGGTCTCACACGAAGGGAGATGGAGATACTCAAATGGATTGCGGCCGGATACAGAAAGAGAGAAATCGCAGAGTTGGCCTTCATCTCCCTCGACACTGTCAAAACCCATACCAGACATATCTTTGAAAAACTCGATTCGAGAACAAAGATCGAGGCTATCCGGCGGGCCCGGGAAGTAAATCTCTTAGAATAACCTTCCTCAAAATCACCCTCCCAGATCACCCTAAAGGGTGATGTAAAGAACCTCCAACTTTGATATGATACGGAATCATCCAACCGACCCTTGACAGGGGAATCACATACTCCCGGTTAAAACCGGCTATGTGGCCATAGGAAATTTGATTGATTTGTTACTTGTCCAGTCCATCACAGAGGGAGTGGCAAGGAATTAGTGCATTTAAGAAAGGAGGATATAATATGAAAGGTTATCGTTACAGTTTCCGTACATTGCCAGTCATGCTGATCTTTGTTTTCCTTTTTGTTTCCTTTGCTTTTTCTAAGGATTTCGAAACGGCGGCTCCAGAAACAGTCGGTATGTCGTCCAATCGCTTGGCTCGAATCGATAGCATTCTTGCCAAAGCAGTAGAACAGCAGCGTGTCAAAGGTGTAGTGGCTATGATAGCCAGAAACAGTAAGGTGACGTATTATAAGGCGTTCGGCGAAATGGATGACGGTAGACCCATGCAGAAAGACACGATCTTTCGAATCTGCTCCATGAGCAAGCCAATAACGGCTGTGGCCGTAATGATGCTATGGGAACAGGGGCTTTTCACCCTGGATGACCCCATTGCAAACTACATCCCCGAGTTCAAGGATATGAAGGTGCTCGTGATGGACAAGAATGCGGAGAAGGGGTATAGACTCGATCCTGCAAAGCGACCCATCACGATTCGCCAACTCCTTTCTCATACCTCGGGCCTCACCTATGGATTCATAGGATGGCCGGTCATTGCTCAGTGCTATGTGGACAATGACGTGTCTGACGGTTTCAGGGTCACCGATGGGACCATCGGTGATTGGGCCAAGCGGATTGCCAAGTGCCCCCTCGCTTTTCAACCGGGCGAGGGTTGGGAATACGGACTCAACCTCGATGTGCTCGGTCGCTTCGTTGAAGTAGTGTCAGGTATGCCTTTTGATCAATTCCTTCAGAAGAACGTCTTCGATCCCCTTAAGATGAAGGACACGTCCTTTTTCGTAACCTCAGAAAAAGTTAGGCGCCTCGCGACCCTATATGAACCGACCATGGAAGGTGGTTTAAAAAAAGTTGACCGGAAAGTAGTTTTCCGCAGCATGATGACCGATACTCAGTCCTTTGTATACGATCCCTTCTATGGTTACCAGGGACCCAAGACATATTTCTCGGGAGGTGCCGGTCTTCATTCTACTGCAAGCGACTACCTGCGTTTCTGCCAGATGTTGGTGAACGGCGGCACATTGGATGGTGCTCGTCTATTGAGCCCTTCAACCATCAATCTCATGGTTCAAAACCACATGGGTGACCATATCATCAATTTCAGTCCCAAGGGAATGAAATATGGTCTCGGTTTTGGTGTTTACACGGATCCAGCTGCTGCCGGCAGCTCAATATCAAAGGGGGCTTATCAATGGCTCGGTATTTACAACACGAAGTTCTTTGTCGATCCCACGCGCCATGTCTCAGCCGTCTATTTTACGCAGTTGTTTCCCAACATGCAGGCGGACGATTTGATGAAGAAGTTTGAGACCCTCGTACAGCAGGCGATCGTCAAGGAGTAGAGGGTTCCGGTGTTTTGAACATGGGGTCAATTCGTGTTTTGGCAAAGGTTGACCCCAAGTTCTGTATTTTAGTGTCCTATATTCATGGGGACATTTCTCGCCGAATTCTTCAGCATGGCTACACGAAAACTGTCTCCGAGCCTCACTTCAGCAGAGGCTTTGGACCAGGTAACCCTTTTCACCCGTCTCTGGCCTGTTTTTAATTTAACCCCTATAATTGTGATGGAGGCTGGCCGAAGCGTCCGTAATCACAAGCTCTCCTACTATGACAGCAAGTATGGGCGACTGCGCGCCTGAACCAGCTGTCGGTTGTGGTCAGTGAATACTTCCGGGATAGGTCGATCCTGGAGGGTGTGTGTTTTGTGAATCCTTTCTCTCCAAAGTTCCTGATCGAAAAATGGGTTTAATCATCAACAGCAGTTTTCGGGGAATGATTTCAAAAGGAAAAAGTAGCTTCGGTTTCGATTATGTTATTACAAGACCCGACCCCGGGCCGCCCTTTCTGAAAGTTTCGGTTGACCAATTTTCATAAAATATGTATATTCTAATCAGGAATCCGCAGGGAGGCGGTGCAGATTTTTCTGCATTTTCAGGGAAAAAAGCCTGGGGTCAGAAGCAAACTTTCGTGAAATATAGACAAAGTCAAGATTAAGAATTCGATCCCAGAGCCCACATTCCCTTCAGAGACTGGAGGAGTTTCATCCAGGTTACTTAAATAACTTTAGTACGTCCCCTCAGATGTCCCCTCAGATGTTGGCATTCTGCTGGAGGATTGAGAAAATCAGAAATCGTTATTTATGCCGGGAGAATCTAAGTTATTATATCAAAACAGTTTTTGAATCACTATCCGGAGGTTTAAGATGAAAAATGAAAAGCAGAAACCAAGTTTGAAATTTGAATTACCGACCAGCTGGCGGCATGGTATAGGAATGTCTTCCCAGATTGCAGATATCTTGTTGGAGCATGGTTGTCGTCGCCCCCTTTTGGTAACGGATAAGTTGTTGGTATCTTTAGGAGTCATTGAACCTGTTACCCATTCTTTAAGTCTGTCGGATATTTCTTTCACTATATGTGATGCTGTGGATAAGGAACCAACCGTCAGTCTTTTTGAATTTATTACTGGCCACCTGGATTTAGAATCTTTTGATTCAGTTATTGCCGTCGGCGGTGGCAGTGTGATTGATGTATCCAAAGGGCTGGCTGTGATTGGCACATTTGGAGGGAGCATCAAAGATTATGATGGTTTTGATAAATTTCCGGCAAAGCCCAACATGAAGATTTTTGCTATTCCCACAACAGCTGGAACGGGCAGTGAGGTTTCGGATGGCGTGGTGGTTATTGATGAACAGCGTAATACAAAGTTTGTGGTGATCAGCCAATATCTCCGTCCAGAAGTTGCACTCACCGATCCAGAAATGACAAAGTCCATGCCTCCGAAAGTGACGGCCTGTACGGGTGTGGATGCATTGATTCATGCTATTGAAGCCTATCTTTCAACGGGTTCCAATATAGCGACAGATCTTTTTGCCTTGAAAGCGATCGGTTTGATAGCAGAAGGATTGGAATCTGCCTATAAAGATGGTGGTAATCTTAAAGTTCGAGAAAAAATGCAGATTGGTGCAACGATGGCTATGATTGCGGCATCGAATACTCATGTGGGTATGTGCCATGCGATGGATGGACCGATATCCGCATTTTATCACATTCCTCACGGTCAGGCATGTGGTCTGGTTTCACCGGCTGTTCTTAAGTTCAACTCGTTGGTAGAAAAAGAAAAAGTTGCAAATATTTTTAAGGTGATGGGATTTGTGACCGTTGATACTGAAAATTCTGAAGCCATTGAAGTTGGTTGCAACAAATTAACGGCACTTCTGGATAGAATCGGTTTGCTAATCCGGTTGCGTGACATTGGCTATAAAGAGAGTCACATGGGGACAATGGTCAAAGAAACACTGAAAAGTGCACAATTAGGAACGAATCCAAGACAACCGACCGAACAGGAGGTTGAGAGTATTTTTAGACAGATCATCTGATGTTTATTTTGGTTGGCCTTTAAGATTGAAACGGTTCCGCTTGTACCAATCATCAGACTTGGAATCTGAGGATAGTTTTAGCTATGAAGTGGAATATAATAGCAGCGAAGTTAATCCAAGGGTCAAAGTCAAAGGGGACGTTCTTAAGTTATTTAAGTTTCTTAACAAGTCTATATATAGCAATTCGAGAAGAATTTGGGAACGCCCATTGTCGGATAAAACAAGCTGGGCCTTTTCTCCC
>Ga0214474_1000707_pt1 | contig 16051 bp, 16 predicted proteins | sample RVTome_2_FD_187335 | JGI IMG/M metagenome (GOLD analysis project Ga0214474, IMG submission 187335) | Soil microbial communities from uranium-contaminated site in the Upper Colorado River Basin, Wyoming, United States - RVT95D214 HiSeq ...
GAATTTGGGATCATCGGGACACAGGGTGAAAGGGAGTTGGCCCAGTTTATCAAAGAGAGATGTGATGAGCAGGTCTTTATACTTTCCGGCAAGACCCCTATAGAATTACTCCCCGCTGTCATGGAGAGGGCCTGCCTGGTAATAACCAATGATAGTGGTCCTGCCCATCTTGCCCGGGCGGTAGGAGCACCGATTGTAATCCTTGCGGGGCCGAGCGCCCCTGGATATTTGACAATTAAAGGGAAGGGAAATAGCGTCCTGGTGCAGCATCTCGTTTCTTGCGCGCCGTGTCTGAAGGTATCGTGCGATACGATGGATTGCTGGAAGGTGCTGTCAGTTGATGAGGTGTTTGCAGTGACATCTAAGATGTTAAAAAATGTGATTGATGCTGATCGTCAAGGTTGCTCATAAGTCGAGAGGCTTAATTTTATGGGCATGAGGAATGTTAACCCTGTAAGAATAGGGGAAGGGTAGCTCTTGAAAAACTTAATAAAGACCCTCGTTGAAAAGGTGAGGATAAGAGATCTTGATCCAAATGAGGCAGGGGAGTATTCCTCGGGTCATCTCCCTCAGCTTGTCAGGCATACTGCCCTTGCACATATGCCGCGTATAAAAGGACGCGTTCTTGATCTCGGTTGCGGAGAGGGCCTTTTACTGAAAAAACTAGTTGCTTCTCATCCGGATAGGGTAGTTTATGGATTAGATCCGTGGGGAGAGATACTTTTGAGGGCGAAAAGGCGTATGGGACGTAAGGTAATGCTCCTTCAGGGCGATTCTTTTCACCTCCCCTTTAAAGACAGGGCTTTTAACATAGTATTTTGCCTCAATTTATTCAATAATCTTGCTGAAAAAGGTGAGGTAATGCTTACGATGAGGGAGGTCTACCGGGTGTTGCGGCCGGGGGGATATTTTTTGTTTGATTTTCGTAATACCTTGAACCCCTTTATATACTTTGGGTACAAACTCGCCTTTATCCATGACCCAGAGATAAAGGTACCTTTGAAGACCCATACCCTCTCGTGGATAAAGAGATCTCTGGAGGCAACGGGGTTTACCGATGCCATGATAGTTCCCCTTGCATTTAAGGTGAACTTATTTGCTCCTGCCCTTGTGATAGGTGCTGAAAAACGATGAGGAAGATCCCGTCTATTGGTACTCCAATCTCTTTTTCAGAGATAATAAGGCCTCTTTTTATGAAGAAAGATGGGGATTTTGCGAATGCCCTCAAAAAATATTTTCGCATCGCGGATGTTTTTGTAACCGGAAACGGAACCTGCGCCTTTTATCTCATCCTTGAGGCCCTCAAGAAGATATATCCCGATAGAAAGACCGTTACTCTGCCGGCCTATACCGCGCCTATCTTGAAGCTCCCGTGTGACAAAGCCGGATTAAAAATAGCCCTCTGTGATGTTACTCTGGAGGATTATGGCTATGATTTTAAGAACCTCGGCAGCATGGTTGATAGTGATGTACTGTGCATCGTTTCCGTGGAGTTGTTCGGCATTCCGCCTGAAGTAACAGAGATAAAGAAGTTTAACATTCCGGTAATTGATGATGCTGCTCAAGCCATGGGGAGCATCTGCAAGGGGAAGATGGCTGGAACCATGGGAGCGGCCGGAATTGTGAGCTTTCAGAGAGGGAAAAACCTCTCTACCTATTCAGGGGGAGGGCTTCTTTCCTGCTCTGCTGAGCTAACAGAAGTCATTGAGAAGGAGATTTCCCTTCTTACACGCCCACAGCGGAAAGAGGAGATCCTCGCCTTCATGAAGATTTTGGCCATCAGCTACCTGACCCATCCTTCTGTCTACGCGATTCTTGAGCTATTTGCGAGACCCTTCAAATCAAGAAGCCTTCACGACAGCTTTGAGTGCTCTGCACAAACGGGCTATCAAGAAAAACTGGGCGGGATTCTCATTCATCGGATAGAGGGGATAATTCGGCAGAGGGTAGAGAACGGTAATCTATTATATGAGGGACTGCGAGAGGCTAATGGTATCCTCATCCACAAAAAACACAAAGGGGTAGAGATCGCCTATAACCAGTTCCCTATCATCCTTGAAGAACCGTCCAAGGTGGAGAAAATCCAAAGGAAACTATGGAGGGAAGGGATAGAGACGACAAGGCAATACTTAAAACCCCTTCATCACCACTTTGATCTCGGATATAAAGAAAACGAATTCCCCGTTGCACAAAAGGTCTCTCAGGGGCTTCTCCTCTTTCCCACTCATTACGGTGTGGACAGAAAGGATATAGAGATGGGAATCGATATCATTCGGAATGAGTTGGGAGGATAGCTCGCCCAGTTATATCACAGGAGAGGTGATGGTGCTGGTGGAGAGTTCATCGTTACCCTTTGTGCGCGAGCTGATTCACGGGGGAAAGGAGATAGCCAGCATGTCTCTCCTCAAGGTATTCGGTCTCACCGAGGCAGAGGTAAAGGAAATGCTCCAGGGGATCAAGGGGGGCATCGAGTTGGTCTATCTCCCCTGTTTCCCCGAGATTCACCTCAAGGTGGTTGTGCGGGGGTCAGACAAAGAAGAGATTGAGACGAGGCGCAAACAAACGGAAGATGCTATTGCCGAGCGCCTGGGAGGCTATCTTTTTGGCCGGGCGGATGAGGTTATGGAGGGCGTGGTGGGGAGGTTGCTGCGAGAAAAAAGCTCGACCATTGCGGTGGCGGAGTCGTGCACCGGCGGGCTCATAGCCCACCGCATTACCGAGATACCGGGTAGCTCAGCATACTTCCTCCGAGGGGTGGTGGCCTATAGCAACCAGGCAAAGGAAGAGCTTCTCAGGGTTCCGCAATCGATTTTAGACAAATATGGTCCGGTGAGCAGAGAAGTGGCTGAGCAGATGGCTATGGGGGTGAGGGAGGGCAGCAAGGCCACCATAGGCATAGCCACCACCGGCATTGCCGGGCCGACTGGGGGAACGTCGGAGACCCCGATAGGCAGGGTCTTTATCGTCCTGGCAACAGAAGCCTTGCGCGAGGTTAAACAGTACGACTTTATCGGCGATCGGCATGGGATAAAGCTCATCGCCTCAGAGGAAGCCCTGGATAGGGTGAGAAGGTATCTTTTAGGTATCTGACAGCGAAGAGAACCCCTTGTTACCGGAGAAGGCCAATGATTTGGTGGGGCTCATTGCAATGCCTCTTAAAGACTACCACTTCCTTAAACCTGTTCTCTAATAAAGCTTACGTCACCTTTCCCTGCCCGTAACACCCGAGGAAAGTCATCGGTAAGATCGACGATACTGGAGTGTGCTGCCACTATGGTGCCGCCATCGATGACCAGATCGAGGGCCTTGCCAAACATCTGTTCGATCTCCTCGGGGTCGCTATAGAGGCTTTCATCGGGTTTTATAACGCTGGTGGTGATGATGGGGTGCTCCAGCTCTCTCACCAGGGCCAGGGAGATATTATTATCAGGGACCCTGATACCGACGGTCTTCTGGTTTGTCAGCATGATCTTGGGGACCAGCTTGGTGGCCTCTAAGATAAAGGTATAGGGGCCAGGTATGAGCGATCGCATAATGCGATAGGCGTAATCGGGGACATGGGCATAATTACTGATGTCCTTGAGATCTGCGCAGATGATGCTGAGACGCTTATTCTTACTGAGTTTCCTGAGGCGATGAACCCGCTCTATGGCAGCCTTTTGATACAGATCACATCCCAGACCATAGATGGTGTCGGTGGGATAGGCGATAACCCCTCCCTCCTTCAGAACGTCCACCACCTTGCGGATGAGCCTCGGTTGAGGATTTTTCGGATTGATTTTGATGATCATGAGCCCTCGCCCCCTTTTAGGTGATCATTGCAACGCTGATTCACCAGTTTTTGCTTATGGTCTCGCGCCTCACCAATAACGATATAATTATATGGATACTCCGTGCAAAGGGCAAGGGAGATCTGCTTAAAATTTTTACAGACTTGATGTTCTCACCTTATATCGTGAAAAAAATTTGCAAAAGAGTGGCCATCTGTTACAATGAATTGAATAATAAACAGCTGAGACCCTCATGCCTGGTGAAAAGATCCTGGTGGTTGACGACGAGGAGAATATCCGCGAGCTGGTTAGGTATAACCTCGCCCGCGAGGGGTATCAGGTAACCACGGTTGGCTCGGGGGAAGAGGCGCTGAAACAGGCCGGCGAAAAGCCACCCGACCTCATCGTCTTGGATCTGATGCTGCCGGGGATGGATGGGTTCGATGTCTGCCGACAACTAAAGAGCGATCCCCGCACGGCTCATATCCCCATCGTGATGCTCACGGTCAAGGGGGAGGAATCGGACATCGTCGTCGGCCTGGAGCTTGGGGCAGATGATTATATTACCAAGCCTTTTAGCCCCAAGGTGCTCCTGGCGCGGATAAAGGCCGTTCTGCGGCGGAGAGAGAAGGAGCCCGTCGGCGAATCCGATGTCATGACCATCGGCGATTTGACTATCCATCCCGGCCGCCATGAGGTTTTGGTACAGGGGAAACCCGTCAAGCTCACCGCGACTGAATTTCGCATCTTGCATCTCATGGCCCAAAAACCCGGGTGGGTCTTTACCCGTTATCAGATAGTCGATGCCGCCCGTGGAGACAATATTGCGGTGACCGCCCGTTCCGTTGATTTCCACATAACCTCCCTGCGTAGAAAGCTCGGCCCCTGCAGCGAATATATCGAGACCGTGTGGGGGGTCGGATACCGATTTAAAGAGTAATCTTATGCGCAGAAAAAGGCTCCTCTGGAAACTCTATCCAGCTTACTTAGCGATCATCCTGCTGTCCATTATCGGTGTGGGGATGTATGCCTCTCAGACCTTGAAAAAGTTCTATCTTGATAAGACCGCCGAAGATCTAGAAGTCAGGGCGCATCTTATCGAAAGAGAGGTTGGAGCGGCCTTTGCAACAGCGAATAAAACTTCACTGGATGAACTCTGCAAGACGCTCGGTAAGGCCACTTCGACGCGCATAACCTTGATCCTCCCTTCCGGCGAGGTCGTGGGGGACTCTGATGAAGACCCACAAAGGATGGAAAACCACGCCGGTCGCCCGGAGGTCAAAGAGGCATTGACGGGCAAAACAGGGGAATACATCCGTTATAGCTATACCCTCCAGAAAGAGATGATGTACGTAGCCATACCTGTGTGGAAGGAGGGTGAGGTTGTGGGGGTGGTGAGGACAGCTTTACCTATTCATGAGATCGATACGGCCTTGGGGGGCATCTATCTGAGGATTACCTTCTTCGGATTAGTCATGGCTATCGCGGCTGCAGCGATAAGCCTCGTCATCTCCCGTCGTATCAGCCGAACTTTAGAAGATATGAAAAAAGGCGCGCAACGATTTGCGAGCGGCGATCTTACCCACAGGCTTTTGGTCCCTGATTCTCACGAACTCGGCAGTCTCGCTGACGCGCTGAATCAGATGGCCATGCAAATCGGTGATAAGATTCATATGATCACCGAGCAAAGGAGCGAGTTGGAGACCATCCTCTCCGCTATGAGAGAGGGAGTATTGGCTATTGATTCTGAAGAGCGGATTATCATGTTCAATCAGGCCGCTGGTTCACTGCTGGGGATTGACATATCTCTAGCCAAAGGCCTTACCATCCAGGAAATGATTAGAAACGCCGATATCCAACGTTTCCTCAGCGGAGTCCTAACGGGGAAGGGGCCAGCCGAAAGGGAGATTGTCCTCCTCGGTCCTGAGAATAAATTCCTTCAGCTTAGTGCTACGTTGCTGCGTGATAGCGAAGGAGAGAAGATCGGCGCCCTCGCCGTACTCAACGATATAACGCGGCTGCGCCAACTCGAGAATATCAGGCGTGAGTTTGTGGCCAACGTATCCCATGAATTGAAGACACCTATTACCTCTATCAAAGGGTATGTAGAGACATTGCAAGAAGGGGCTATCGACGACAAAGGGAATGCCCGAAAGTTCCTCGAGATCATTTTCAAGCAGGCAGATCTTTTACATGCGCTCGTCGATGATCTGTTGAGCCTCTCCAAGATTGAACAAGAAGCTGAACGGGAAGAGGTGCACTTGGCCGAGGAACCGGTGATGCCAGTCATTGAAGCTGCTATTGCCGCATATGAGACAAGGGCCCGTGAACGCCGCATACAGGTGACCTTGCACTGTACCGATGATGTCGTTGTTATGGCCAACGCCCAACTGCTTGAGCAGGCAGTGGGGAATCTTCTTGATAATGCCATTAAATACAGTGAGCCTGGAGGTACGGTAGAGATTGAAGTAACCAAAAACAAGCACGAAGTTACCATAACAGTCGGCGATTGTGGATCAGGCATAGCCCCGGAGCACCTCCCCCGGCTTTTCGAACGGTTCTACCGGGTGGACAAGGGGAGGAGCCGAGAGCTGGGGGGCACCGGGCTGGGCCTCGCCATTGTTAAACATATCATCCAGGCCCATGGTGGCGATGCCATCGTGGAAAGCACCCCCGGCAAGGGAAGTGCATTTACCCTACACCTGCCAAGGGCCTGACTCAAATTTCATATCCCTCTTAATTCACATAAAATTCTCATCCATCCCTCATACCCTTCTCACATTGGCTGCGTATTGTATACGTCATATGAGTTCATTGGGAAAGGAGGGATGCAGTGGAAATGCCCCTAGAATCCTGACACTTTTCTAACAAAAAACTAACAATTATTGCTAAACTTAACTCAAGGAGGAAAAAAATGAAGGTAAAAGGTCTTGCTATGGCTGTTTTTGCTTTGCTCTTGCTTATGGCAGACTCAGTCCAGGTAGGGAATGTGGTCATCACGGGAATGCTGAGCCCTGCCTGGTCTCAGGAGAAGATCATCAAGATAGACGGGTCGAGCACGGTCTATCCTATTACCGAAGCTGTTGCCGAGGAGTTTCAGAAGGCGAAGAAAGGAACGGTAAAGGTAACCGTCGGCATCTCTGGAACAGGTGGAGGTTTTAAAAAATTTTCCCGAGGAGAGACTGATATCTCTGATGCATCGAGACCCATTACCCAAAAGGAGATCGAGGCCTGCAAAGAGGCCGGCATCCAGTATATTGAGCTTCCCGTTGCCTATGACGGCTTGGCAGTGATGGTCAACCCGAAGAACAGCTGGGTGACCTCCATGACGGTAGCACAACTTAAGCGGATTTGGGAACCGGCGGCAGAGGGAAAAGTGACGAAATGGAGCTACGTAAACTCTGCCTGGCCCGATGTAGCTCTCAAGCTCTACGGGCCAGGGGTTGACTCGGGGACCTTCGACTATTTTACCGAGGCCATCGTCGGAAAGTCCAGGGCAAGCAGAGGCGATTTTACCGCCAGCGAAGACGACAATGTACTGGTACAGGGAATCGCCTCAGACAAGGGTGGCCTGGGGTTTTTCGGCTATGCCTACTATGCAGAAAACTCCGATAAGCTGAAATTAGTAGCGATTGACGGCGGGAAGGGCCCCGTTCTACCTTCGGAGAAGACAGTGATGGATGGGACTTACTATCCTCTCTCCAGGCCGATCTTTATCTATGTCAATAAGAAATCCGCCCAGAGGCCTGAGGTAAAAGAGTTCGTAGACTTTTATCTAAAAAATGCACCGACCTTGGTGAAACAGGTAAAGTACATTCCCCTTCCGGATATGGCCTATAAACTTGCTGCGGAAAGATTCTCAAAAAGGGTAACGGGTACCGTCTTCGGGGGTGAAGCCAAGGTGGGAGTGAAGATCGAGGATCTCCTTAAATTAGAGAAAAAGAAATAAGGCACCCGTGAAACGTAAGATATCCACCAAGATTAAAGAGAGGGGCATTGAGGGGCTGCTGCTCCTCAGTGCCCTTTCTTCTATTATGATCACCCTGAGCATCGTCTTTATCCTTTTCTATGAGGCCCTGGGATTTTTTAAAGACGTATCCGTATGGGAGTTTCTTACCGGAAGACGGTGGACCCCCCTCTTTGCCAACCCCAAATTTGGCATACTGCCCCTGGTGACTGGTACTCTCTTGGTCACCGGGATTGCGGTAGCAGTGGCCTTGCCAGTGGGGCTCATTGTTGCCGTCTATCTCAGTGAATACGCCCCCTTCAAAATCAAGGAGGTGATCAAGCCTATCCTGGAGCTCCTGGCCGCTGTCCCCACCGTCGTCTACGGTTATTTTGCCCTGCTCTTCCTCACACCCATCTTACAGCAGTTGATCACGACGCTCTCCGGATTCAATGCCTTAAGCCCTGGGATCATCATGGGCATCATGATCATTCCGTATGTCAGTTCGGTGAGTGAGGATGCCATGAAGGCAGTTCCCATGCATATCAGAGAAGGGTCTTATGCAATGGGGGCCACAAAGTTTCAGACTGCTTTCAAAGTGGTCATCCCTGCTGCCTTTTCCGGGATTGCCGCCGCCTTTATTGTAGGCATATCAAGGGCCATTGGAGAAACGATGGTTGTGGCCATTGCCGCGGGCATGATGCCCAATTTCACGTTTAATCCCATTGAACCTATCCAGACCTTGACTGCGTATATCGTCGGCGTCAGTTTAGGAGACGTTCCCCATGGCACCATCGAATATAAGACCATCTTTGCTGCGGGGATTACGCTATTTCTGATGACCCTCGTGCTGAATATTCTTGGGTTCTGGTTCAGGAAAAGGATTAGGGAGGTCTATTAGATATGCAAGCAACTGAGCAGCCTGAAATCCTCGAAATGAGGAAGAGGATCTCCTCGAACAAGCTTCGGGACCACATCTTTTGGATCGTCGGATTATTCTCAACCCTCATCGGCTTCGCCCTCCTTTTTACGCTCATCATCGATCTCTTCATTGACGGTTTCCCGAGGCTGAGCTGGCACTTTTTTACCTCCTACCCATCCCGATTTCCGGAACAGGCAGGGATTCTTTCCGCCTGGGTTGGAACGATACTGGTGATGATGGTGACTGCAGCCGCAGCCGTTCCTTTAGGGATTGCCGCCGGGATATACTTGGAGGAATATGGAAAGAAGAATTGGCTAACCCACCTCATTGAGATCAATATGAATAATCTTGCCGGGGTCCCTTCCATCATCTATGGCCTCTTGGCCCTCTGGTTGTTCGTCTATTTCTTAAAATTTGGAGAGAGTATTCTGACCGGTGGGTTAACGCTGGGTCTCTTGATCCTCCCCATGGTAGTGATTGCCACACGGGAATCCATCCGAGCGATCCCCAATTCTATTCGCGAGGCATCCTATGCCCTGGGTGCTTCGAAATGGCAGACCATCAAGGATCACATCATCCCTTATTCCGTTGGCGGAATCCTGACAGGCATGATCATTGGGCTGTCCAGGGCCATTGGAGAGACAGCCCCCATTATTACGGTAGGCGCCCTAACCTTCATCGCCTTTCTTCCTTCATCACCTGTCACTTCAGGGTTCCCTTTTCTTTCTTTCAAGTGGCTCCTTGACCCCTTTACCGTCATGCCCATCCAGATGTTCAATTGGATATCCAGGCCACAGACCGCATTCCACCTGAATGCGGCAGCTGCCGGGATCGTCCTCCTGGTGATGACCCTCGTGATGAACGGATTTGCTATCTATGTCAGATACCGGTTCAGAAAGAGAATAAAGTGGTAACATGGCAGGATTGGTGCCGGGTATGATCCCTGAAAAACTTAAAGCTGAAGTCAAAGGCCTCAATTTTTATTACAACGATCTTAAAGCCCTTAAGGACATCCATCTGCCGATAGCCAATAAACTGATTACCGCCTTGATCGGGCCTTCCGGCTGCGGCAAAACAACCTATCTTCGCTGTTTTAATCGCATGCACGACCTTTATCCGAACAATCGTTACGAGGGTGAGATCATCTTATACCCTGAGCGAGTTAATATCGTCGACCCGCGGATAGATCCTATCGAGGTGCGGATGCGGATCAGTATGGTTTTTCAGAAACCCAACCCCTTTCCCAAAACGGTCTTTGAAAATGTTGCCTATGGCCTGAGGGTCAGAGGGGTAAATAAAAAATGCCTCTTAGATGAAAAAGTGGAAAAGGCATTGAAACAGGCAGCGCTCTGGGATGAGGTGAAAGACAGGATAGATGACCTCGCTTTCAATCTTTCCGGGGGGCAGCAGCAACGCCTCTGTATCGCGAGGGCGCTGGCGACCAATCCCGAGATCCTCCTCTTCGATGAACCTACCTCTGCCCTTGATCCTACGGCTACAGCAAAGATCGAAGAACTGATCCTACAACTCAAAAAAGAAGTGACCATTATTATTGTTACGCACAATATGCAACAAGCAGCACGTGTCTCTGATTATACGGCGTTCATGTATCTGGGAGAGATCATCGAGTTCGATAGAACGGATAAGGTCTTTACTAGACCATCGCAGAAGTTAACCGAGGAATACATAACGGGCCGCTTCGGCTAAGAGGGAGAGCGATGAAGAGACATCTGGAACGGGAACTCGCAAAGATCAGAAAGAAGATCCTCAGCTTAAGTGCCATGGTAGAGGGGAATATCGAGAAGGCCATACTATCCCTTACGCGGCATGAGATTAAGCTGGCGCAAGAGGTTATCGAGAGCGATCACGAGATCGATCATTTTGAGGTGGAGATAGAGGAGGATTGTCTCAAGATCCTTGCCCTCTATCAGCCGGCGGCCATCGATTTGCGATATGTGGTGGGGATCTTGAAGATGAATAACGATTTGGAGCGCATGGGTGATTTGGCCGTCAACATCGCCGAGCGCTCGGCCTATCTGGCTGACAAGAAGGGGACAAAGCTCTTTCTTGATTTTACGCAGATGGGGGAAAAGACCATCGCCATGGTAAAAAAGGCCTTAGACTCTCTCATCAAGATGGATGCCACTATGGCCAGGGAGGTCTGCGCCGCCGACGACGAAGTGGATGAGATGAACAGAAAGATACTCCTCCTCATTCAGGATTACATCGAAAAAAACCCCCACGAGGTAAAGATTCTCATTCATCTCCTCCTCGTCTCACGCCATTTGGAGCGTATTGCCGATCAAGCCACCAATATTGCCGAGGACGTGATCTACATGATTGAGGGTGTCATCATACGCCATCGCGCAGAGGACTATACCCGCCACGATTAGCATCACAATAAAATAGTTGATTTTTCGCTCAAAAACGAATACTATTGCCTCATCGTCCAAAAAGGCGGTGTGAGGTTGTATTTTAATTATTTTTGTCCTTTAAAAGGGACAAAAAGGTCAGGGAGGTATGAAGGTCCCATTTCTCGATTTAAAGGCCCAATATAGCAAGATCAAAAAGGATATTGATCAAGCTATCAAGGAGGTGGTCTCTGAACAGCATTTTATCCTGGGACCCAAGGTAGAGGCCTTGGAAGAGACGATAGCGGCCTATTCCTCTGCCCGTTATGGGATAGGGGTGGCCTCAGGCAGCGATGCCTTGGTCTTGTCCTTGATGGCTCTGGGTATAGGATCCGGCGACGAGGTGATCACCACTCCCTTTACCTTCTTTGCCACGGCCGGCTCTATATCCAAGATAGGGGCCACACCCATCTTCGTCGACATAGATCCCAAGACGTACAATCTGGACCCCTCCAAAATAGAAGAGCGCATAACATCGGCGACCAAGGCCATCATGCCTGTACACCTCTTTGGTCAATGTGCGGATATGGAGCCCATTAAGGAGCTAGCCCGCGGCCATGACCTCTGGATTATCGAGGATGCCGCCCAGGCCATTGGTTCCGACTACACAAGGGATTCTGCCCCCCCCAAAAGGGCGGGGAGCATCGGTGATGTCGGGTGTTTTTCCTTCTACCCCTCCAAAAATTTGGGGGGGTTTGGTGATGGGGGGATGGTGATTACCGATGACGATGAGCTGGCGCGCCGGCTCAGGCTCCTCAGGGTACATGGGGCTTCGTCCAAATATTATTATCAATGCATCGGGGTCAACAGCAGGTTGGATGCCCTGCAAGCCGCCGTCCTCCTGGCGAAATTTCGCTATCTGGAGGAGTGGACGGACAAGAGACGGGAAAACGCCGCTTATTACAACCAGCTCTTCGAGCAGTCAGCTCACCAAACCCTCGGCATAGAGCTCCCCTCTGTCCAATACAACAACCGACATATCTATAACCAGTATGTCATTAGGGTTCCGCAGAGGGATGAGCTTAGGGAGTTCCTCAGCCAAGAAGGGATCGGTACCGATGTCTATTATCCTCTCCCCCTGCACCTGCAGGAATGCTACCGGGACCTCGGATGTAAAGCAGGTGATTTCCCCCATGCGGAGAAAGCTGCACAGGATACCCTGGCCCTTCCCATCTATCCTGAGCTCACCAGGGAACAACAGGACTATGTAGTCTCCCAGGTAGCGGAGTTTTTCCGCACGTTCATCGTATGATTGCCTCGCAGGTTAAAAGGTTGGATTACTTCTGGGCCGCCGTTTCGGGGGGCCTTTTGGTTTTGAGCTTTCCCATCGTTGATCTCTGGCCATTGGCCTGGTTCTTTTTGGTGCCTCTCCTCTTGTGCACCCGAGGTAAACATGGCAAGGACGCCTTTCTTTTGGGGGCCTTTGCCGGGGTAATTGCCTATCTCGGGCTTATCTACTGGGTAGTCGTAGCTGTCCATAGGTACGGCAATATTCCTCTCCCTCTCGCCATCCCTGTCCTTCTTTTTTTGGTCATCTACCTCAGCCTTTATTGGGGTGTCTTCGCCTTTTTCGCCTCATTCGCGAAAGAGAAGGGACAATGGGTAATCCTCTTGGCCCTTCCCGCCCTCTGGGTGGGGTTGGAGTACCTGCGTTCCTTCTTGCTCAGCGGCTTCCCATGGGCCTTGGTCGGCTACTCCCAGCACTTGAATACCGCTTTCGTACAAATAGCTGACATCACCGGGGTCTATGGGGTTTCTTTTCTGTTGATCTTGATCAATACCCTCCTTTTTCTTTGGCTTGTCCGTTGGAAGGAGAAGAAAAAGGTTCCTATTCAGGGCACCATCTTCACCGTGATCTTGATTGCCCTGACCTTTGCCTATGGCTATTGGAGGATTAATCGCCCTGCGAAGGCGGAAACGGGGTTCATGGTCGCCGTTGCCCAGGGGAATATCCCGCAGGACGTCAAGTGGGACGACGCATTTCAAAAGAAGACATTGGCGATCTACCGGGATCTATCCCTTCAACTGAAAGAGCGATCGCCAGCGCTGATCGTCTGGCCTGAAACAGCTGTGCCCTCTTATTTCCCTTCAGGTACGGAGTTGGATGACAAGGTAATGGGTATCTCTCAGGAAACGGGAGCGTACCTCCTCGTCGGAAGCCTTTCTGAGAAAGCAAAGAAAAAGGGGAAAAAGGAGGTAAGGGGGGTAAAAGATGTATACAATAGCGCCTATCTTCTATCACCTCAGCGGCGCATCATCGGGCGATATGATAAGCTGCACCTGGTCCCCTTTGGCGAATATATCCCCCTCTCTTCTCGCTTCCCCATCTTGAATACGCTGGCGGGCATCTGGAACATCGAGCCAGGCGAGGAAGCAGAGCTGTTCCGCCTGCCCCGCGGCACGTTCGGCGTCTTGATCTGTTTCGAGGTGATCTTCCCTGAACTGTGCAGGGAGTCTGCCCGTAAGGGGGCCGACTTCATGGTGACTATCACCAATGATGCCTGGTTCGGCAAGACATCCGCACCCTATCAACACCTTTCCCAGGCGACCTTCAGGGCCATAGAAAACCGCATGTGGCTGGTTAGGGCAGCCAATACGGGGATAAGCGCATTCGTCGATCCCTTGGGGAGGATCCACAAGGCAAGCAATCTCTTTACGCCGGCAACCTTGACGGAGGAGATAACATTCAAGGCTAACACCATGACCTTCTACACGAGGTATGGGGACCTCTTTGCTATTGCCTGCTCTCTTCTCGGGCTGGTCCTGATAGGCTATATCGTACTTAAAAGGCAGGTGATCTGGCTTTGACCATGGATAGAACCTATGAGGGGCAAAGAGGATAGTATCGTTTGCTATAGAGAAGGGCTGATGTGCGACCATCAAAGTCAGCGTCACTTATGTGAGATGTCTGGATGCTTTTTTTGAGGTTGACAAACAAGAGATAATATATTAAATATTACATTTTACTGTCCGAAAGAAGGTAAGGGATAGGGATGATGAAGACGGTGCATATGAGGAAAGAGGACGTCGAAAAAACATGGTATCTGATCGATGCCAACGGCAAGGTCTTGGGAAGATTGGCCAGTGAGATTGCAAAGATCTTGAGAGGCAAAAACAAGGTCGTCTTCAGCCCCCACGTGGATACAGGGGACTTCGTGGTGGTGGTAAATGCGGAGAAGGTTAGGCTGACGGGTGACAAGCTTAAGGGCAAGGTTTATTATCATCACTCTGGTTACCCGGGCGGGCTGAAGGCCATGGTCGCAGAAAAGCTGCTGGCTAAAAAGCCGGAAGAGTTGCTCAGACGGGCAGTGAAAGGAATGATGCCGAAGAACAAGTTGGGAAACAAGGTCTTCAAAAAATTGAAGGTCTATGCCGGTCCAAAGCATCCACATGAGGCGCAGCAGCCGAAACAACTCCAGTTTTAAATAAGCGGTCTTGAGGAGCATACAGTATGGTTGAAGAGAAGTACTATGCTACGGGTAAGAGGAAGACGACGGTAGCCCGGGTTTGGCTGAAGCCTGGGGGGGGGACCATTGAGGTCAATAAAAGGGCCTTCAATGACTATTTCCCCAGGGAGACACTGAGGATGACTATCCTGAGGCCCTTTGAATTGACCAATACTATGGGGCAGTTCGATGTCTATGTCAATGTCAATGGTGGGGGGATGTCGGGACAGGCCGGTGCTATAAAACATGGTATCTCCAAGGCCCTGTTGACCTATAATGGGAACTATAGGGAGGCGTTGAAAAAGGCCGGCTTTATTACCCGTGATCCGAGAGTAAAGGAAAGGAAGAAATACGGTCAGCGGGGAGCCAGAGCTCGGTTCCAATACTCCAAGCGATAGGTTAGCCAACCAGGGGAGGTTAACCTCCCCTTTTTATTTTTTGTAAGCAGAGGGCATGGTGAAGATAGGAATCATCGGTGCCAGTGGTTATACAGGTCAGGAGTTGATGAGGATCTTGGTACGTCATCCGAAGGCTGAGATCACCTCGGCGACCTCCGAGCGATTCGCGGGTGCGGCCATAGCCGATATATTCCCTTCCTTGAAGGGTCTCATCGATCTGCGCCTCAGCAAGCTGTCGGTCCAGCGGGTCGTCCGAGAATCGGACTTTATCTTTACGGCGCTGCCCCATGGGACGTCAATGGGTGTCGTAGAGGAATGTATCAAGGGCGGGAAAAAGGTTGTCGACCTCAGCGCCGATTTCAGGCTGAAGGATCCGGATCTCTACGGGCGATGGTACGGAAAACACTCCTGCCCTAATCTCTTGCAGGAGGCGATATACGGGCTCCCCGAACTGTATCGAGATAAGATAAAAGGGGGGCAGTTGGTGGCCAACCCCGGGTGCTATCCCACCGGGGCCATCCTCGCCCTGGCCCCCCTGCTGGAACAAGGGATGATATCTCCTGCGGGTATTGTCGTCGATGCCAAATCAGGGGTGAGTGGGGCTGGGAGGAATCCTTCTGTGACAAACCTCTTTGGTGAGGTGGCCGAGGGATTGAAGGCCTACGGCGTTGCCAAACACCGCCACGCCCCGGAGATGGAGCAGGAACTCAGCTCGCGAGCAGGCAAAGAGGTCCATATCCTGTTCGTCCCGCACCTTATCCCCATCAATAGGGGTCTCTTGTCCACCATCTATGCCCGCACTGATGGAGAGCTTTCGACTGAGCAGGCATACGGTGTGTTGCAGCGGTGCTATGGCAAGGAGCCTTTCGTACGCCTCTGTTCACCAGGGGCATTTCCCTCCACCATAGAGGTTCGTGGGTCCAATTATTGTGATCTGGGGATTATGGTGGATGATCGCTCAGGGCAACTGATCGTTATCTCCGCCATCGACAACCTGGTAAAGGGCGCCTCTGGGCAGGCCGTTCAAAACATGAATCTTATGTGCGGCTTACCGGAGACTACGGGCTTGGACCAGATCCCTCTCGCCCCGTGAGGTTTTCCTCACTCTTCTCTTACCTCAGCGGTTTTAGGGAGGATGGGTTTTATCTTGATGAGGGT
>Ga0214474_1000711_pt1 | contig 15959 bp, 14 predicted proteins | sample RVTome_2_FD_187335 | JGI IMG/M metagenome (GOLD analysis project Ga0214474, IMG submission 187335) | Soil microbial communities from uranium-contaminated site in the Upper Colorado River Basin, Wyoming, United States - RVT95D214 HiSeq ...
CAGCACATGCAGCTCTGGCACAAATAGCCATTTATCTAAGTGATTATTCGAACTCACTCTTGGACAGCGCTGTAAAAACGGTAGCTGCTATCCCTAAGAACCAAAACCAGGGGGCAAAGATGGCGGCGATGGAACCAGCCAGGGCTAATCCCCATTTCTTCCCCCGTAGTGCATATATGCCACCGACTATGGCTAGTATACTCAAGCAAAGAAAAGGCGAGGCTATCGCAACGTAAGTCATGAAGTCCGGCACGTTCTTGACTAGACTGGCTCCCTGGCTAACTGTGATGGCTATAATAAAGCCGGCGGCAACCGTGATTATGAATAGTGACAAAGCACCTGCAACTACATCAAGAATTCCTGCTACTTTCGGCATCCATGCCTTTCCCATTTTTAGCTCCTACCGGGCTATATAAGCTATCCTGTCTGGATCAGGTTTGAGCCTATTCAAACTGGTTTTTGGATAACGCCGTAAAAATGATAGCCGCCACACCAAGTGGCGCCGAGCCGAAGAAGGCCGCGATGGAGCCGGCCAGAGCCAATCCCCATCTCTTTCGCTTCAGCGTGTGGATGCCGCCAACTATGGCAAGTATGGCTGCAGCAAGTAGAAATATACCCATCGGTATAAAAATAATTGCCATGATTGCCATGGGAAAATCATGAAATTCGGCGGTGTTCAAACGACTTAGAAAAGAAAAAGCGGTAAACCATAGCGCCCAAATTAAAATGATGAACAGACCAAATGCGCCGGCAACTATATCCAGTATACCGGCAACCTTCGGCATCCAGGTATTATCCATTTCTACCTCCGTGCTCTAACTATATCTCGTATGCCTAAAAATTAGAGTCAGTCTATTCGAACTCGTTCTTCGATAATGCCGTAAGAATGATAGCCGGTAGTCCTATTATCCAGGAAGGGAAGAAAGCAGCGATGGAGCCGGCGAGGGCTAAGCCCCATATTTTCCTTCGTAGTGCGTATATGCCGCCTACAATAGCCAGTATGCCGACGATAGCGAATGGTAAAGACAGCGCGGTGAAAATCGGAAATAGATATGGGGGGACGTCCGGTACAAATCGCGTCACACTACCGATGAAAATAAATGCGAAAGCGAGTATTAAGCCCCAGCTGCCGGCAATTATGTCCAGTATTCCCGCCACCATTGGCATCCATGTCTTGTTACCTGTCATTTGTTACCCTCCTTCGTTTTATTATTAGGCTGGTCGATTTCCCAGTTCCTAATTACTATTTACCACAAGGGGCTTATAATGTCCAGTGTTTAATCTTGTTTTTCATCATTAGCCTTAATATTCCGCTCATTCTGAGCCCTATCCCCTCCGCTCATCCTGAGCTTGTCGAAGGACCTGAGCCCTCTCCCTGTCATTCTGAGCCCTTCGTCGATAAATCTCCTCAGGATAAACTCCGCGAAGAATCTCATCAAAATATTTAAGTTGACGTGTATTAGCTTGTTGGGTTAACCTAGCCACATAGATATATGAATACGTCATCTGTACCGCTGCTTAAAGCTCTGACTGAATCCGGTGTCGGCTCCAGGAGGCGGATGGCCGATGCCATCAAAAACGGCGGGGTGGCGGTGAACGGCGAGACGGTTGAGAATTTTCGCCATCCGGTGAATCCGGAGACCGACCGCGTCTCGGTGCATGGTAAACCGGTTGACCTCAAGCCGAGGCGTACTGTCTATCTGATGGTCAACAAGCCGGCGGGTATCATAACCACTACCAGCGATGAGAGAGGCCGACGGACGGTTCTGGATATTCTGCCCGCTAAATATCGCCACCTGAGGTTATACCCCGTGGGACGTCTGGATAAAGACAGCACCGGACTTTTACTACTGACTAACGACGGCGAGCTTACTTACCGGCTGACGCACCCCAGGTTCGAACATGAGAAAGAGTATCTGATTCAGGTGGACGGTGCCCTTAAACCGGAAGATAAAAGGAAGCTGGAAAAAGGCATCGAGCTTGAGGACGGTGTGACCTATCCAGTGGTAATCAAAGAAATAAAGATATCGCCATTCAATTACAGCATAACCACGCATGAAGGCAAAAAGCGACAGGTGCGGCGCATGCTGGCAAACCTCGGCTATCAAGTACTGGCACTCAAACGTGTACGGCTGGGCAGTTTAACTCTGGGAAATCTTAATGAAGGCGTAACCCGCGAGCTAACCCCTGAAGAAGTTCATGTACTATTGTCTGGCAAACAACCCAAATCGAGCGGCCAGGACAGAAGATAACCGTTTATTGCGGAGCTTTACTAAAAGCCGTTGCCCTTATTCTGAGCCATAATATATAATTGGAGAACGCCAGCGTAGCTCAGTGGTAGAGCAGCGGTTTCGTAAACCGCCGGTCGTCAGTTCGACTCTGACCGCTGGCTCCACAGCTTCAAAAATGCCCCATAAGGAGGTTCTGTCCACAAAAAGTGATACCCTAATCGGAGGGTAATTTCACGTCATTTCCTGGTCAACTGCTGGTTAGTTTTTTGTCAGCTATTGATACCTCCTTATCTTTAAGATTTGTTGAACGCTTGACACTCTCCAAATTCCGAACTCTTGTTTGAGAAGAAACAGTTGATTCCGGCTTTACAACAGTTTCTGGTAACATATTTACAACATGCGCCGTGATAACATTATGCTAGACTGTTACTACCACACAGACATCGGGATGTAGGTTAACCCATAATAAAAATCATAGGTCTAAGGTATCTGCTAATCTTTCAGTCTGACATCAATACTGATCTTATGTTCGAGGGGCAGGTAGTTGTGGAGAGGCATGGAACCACAATTGTACCGTGTTCTTAATGATAAAAGGTAAAGGCGAGTTGACAAATTGGAAAACAAGCGCTATAAATGGCACGTATATATTTCATGCAAATTATAGCACCATTTATTAAAGTAGCAAAACTGAAAAATACCAGATTGAACTTGTCTTGTTGTAATTAGTTTTAATACTCGCTCGTGATCTGTAACTAAATCGTACTTGACATCAAGACTCTTATTACCGATAGTCAATTTGTTACGCTATACTATTTTTCATAATTAATCAAGGAGAGAAAATGATGGCAGACGAGGCTATGGTACAAGTCAGAACAGAAACTCTGACAGACTTTTGCGTGCGTGTTTTCCAGAAGCTTAGTGTTCCAGTAGACGACGCTCGCATAACAGCTAAGGTGCTAGTGACGTCCGATCTACGAGGAATCGATAGCCATGGTGTAGCTCGGCTCAGGAGATATGTGGATGGATTAAAGACTGGTATTATGGTCGCCAAACCTGATATAAAAATAGTAAAGGAAACCCAAGCTACCGCGCTAATTGATGCGGGAGGTGGATTGGGCCAGCCTGTTGCCCACAAAGCAATGCAGAGAGCTATTAAAAAGGCGAAAAGGGTTGGTGCCGGCTTTGTGACTGTACGCAATTCCAACCACTACGGGATCGCTGGTTATTATGCCATGATGGCGCTGGAAAACGACTGCATTGGTATGTCAATGACTAATGCTGATGTGCTAGTTGTACCAACATTTGGACGAAATGCAATACTGGGCACGAATCCTATCGCGGTGGCTGCACCGGCAAATAAGGAGCGCCCCTTTGTGATGGATATGGCTACGAGCGCAGTACCACGAGGCAAATTAGAAGTATACGATCGTCTATCCAAACCCATGCCTGCGGGTTGGGCTACTGACGAGCGTGGGGTGGTCACTGAAGATGCACACAGGGTTCTAGAAAATTTAAAGACTAGAGCTGGTGGTGGTCTATTGCCGTTGGGTGGCGAAGGTGAATTGCTGAGCGGTTATAAGGGCTATGGACTCGCTCTGTGGGTGGATGTTTTTTGCGCCATTCTCTCTGGTGCGGCTTACGCTAATTTGGTATATCCCAAGGCATCAGACGGAAGGCCTTTGCCAGCTAACCTTGGACATTTCTTTGGTGCGTGGCGTGTGGACGCCTTCCGTCCAGTTAGTGAATTCAAGACAGCAATGGATGATTTGCAACGTCTGCTAAAAAATGCGCCGAAAACAGAGGAACAAAGCCGCATTTATATTCATGGAGAGAAGGAGTATGAGAAAACAGAGCTCTATACTCGTGAGGGCATCCCACTGAATCACAAGGTTGCAGCAGACTTAAGAGCGATTGCTCGTGAGATAGGTGTAGACTACGATTTAGAGAGCAGTTAGACCGTATTTGGATAATGATCTAAGTCTCCCTTTAATAAGCTAAATCCATTTAAAGATGAACTAGTCCCTCAAAAAAGTCTGCTAGTAATGTTGCATCGGAGATAGAATAGGTTTTACTATTATTGCTATTGGTTCAATTTAGGATTTATATGTTAATGAATTATTCTTTATCATGTTATATATAGCTTTTTACATATTGCTACAACTAAATCGAGAAAAAAGAAAATACTAAGATGAGTAAAAAAACAAGGGACTTTATACCGCAAGGCATGAAGCTGATTGCGGAAAATATTATATCAAAAGACAATATCCTCGGAGCGTCAAAAAGCGAGAAGGCAAAATGGTCGAGGGGGCTGAGATTTTCAGATAAGAAGGAGACCATATTTTTTGCTGGATGCGGCTATCAATATTCCAGTTCTTTGGAATCAATGATATCGCTTATCAGGAAGACTGATAAAAGTGTCATTGGCTCTGACTTTGCTATGGGTATTGCCTCCTTTAAAAAATTGGGCATTGATACTGCAGGTATTTATCGGAAAATATCTACTAAGGAGACTGAAGAAGAGGCAAAACCATTGAAGGATGCTGTAAAAGTTTTGCAGAAACTGGGAGTTGAATTTGGCTATTTAGGTGAGGATGAACCATGTTGCGGAGGTTTGCTCTACTATGCAGGATTACGAGAAGAATTTAATAAAACTGCCAACGATGTGTATAAAAAGTTGAAGTCGTTTGGAGTGAAAAAAGTTATCAGCATAGTACCATCATGTACCTACTCGTTGAAAAAACTCATCTCAGATTCTGTTTTGGGATATGACATTGAGGTTAAGCACTTTACCCAGGTCGTAGCTGAAAATATACAATCGAAATCGATGAGCTATCCCTCAAATGTTAAAGTGACGTATCATGACCCATGCCAATTGGGGCGTTATCTTAATATTATGGACGAACCGCGCAAAATACTGGGAGCAATTAAAGGTATTGAATTTGTTGAGCCGGATTGGACTAGACGAGAATGGGCGACTTGTTGTGGTGGTGGAGGTGGTTTCGAAGTGGTATATCCTGAAATGAGCGAAATCATTGCTAAGAATAGGGCAGCAGAATTATTAAAGACAGGAGCACAAATAATTGTTACCCAATGTCCAGGATGTATAATGCAATTGAAAGATGGATTGAAACTGTTGAAAGTCGATAATATAGAGGTTCTTGATTTGGCTGAAATAGTAGCCAAGGCACTAGAGGTATAAACATGTCAATAACTTCTGATTTCAAAAAAGAAATAATGGATGCGGTACATAACGAACGCATAGGGCTTGCCTTATCGCGTGCCATTGCCAGTTATCGGTTAAATACCACCACAGCAATAAAGAAGTTTCCACATACCATTAAGTTAGCCGAGGAAGTACGGGAAATAAAGAAGAAAGCTATTGGTGATATGGAGAAACTGGCACAACAGGCGTGCGAAGTGATTCAGGAAAATAAGGGGAAAGCATACATGGCTAAGACTGCTGAAGATGCCTTGAAAATCATTGATGGGCTTGTTGGCAGGGGGAAATTGATCGTTAAGGGAAAAAGTATGACAGCCGAAGAAATCGGCTTGCGGGAGCACCTCGAAGAACATGGGAATGAGGTGTATGAAACCGACCTTGGTGAGTTTATTGTCCAGAAATTAGGGTCTAGACCAATGCATATTTTAGCACCAGCAATTCATGTACCTAAGGAAGATGTGGCTAAGCTTTTCTCTCAAATTACCGGACAGGATCTGAAGCCTGATATTGATACTCTGGTAGCCACAGCACGGGCTTTACTTAGAGAGAAATATTTTAAGGCAGATATTGGTATGAGTGGAGCCAATGTTTTTTCTGCCGATACCGGAACCATGTTTATGATCGAAAATGAGGGCAATATCCGTCTTGCTACAGGCGCACCACCGATTCACATTGCGCTCATTGGCATGGAAAAGCTGGTTCCAACTTTGGGAGACGCTTTTAAAGTAGCTGAGGTTACCTGGCGCTATGCCAACTATACAATGCCGACATACGTAAGTATGATATCCGGTCCGAGTAAAACAGGGGATATTGAGAAGGTCATCACGTATGGAGCTCATGGTCCAAAGGAAGTCCATGTTATTTTTATGGACGCTGGCAGAACAGAGCTTGCCAAGAATCCGATACTGCGCCAAGCACTGTACTGCACGCGATGTGGCGGCTGTCTCTATGAATGTCCTGTCTTTGCGCTTACGGCGGGGCACTTTGGTGACAAATATTTCACCGGTATTGGAGCGGTGTGGGCTTATATGATCGATAAAAATGAGGAGAAAGGTGCTGTCATGGCATACACCTGTTTAACCTGCGGTCGCTGTAAAATTAGATGTCCGATGAAAATAGATTGCTCGGAAATGGTAATCGAGCTGCGCAAAATGGTTGGGGAGGGAAGGTAAAACCGATTCATAGTATTAACATTGGCAGGTGACCTGCCACCAGTTTCGGTATGAAGACTTAGCAGAGTCCTACCACATTAACAGCAATTCAGAGGATTTGATCGTACCTGCCGGATGACGTAGTCATCGGGATGTCCGCATGGACTTAGCTATAAATTCCCCATTTGAAAGAGATGGCACAATCTGAGTGAATGTGTCTTGTACTGTGTCATTTTTGGTAATAACATCACCATTCTTACGAGTGAAAAACAGGGGAAAAAGACATTCTTGTGAAAATCGAAACTAAATTAGGGCAATATTATTACCTAACTGGTAGCCCAAGTTGTTTAATATATAGAACTTTCAGAGCAATATTTGCCTTCGATTAGGTTGTGTAACACGTGAGCAATCTATACTTTTACTAATTGGCTGGAGGAGTACAGATATACGACTAGCCGTCACTCTACCCTGCGTGATATTCTGGCACCATAAATGCCTGATTTATAATTGCGCCAATCTTTCCAGACAACTATGTTGCTGTCAGCGGCAACGCATGTCTGAAAACCATCCTCAACACAGATGGGGAATTTGACTCTAGTAATCGGATCATACCCATAAACGTCGATGCTATTCATACCACCACATGACCAGACAACAAAGTCCTCACTCACTGCAACATTATACGCGTCACTATATACATAAGCCCAAGTCCGCGGAAGTCGAAATTCCTTTTGTGCTGCAAGATCGTAAGCAATTATATCCCCACCGCGCCCTTCTTGCCAGAAAGGCGAAGTAGGGCTCACGTCTAACCAGATAACCGTGTTTTCACTTATGCACACATCTTGTTTATTGTATCCGATAGAAATCGGGAACTTCTTTCTGTCTTTTATATGATAGCCATAGACACCGTCAAAACCTATCCAGACTATAATATCACCACTTATATCAACATCATGCTGGTAATCGTGTGGACTAACAGGGATTGTAGAAATATCCTTAGTAGCCAGGTTGTAAACAAAGATATCGCCCCGCTCATTTTGCCAGAGAACGATGTCTCCGCTAATTCTAGGCCTAAGCTGTACTCCTTCCTCAGTACAAATTGGGAATTGCGTGATTGTCTTCAGGTCATATCCCCAGATATCAAAACTAGTCGTCGGAGAGTAGTTATACCAAACAACGATATCACCACTAATCTTGACGGTACTGGAGCCTACGGCAAGGTAATCCAATTTGCTGCAAATCGGGAACTCGTTTTTTTTTACCAAATCATAACCGCGGATGCCATAAATACCGTCACGTTCATCCACCCACACAACGATATTACCGCTTATCGCCAGACTATCATGATTAGTACCTTCAGTACATATTGGGAATTTGTCAACGATGATATCAGCCTGCTCATATCCGCTACAGCTCGTAGGGAGTGCTATCATCACCAAGCACATAGTCGTTAGCAATATATATTTATGTCTGTCCATGCTTCTTCCTTCGCCATAACCAGAACATAATACCGTAGACAATAGATAGAATGCCGCCGAGAACTAGAAAGAAATATTCAAGAAAAAGGAATGGCTCCCAAAATCTGCCGATTCCACTTTGCATTCCAATTGTCATTAGTATCACCCAAAAGAGCCCCAGATGAATAACGATTATGGCTATAATACCTCCAACGATGGGCTTTACCCAAGCGATAAAGGCGATAAACAGAATAATGGGAACGCTGATAAGTATTTCCCACTCGCTCCAGTACTTCGGCCCTACTAGGTTGATGACAAGGTAATAAAAGGACAAATAGAAGATAGGCATAAAGGCGGCTATTGATAACAAAGCCCTTGGGGGCCAGCGTAACCAAAACCAGCTGGGTTTACTAGGGCCGGTGCCTGAACTATCAGCCATTATTTCCGCCTAGCCTTATTTAACCATCTTACTTCTCATTTTTTGTAAAGTCAATCAGTTGTGTAAATTAGGGCAATAGTAACGATTCGTCATCATGGAGGCACAACAAATTGAGTTTTATCGAATTTACTATGATTGCATTAAAGTCAGCCTTGTTGAGAAGAACTGAAACCCGGTCTAGTTTGAGTGGACAAATTTGTGCCAAAATTAGCTACGATTTGTAAACTTTTGCAAGCAGTGGTAGGCCGCATTGGATTCGAACTTTTCATCTGATTGTTATCTCGAGGATGTCAAATAGAAAATCGCCGGTTGCTGCTAAGCGGCGAAAACTCGTAAAGCGTTGAATTTTCCGGCATTTTGTTCTACAATTTGCTTGAAATTGGCCAGGAGGTTGATACCCTAACCAAGTAAATTCGGGCCGAAACTGTGAAGGTATTTAGCGGTAAAAACTGGCAAAAGCAAGACTAGACTTCGTAAACCGCCGGTCGTCAAGTCGACTCTGACCGCTGGCTCCACTTTGGGGATAATGTTGTATGGCTGGCTATTTTTTAAGTTTTATTTTGGCGACACCGATGTCTTCAAATGTTATGACTATTTAACTCTTTTGCTTTCTAATTTTATGAGTTTTTAATATTATCGGTCTATGATTATTTTTGTCCTGTTGACGGACATCTGGCTTAAAAAATAATGGAGGTGTAATCACATGTTTGCCATCACTCTACCTGCTCTACCCGGCTTGACGGTCACCGGACTGATTGGGGGCATAGTAGCCCTGGTCTTTGGTATCCTCATCCTGATTTTCCCCCGCATACTCAACTATCTGGTGGGCATAGCCCTCATAATATTCGGTATACTCAGCATTTTGGGCGGCGGCTGGGGGATATTGTTAGGCATTATTTCTCTCATTTTCGGCATCGTGGTGATGATTTTCCCCAGGATTCTAAACTACCTGGTGGGCGCTTACCTCATTATAGTCGGGTTGTGGACTATTATTGCCTCGGGTTTTACCCTGATACCACTTATTATCGGTATTATAATTCTGGTTTTGGGCATCATTGTTATGATATTCCCGGCAATAATCAACATAATCATAGGTATTGCCTTCATTATCGAGGGAGTTCTGGCTATCGGCCACTATTTCGGTTGGTTTTAGCTGGTAAATATCATCAGCCATATTACGGTTGAAATATAACAAGTTTTAACAGCCGGATTTTCATCGACTGGCTGTGGTTTCACAGACAGGGTTAGTCGGTAGCGTTCTCGACGTGCAGGAGGTGAAAGTGGCTTATGCGATTATTGCTTTAGGTGTGGCTATTTTCGGCATCGGGATGACACTTTATTTCCAAGCCCAGGTTATTCTGAAACCTAATAAACAGGAAACATTTGCCCGGCAGTTCTGGTGGCTCGGTGCAGTCTGGATGGTGCTGGGGATAGCTGCTGCCATCGGCGGAGTCATTGGTTTATTTACCGGAGCCATATAGTTGGAAAAATCAGCAGCGCCAAGGATAGATAATTACTAAAGCAAATATGACCCGGCTCAAGATTTGTGAGGTAGTTCCGAGAAGCTAGCTAGCTGCTGATAACTAATCATGCCGCTTTCAGCTATATTATCCACTTCAATTCCCGCTTCCACAGCTGCAGCTACCGGATTCAACCCGCCTAATAGTGCCATGCCGATACGGTTCGTGCCTACTGAAATCTGGCAAACGGGCTCGCTGGTGTTTCCCAGAGCATAAACGCCATTCATACCGGCTTCCTTAAGCTCTGCGATGACCTGTTCCACAATCGGCCTTGCCGGTGCCGGCAACTCGCGGAAATTAGCCAGTATCTTGCCGTTACCGGTCTTAGCTACCTCAATCACACTCGTCATCCTGGCACGAATATACTGCTCGGATGGGTCCAGCGATGTACCTCCGTAGTTGATGATAGCCACAAAGCGTTTTGGTTTTGAGTCTTTGATTTCGAGCACACCGCCGAATCTGGAATCTACAGGAACGCCGTGTTTCAGTAATACACCGTTTATGATAACGCTGCAAACCGTGGCCAGACCTACTTTTCCGTCGGGGATAACCACATCGCCAAGCTTCTGACCTTCACTGGCAACGGCAACTAACTGGCTGACACATAAGCCGGCTTTGAAGGCGCCTTTCATAGCTTCGACAGCCCTGGGGAAAACCTTTTTGTCAAAGATAGAGGTGTTGATGGGGAATAGACCGGTTCTAGTTTTCGGGTCAAATGTAGTATTGAAGGCTAGAAGCTCAAGCTTCTCCAGGACGAAGCCGAGTTGGTCCGGCGCCAGGGCTGACCGCAGCTCTTCGAGTCCATGCGGAGTAATCATGCGGCCGTCTCGGCCTAGCGGCTGGGTGTAGCCCCTTTCATCTGTGATTTTCAGATGATATCTAACTGTTCGCTCATTCATTGATAGTCCACGTTCTTCAAGTTTCCGAGCGATGGCTATTGAGCCCAATGGTTCATAAGATTCTTTCAAGACCTTGAGAATCATCATGACCTTTTTTTCGGTATCGGCGCCACCAGATATCATACTATTAAGCCCCAATACAAATTATATGTATTATACTATCTCTAAGGTAAAAACAGAATGCCCCGACGAAAGTTAAGAGTTAAAAACCAAAAGGCAAAAGTATAGAGCAAAGGCCACGATTCTTCGAAATATTCCCTCTCCCTTGATGGGAGAGGGTGAGGGTGAATTTATTTTAATCCAGGATTATCCCGGTCCTGCTAAATACTCTTTTAACGGTTTCACGTTGAAGTTCTGGCCGCCGCTGGATAGTGCCTTCAAAGTTATACGAGCCGTGTCAAGTGATGTGAAACAGGGGATGCGCATTTCGGTAGCTGCTCGACGGATATAGAAACCGTCTTGCAACGGGACACGACCGCCGGTAGCCGTGTTGACTACTCCGGACACAGAGCCGTCATTGATGATATCAACCACGTTGGGATGGCCTTCACCTAACTTCTTGCCTATCTCCTTTACTTTCATACCCGATTTTTCGATCATAGCCGCCGTCCCTTCCGTGGCGAAAAGATGGTAGCCAAGAGAATAAAAGCCCTCGATTATGGGTAAAGCTTCAGCTTTGTTTTGGTTGGCAATGCTGAATAATAGATTACCCTGCGGTGCCAGCATGAGGCCGGCGGCGATAAGCGCCTTGGTCAGAGCCGATTCAAAGTTGTTGTCAATTCCCATAACCTCGCCGGTTGACTTCATCTCGGGACCGAGATAGGTATCTACGCCCCCGAGTTTGGACATGGAGAATACCGGAGCTTTTATGCCTACGAGTTTCTGCTTTTTCCACAAGCCAGGCGGATAGCCCTGCTTTTTCAAGCTAATGCCGAGCATTACCTTGGTGGCGATTCTAACCATGGGCACGCCGGTAACCTTGGAAATGAACGGTATAGTCCGGCTGGCGCGCGGATTTACTTCCAGTACAAAGATTGCGGGTGAACCAATTTGCTCCCCCCGCATAATGACAAGCTGTATGTTCATTAAACCCTTTACCTGAAGCGCCTGCCCGATTCTTATGGCGTAATCAACGATGGTGTTTACTTCATCTTTGGTAAGGTTTTGAGCCGGATAAACCGCTATGGAATCGCCGCTGTGTACTCCGGCACGCTCTATATGCTCCATTATTCCGGGAATGAGCACATCCTCGCCATCGCTGACGGCGTCCACTTCCACCTCTTTGCCTTCGAAGTACTTATCGATTAATGTCGGATGTTGACTGTCCATTTCCAGGGCTAGCGACATGTAACGAACCAGTTCCTCTTCGTTGTGCACGATTTCCATAGCCCTGCCGCCGAGAACATAACTCGGCCGTACCAGCACCGGATAACTTAAAGATTCGGCCGTCTTGATACCCTCCTGCAAAGAAGTCACACCGGCTCCCGGCGGCTGAGGTATGCCTAAACTATTGAGAAAATCTTCGAAGCGACGGCGGTTTTCAGCTATATCGATAGTTTCTGCAGTGGAGCCGATTATGGGCATATTGCTGCGGGCCAGGGATTCAGTCAGGTTGATGGCAGTCTGGCCGCCAAATTGAACAATTGAGGGCGGCACAAGGTTATTTGTAGTAACCGCGCTTTCATTTTCAAGAATGTCACGCAGACTTTCCTCATCTAAAGCTTCGAAATAAAGCCGGTCGCTGGTATCGAAGTCCGTAGATACTGTTTCAGGATTAGAATTCACCATTATGCTCTTGATGCCTGTCTCTTGAAGAGCCCAGGCGGAGTGAACGGAGCAGTAGTCGAACTCTATGCCCTGACCTATGCGAATAGGACCACTGCCGATGACTACAGCTTTTTTATCACGTACCGGCTCAGCTTCGTTTTCCTTTTCGTAGCAGCTGTAAAAATAGGGCGTTTCGGCATCGAATTCGGCGGCACAGGTATCTACCATTTTATAGACCGGGTATATTCGCCAGCTATGTCGCAGCTGGCGCACTCGCTCCGGCAAGCTGTCGGCTAAAGTGCCGATTTGCTCATCGGAGAAGCCAAGACGCTTTGCCTGCCACATAAATTCAGGCGTCAAAGGTTCGGCAAGTAGCCTTTTCTCCATGTCTACGAGGTTGAGCAATTTGCTGACGAACCACGGGTCAATGCCGGTATATTCCGCTACCTGTTCACAGGTTACACCGCGTCTTAGCGCTGCCATAATTGCCCACAGCCTCATGTCGTTCGGATAAAGCGGGTATGAGTCGAGATTTTTACCCTTACCCCAGCTCCTATCTTCCCAGAGAAGTGATTTCTTGCCGAATTCGAGTGAGCGTACCGCTTTTTGGAGAGCGGCTTCGAAGCACCGGTCGATTGCCATAACTTCACCGGTGGCTTTCATCTGGCTGCCCAGCTTACGGTCTCCCATGGCGAACTTGTCAAAAGGCCAGCGAGGGATTTTTACCACGCAATAATCTAAGGCCGGTTCAAAGGCCGCTTTTGTCTTACCTGTCACCCGGTTGACGATTTCATCCAACCTCTTGCCTATGGCTATCTTAGCCGCCACCCTGGCGATGGGATAACCGGTGGCTTTACTGGCCAGCGCTGAACTGCGGCTAACGCGGGGATTGACTTCAATAATATAGTACTCGCTTTTGGAGATATTCAACTGGTCCGGTGCCCATTTTTGAGCAACCACCGGGCTGGGGGTCAAGGCGAACTGTATGTTGCAGCCGCCTTCGATACCCAAAGCTCTGATGATTTTCAGGCTGGCTGACCTTAACATTTGATATTCTCTGTCCGTTAAGGTCTGGCTGGGAGCCACTACGATGCTGTCGCCGGTGTGCACTCCCATCGGGTCGATGTTCTCCATGTTGCACACAGTTATACAATTATCGGCGGCATCCCGCATGACCTCGTATTCGATTTCTTTCCAGCCAAGAAGGCACTTTTCCACCAGGACCTCATGTGTCATACTGGCGGCTAAGCCACCGGACACGGTAGTCTCCAGTTCTTCCAAAGTATGAACAATGCCGCCGCCGGTCCCGCCCAGAGTATACGAGGGGCGGACTATCAGAGGTAAGCCGATGGTTCTGGCCAGCTCTTTCGCCTGTGCAACTGAATTAACCGTGGCGCTGTCCGGCACCGGCTCACCTATGTCAACTATCAGTTGTTTGAATAAAGACCTCTCCTCGGCCTTCTTTATTGTTTCCAGCGGCGTGCCCAGGAGCCGGACACCATATTTATCAAGCACTCCGGCGTCGGCAAGCTCTACAGCCAGGTTAAGCCCTGTCTGTCCGCCGAGTGTAGGCAGCAGACCTTCAGGACGTTCCCGTTCGATTATGCGGGCTACGACATCCACCGTTAGCGGCTCTATGTAAACTATGTCAGCGATGCCCTCGTCGGTCATAATAGTCGCCGGATTCGAGTTCACCAGCACCGTGGTTATGCCTTCTTCCCGAAGCGATTTACAGGCCTGTGTGCCGGCGTAATCGAACTCGGCTGCCTGCCCGATGATTATCGGACCCGAGCCGATGACCAGGACTTTAGAGATTTTAGCCATGATTTATCACTATTATATTTATTGATTCAGATGGGTACCGTGGAGCATCCGCTCCACGGGTAATACCGTTAGAGTTGACGGTTTCCTCTGGAACCGGATTATCAGAATAGTGCTTGTAGCTCGACCACTTGTAGTCGCCGGGTGAGCTAACCAGTCCAGCTCTTACCGGATTGCTATGAACATAATTAAGTTTCTCCGCAAGTTTTTCATCGGTGTATATATTGAGATCATAGAAGCCACGTTTCCAGAGATGATATTTGATATTTTGCTTATGAGGCTTGTAGTTCTTTGGAGCGCTATCGGATGCAACTCTGAGCAAATGCTCCACGCTACCCGATGTTTCTAAGTTGATAATTCGTCTGGCTGTGGTACCTTTTATAGCTTGGATTATCCTAGAAATGCTGAGGTCAGATTTTTCCGTCTTATCCCACCAGAGCAGCAAATGTATATGGTCTGGCATTATGACATATCCTGCCAAAGTAAAATCAAGTTTGTCGCTATAGTAATTCAATTCTTCGAGAAGGGCTCGACAACACTCCTCATTCCTGAAAAAGGGCAGATTTCTAAAAGTGCCAGTGGTAACAAAATGGACGTAGGAGTTGTCATCGAATTTTAGTAGCCTGTTATGTTCCAACATTTTTTCTAATTACAATCTTTATCTTTTTGTGGCTGGAGCAGATGCTCCAACCTACCCACGTGGCTAACCGAGCAGATGCTCCAAACTAATTTTATTAACATTATTTGACCATCTCCAGGAACTGCTGGAATAAGTACACGTTGTCTTGAGGGCCGGGGGAGCCTTCGGAGTGGTACTGTATGGATAAAAGTGGAAGTTCCCGGTGGCGAAAGCCCTCAACCGTACCGTCATTCAGGTTTATCTGGCTGACCTCAAGTCCGCCTTTCAAACTGTCATCGTCCACGGCATAGCCATGGTTTTGTGTAGTAATGTTTACTCTGCCGGTTGCCAGATCACAAACCGGGTGGTTGCCGCCTCGATGTCCAAACTTAAGCTTGAACGTTCCGGCACCAAAAGCGCGACCTATAAGTTGATGTCCCAAACAGATGCCCATGACCGGCTTTTTGTAGACAATCTCTTTGACGGTTTTTATCAAATAGTCGAGAAGCGCCGGGTCACCGGGACCAGGAGATAAAACGATACCATCGGGATTCAGTTTCAAAATCTCCGGTGCAGACATTGTGCAGGGGACAACAGTCGCCGAGCAGCCGAGTCGTACCAGTATACGGGCGATGTTGTATTTAAGTCCCGTGTCAACGATTACGATGTGGTGCTGAGGTTGAGGGATACCGGGCGGCAATTTCCACTTATATGGTTTGCTGGTAGCGACTTCCTTTACGAAATCTATTGAACCATAACCGGGCAGGCTTTTCAGCTCTTTAAGAGCCTCTTCGGGTGTCATCTCGGATGACAGAATACCCATCATAACGCCGGC
>Ga0214474_1000712_pt1 | contig 15958 bp, 13 predicted proteins | sample RVTome_2_FD_187335 | JGI IMG/M metagenome (GOLD analysis project Ga0214474, IMG submission 187335) | Soil microbial communities from uranium-contaminated site in the Upper Colorado River Basin, Wyoming, United States - RVT95D214 HiSeq ...
ACTTTCTCATAGACATTGCTCTTCGTGGCGAGGACAACGACCGGCATCTCCCGGTCGATCAGGGCAATGGGTCCATGTTTCATTTCACCCGCTGGATAGCCTTCTGCATGGACATAAGAGATCTCCTTCAACTTCAGTGCCCCTTCCAAGGCAATGGGGTAGCTGATCCCTCTCCCAAGGTAGAGAAAATCCCTGGCATGGAGGTACTTTCTGGCGATTTTGGCTACTTGATGCGATGCTTTCAGTATCTCTTCCATAAGGTGGGGAACCCCGACCAATTTCTCAATCAAGGTCTTCCCTTCTTCGCTGGAGAGGACACCTAATTCTCTCCCAATTCGAAGGCCAATAAGGAAAAGGACGACCAATTGAGTGACAAAGGTCTTGGTGGAAGCCACGCCGATCTCAGGGCCCGCATGGGTGTAGATCACATGGTCCGCCTCTCTTGCCAGGCTTGACTCCACCACATTGCAGATGGCTAAGGTCATCGCTCCTTTTCGTTTCGCTTCTCTCAAAGCAGCCAGGGTATCGGCCGTCTCTCCGGATTGGGAGATGGCTACAAGGAGATGATCCTCTTTAATGATCGGATTCCGATATCGAAACTCTGAACCAATATCTACCTCCACTGGAATTCGGCAGAAGTCTTCAATGAGATACTTTCCCACGAGGGCGGCATGATAGGAGGTGCCGCAGGCAATCAGATTGATCCGCTGCATCTTCTTTAGAAACTTTGGATCAAAGTGGACATCTCCGAAAACGGCATCACCTTTCTCCTCTGAGAGTCGGCCCCGGATGGTATCGATCACTGCCCTGGGCTGCTCGAAGATCTCCTTGAGCATAAAATGTTTATACCCGCTCTTCTCTGCCATCAAGGGATTCCAGTTGATCCGCTTCGGTTCCTTTGAAACTTCCTTTCCCTTGATATCGACAACTTTTACTCCCTCAGAAGAGAGAAGGGCTACTTCACCATCTTCCATAAAGATGAAGTCCCGGGTATAGGGAAGAACCGGGGGAACGTCCGAGGCGATGAAATACTCCTCCTTTCCAAGACCGATCACCAGGGGACTCTCCTTGCGGGCGGCGATCAAGTGATCTTCTTCCCCTTCGAAAAGGATGCCCAATGCATAAGAGCCCTTGATCTTATCTAACGCTATTCTCACGGCCTCCAGAGAGGAATATCCTTCATGAATGAATTCATCGATCAGATGGGAGATAATCTCCGTATCTGTTTCAGAGGTAAAAACATGACCCTTGCCTTGAAGAATCTCTTTAAGAGGAAGATAGTTTTCGATGATGCCATTGTGGACCACAGCGACCTTGCCTGCCTTATGGGGATGGGCATTCTCGTCGGATGGCCTTCCATGGGTCGCCCATCGGGTATGACCTATCCCCACCTTTCCATCAAAGGTCTCTTTTCCGATTAACTCCTCTAACTTTGTTAATTTCCCCTCTTTCCTTCGAATCTCAATCTTGCCTCGATGGAAGACAGCGATGCCTGCAGAGTCATAGCCTCGATATTCGAGTCGTTTGAGCCCATCAATGAGAACCCTTGCCGTCTCTCTGGTGCCGATATATCCGACAATACCACACATATTTAAACCTCATTGAAAATTGTAAATTGTAAAATGAGAAATGTAAATTTTATAAAAATTTTATCAATTTAACCCTTTGAAAAAGGAATGATCCAATTGTTATAAAAGATCGTCATTCCTGCGGAAGCAGAAATCCAAGTTCTATTCTCTCATTTCTGGATTCCCGTTTTCACGGGAATGACAACTTGGATGAAACAACAAAAGGATCTTTTCAAAGACCTAAAGTGTGACTAAAAATCTTATTTTAAAATTTGCATTTTACATTGAATGTTAACCCTTTCTACAATGGACTAAAATATTATTAATTCTTTTTGTTTTTATTTTTTTTATGGCGGAGCTCTGACTTTTTATTCCAACCCTTGATGTTCTGCTGCTTCACCCGGCTGATGGCTAGCGCTCCTCCTGGAACATCTTTCGTGATGGTGGAACCCGCGCCAATCGTAGAACCATTTCCCACCTTGACCGGCGCCACAAGTTCCACGTTCGATCCCACAAAGACCCGATCACCGATGATCGTCTGATGCTTCTCGAGCCCGTCATCGTTACAGGTGATCGTCCCAGCGCCGATATTGACCTCCTCTCCAACCATGGAATCTCCGATATAGGTAAGATGATTGGCTTTGGAACCTTTGCCGATGACCGACTTCTTCACCTCCACAAAGTTCCCTATCTTTGCCCTCGCCTTCAACTCCGTGAGGGGCCTCAGATGGGTAAAAGGGCCAATAACGGCCCCCTCTTCTATCTTGCTTCCAGTGATCACAGAATTCGAGCGAATCATCACCTCATTGCCGATCGCGGAGTCTGTGATCTTTGAGTTAGATTCAATGATACAGCGTTCACCAATTCTTGTCATCCCATGGAGATAGCAATTCGGAGAGATCGTCGTGTCTCTTCCCACTTCAACCATTCTCTCCACATAGGTAGTTTTGGGATCGATAACAGTCACTCCAGAGAGCATTAACTCCTTCAGCTTCTCCAGTTTAAGAACCTCATTGGCCACGGCAAGATCGACCCTTGTGTTGATTCCCATTACCTCCACCGGATCCGCCACGATATAAGCAGAACACCTCAAACCTTTTTTGTTTGCAATCTCAACCAGGTCGGTGAGATAATATTCACCTTGTGCGTTATCCTTTCCAATCTTGCTTAACCCATCAATCAAAAAGGAAGCCTTCACGCCGTATATCCCCGTATTAATCTCTCGGATCGATTTTTCTTCCTTGGTCGCATCTTTCTCTTCCACAATTTTCCCTATCCAACCCTCAGAACTTCGGACAATCCGACCATACCCGAACGGATCCTCCACCACGGTCGTTAGCACAGAGAGGATGGAGTCGCTTTTCCAAAAAGCATCGATAAAGGAATGAAGGGTATCGGCTTTCACCAAGGGAACATCTCCGCAGAGGATAAGAACAGTACCCGTGAACGTTTTCAGAAATGGAATAGCTTGCAAGACCGCATGACCGGTGCCCAGTTGTTCCTTCTGAATGGCGAAATCAACCCGAGTGTTCTGAAACCTCTCCTTAATTTGGTCTGCCTGATGACCTATTACCACAACCGTCTTTTCGGATTTGGCTCCGGTTAAGGATAGGTCAATGGGATAGGAGAGCATAGGAAGTCCCAAAATGGGATGAAGTACTTTCACAAGGTCTGACTTCATCCGGGTCCCTTTTCCCGCTGCAAGAATGATGGTAGCAATACCTTCCAAATCTCTATCCTTTTACATTAATTTAACTTTCTTTATACTATGGATGGGCCTTTTCGTCAACTCTGAGTCCCTTTATAGCCAAACTTACCCATCCCCAGTTTTTGTTCTTCATTAAGGATCCGAAATGATTCCACCTGTACGACCTGCTTGGAGAGGCTTCATCGGCCGCGCCACTTAACGATTGAGCACTTTGTCTCAGACGTCATAAGTAATCCACACTCATGTAGTGGACCTGTCATCCAACCCATCAAAGACGGTCTCATGAAGCCCTGAAGAGGGATTCGCCCAGATGGTAAAAGGCATCATATCCAAACAAGCGGGATGGATAGAATGAAAAATTGAGGGTGGGCAAGCGCAGTGAAGCTCCCCGCCCACGGGGCGTGGCTTCCCGGCAAGGTAATTTCATTTTATATTGTGCCCCTTCCTGCCTGTCGGTAGGCAGGGACCCCGTCTATCCCGATAGGTCGGGACAGGGCACGTTCCGGCCAAATGGTTGACAAGAACCTTTTAGGGGTGTAAATTAACTTCCGAAACAGAGGGGTTACAGACCTTTTGACCTATAAATCACGCTGAGCCTCGGGTATGGGTTACGATTCCTTGTGGCACAATAAAAGCTCATAAGTTCGGTATAGAAAATGCATAAAATTCATTCAAATGATCCTGTTCGGGAACAGCGAGCAAACGCTACCAGTCGGACAAACCTTCTGGCCAGCCGCTGAAGCGTGAGTTTCAAGGAGATAAAAATATGAAGGACAAACATCATTACCCTTGTTTTTATTATAGGACGAGAGGGACAAGAACCATGCGGGATGTCCCCATCCTCTGAACGGTCCCGCACCGCAAATATCGCTTGATTGTGCTATAATTTAAAATCATATAGAGTTGAATAATGAATAGCATAAATCAATATAGTTCTAACTTTATGCCGCATATATGGCCCATTGGTGGAGGAAAAGGTGGAACCGGTAAGAGCTTTCTCACCAGCAATATTGGAATTCTATTAGCCAGGCAAGGATTCAAGACCCTTCTGATCGATGCCGACCTCGGCACACCCAATCTTCACACGATCATCGGCCTATCCAATCCAGAGATAAGTCTTTCCGATTTTCTCAATAAGAGAGTGGCAACCCTTGAGGAAACCATTCTCGAAATACCGATCCATAATCTTTTTCTAATCAGCGGAGCCAGAAATAAGCTGGACTTCTCCAATCTCGCTCATGAACAGAAGATGAAAATGTTACGTGCCATATCGAGATTGAATTATGATTATATTCTGCTTGACCTGGGCGCAGGCACATCTTTTAATACCATCGATTTTTTCACCCTGTCGGACTCTGGGATTTTTGTTTGCATTCCAGAGCCCACATCGATCGAAAATATCTATAGGCTAATTCGCTCCGTTTATGTCCGCAAGATCCGCCAGGTCCTCAAGATCGATCGTTTCAGAACCTTGGCTGAGAAAGCAGAAGCACAGAACCGAGATGCCATCACCCATCATCCGGAATACCTTCTCGATACGCTAAAAAATATCGATCCGGAGCAAGGCAGCAAGATAGAAAGGATTTTAAAGGCTTTCCAATTCAAGCTGGTTCTTAATCAGGTTAGAAGACAGGATAATCCCAAGGTTGGAGCGCTCATCTGTAAGATTGTTGAGAAACACCTCGGCATGAAAATTCAATTCATAGGGAATGTAAGTTTTGATGAACGCGTCCACGAGGCGGTGTGCAGGAAAGAGTCCTTTGTCGAAAAATATTCTTACTCGCAGTCAACTCTGGATCTTAAATTAGTCATCAAAGGTATCACGGGCATGACAGAGGAACAAGCCGTGGCTTTGTAAGCCCCGGCTTTTACGGTACCGGGTTTTAACAACAGGTCATCATCGTATGAAGAGACTTGAGGATCTGAGCTTCTATGAACTTTTGGAAGTTGCATGCAATGCCTCACCTTTCGAGGTTCATCAGGCATATAAAGAGATGCATCAACTTTATCATGACGATTCGCTGGCAAGCTACTCTTTTTTTTCCCGAGAAGAACGGGAGGAAATACTTGCGAAACTGGATGAAGCGTATTCCACCCTGATGGATGAAAAGAATAGATCCCGCTACGATCAATTACTCATTGAACGCGGCATCCTCGAAAAGGAGATGCAATATCAGAGGGATCGAAAAAAGTTGAGTCTCATATCTGATGCGAAACATCCTGGCAACAATACGGCATTAAGAATAAGAGACAGATTAAAACCGATCGTGTCTTCAAACCCCGTGATTCAGGAAATTCTCACCCAGGACGTCTTATCAGGAAAAGATTTGAAAAAGATCAGGGATGAATTGGGGATATCGCTTGAGGAGATTTCAGAAATAGTGAAGGTCCGGATGGTTTACTTACATGCTATCGAGGATGACCAGTTTGAAAAAACGCCTTCCAGAACATTCCTGAAGGGTTTTTTGAGGGCTTATGCTCAATGCATAGGATTAGATGTCGACATTGTGGCAAATCGTTATTTAAAAAGAATCCTTGACTAAAAAGGCCGCAGACAAGAACGGGGCCCCATCCATCGAAGAAGGAGACATTTAAAATGAAAGACAAACAAATACCGGAAGAAGAACTATTCGTCGAATTGGATAGCATGTATCAGCGTGTTGCAGATATCGAAAAGGAGGAAGCGGCAGAAACCTCAATACCTGAAAAGAAAAAACCAAGGCAGAATAAAAAGCGATCGTACCGCTACTTTATTATCGTCGCATCCATTTCCTTTATTATATTAGCATCGATCTTCACGGTGACTATCCTGAAGCCAACGATCATCCCCCAGCTTTTCAAATTGGGCGATACGCAGCCGTCAACGGTTGCTCCCCCTCCAGCACTCCCAAAACTCCCTAAAGTGGCCACTCCTCCCGCACCTTCAAAACCTCCTGCTGTTGTTACCCCTTTGGAACCTCCAACATCCCCTGCTGTTGCCACCTCTCCAGCAACCTCACCCACCCCTTCTGTCGCCCCCTCTGCGGAACCCCCCAAACCCCCTGCTGAATCACTTTCGGTTCAGACGAAGCAGGAGACCGTAAAAACCGCACAAGAAGACGTAAAAAAAGAAAAAGCAATATCCCAAGAAATCACGAAACCCAGTAAACCTTTACCCCAAGGGAGATATTATGCCATACAGGTTGGAGCACTTAGCGATATGGAAAACGTCCGAGAGCTTGTAGAAGCTTTAAAAAAGGAAGGGCTGGAAGCCTATTGGCTAACGATGAAAAGCAGGAGCAGAGGGACCTTATACAGAGTCCTTGTGGGACAATTTATGAATGAAAATGAAGCTGCCCAGTTTTTAAAAGACAAAAAGATTCTCAAAAATTATCCTGACAGTTTCATCAAGGAGGTTTCATCTTCCAAAATGAACCCTTAGTTTCGTCGCCGGGATATAGAGGCTATAGGGGTCAGTCCATGAATTAAGGAATTTGTCTTACGGATCTGCCCTTTCAAAGGTTTCCCTTACAACCCAAAACCCCACTCGCTATGATTCTCGGTTTGTAAACAGTCACCTCAATCCACCACAAGCCATATCTTGCAAGGTTGAAGATAAGAAGATCATTTAAGTTAAATAAATTATTGAAATTTCTTTGATGTTAGTTTAAAAATATAAGCTATATGTGAAATCTTTTTCGGCATTTTTGAGGAGGAAAAGGTGGATCTAAAACCTATCTCTTATGACAAAATTGAGCAACTCATCAGAAAAGGGGTAAATATTCCCACTCCACTCACCATCGATGTGGGGAACGAAGTCAATATCGATCAAATCTCGGGCAATGGTGTCAAGATCTACCCGGGTTGCCGGATTTACGGTGAAAAGACGGTCATCTCAGCAGGGGTCCAGCTTGGTTATGAGGCACCTGTCACAGTGGAAAACTGCCAGCTTGGGCCTAAGGTAGAATTGAAGGGGGGATATTTTAAAAAATCTGTTCTTCTTGAAAAGGCGAACATGGGACTCGGTGGACACGTTCGTGAGGCGTGCTTGCTGGAAGAAGAGGCGAACGGCGCACACTGCGTTGGCCTGAAACATACCATTCTGTTTCCTTTCGTTACTCTTGGGAGTCTTATCAATTTTTGTGACTGTCTCATGGCAGGCGGCACGAGCCGTAAAGACCATAGCGAAGTAGGGAGCTCCTATATTCACTTTAACTTTACCCCGGAAGGGGACAAAACCACGGCATCCTTAATCGGTGATGTCCCTCGCGGTGTCATGCTCAACAAGCCACCAATTTTCCTCGGGGGACAGGGCGGCATGGTTGGACCACTCCGGATAAGTTACGGCAGCGTCGTGGCTGCTGGATCGGTCCTCCGTAAGGATGTGGGCACGGAGAACCAACTGATTGTAGGTAAAACTCACTCGGGCAAGGTTGTTGACCTCATGCCCAGGGCATATCCAGGCCTTTCCCGCGTGGTTGAGAACAACATCATTTATATTGCAAATTTGATAGCTTTGGAGCAATGGTATCTTCATGTACGAAGAATGTTCTTTGAACATCAGGATTTTGGTCATCTGATTTTTGCAGCGATACTTGAAAATCTTCGGATAGCCAAAGAGGAGAGGATGAAGCAGCTCAAGGACATGGCAGCCAAAATGGCCGTATCTCCTGATAAAGAGAAAGGCAGAGCTAAACCCATAAGAGCGAAACAGGAGTTTTATGAAAAAGGTAAATTACTTGAAGAGCTGTTGGTCAGTGATACAGCTAAAACTGCGGGCGAGGAAAAGAGGGAACCCTTCCTCAACGCATTAGTGAAACACAGGGGAGAACAGGGTGGAAACTATATCGAGGTGATCCAAGGTTTATCCCCTGATGTCTCTACATGGGGTACGCAATGGCTTGATGCCATCGTTGATCTTATATGTAGCCAAGCAGGAAAGGCTTTGCCTGCATTGGCTATGTTTAAGAAATATCGTTCAAATCTTTCGTAAAAAGGAAAATCTATGGGCAAGCTGTTCGGAACAGATGGGATAAGGGGAGAGGCAAATCGACATCCTATGGATGCCGGGATCGCCTTTTCTGTGGGTCAAGCGATTGCTTACCTGTTGAAAAAACCGAATCATAGGACCAGGATCATTATTGGCAAGGACACCCGCATATCAGGTTATATGCTTGAAAGCGCTCTGGAGTCCGGTATCACTTCGATGGGAGGATGCCCTTACCTGGTGGGGGTGCTTCCCACGCCGGGAATTGCTTTCATCACACAGAGCATGCGAGCGGATGCCGGTATCGTGATCTCTGCATCACACAACCCCTATCAGGATAATGGAATCAAGGTTTTTTCCGGAAACGGCTTTAAACTTTCTGATGAGGAGGAAGAAAAGATCGAACAGCTCATTCTCGCCAATAAATTGCCTGGGATGGTTCCACCCGTTAGGGAGATGGGGCAGGCTTACCGGTTGGAGGATGTGCATGGTCGTTATATCGTATTTTTGAAAAATACTTTCCCCAGAAATTTAATGATGGAGGGGATGAAGATTGTCATCGATACAGCGAATGGGGCCACCTACAAAATTGCTCCGGACACATTCTTTGAGTTAGGTGCCAATGTGGAGGTCATCCACAATACCCCCAATGGTCTCAATATCAATGATCGTTGTGGATCTCTATATACTCAGGATCTTAGGAAACGGGTGGTGGAGTCGAGAGCGGATATTGGACTCGCTTTTGACGGTGACGGTGACAGGCTGATTGCTGTGGATGAGAAAGGACAGGAAATCTCCGGAGATCAGGTTCTGCTCATCTGTGCCCGGAACCTCAAGGAAAAAGGGGAGCTAAAGAACGATCTGCTCGTGAGCACAGTGATGAGCAATCTTGGGCTTAAGGTGGCTTGCAAGAAGCATGGCATCAAACACCATGTCTCGAAAGTGGGAGATCGTTATGTATTGGAGGATATGGTCCGCTTGGGAGCGATCATGGGTGGAGAGGATGCCGGTCATATGATTTTCCTTGAACACCACACAACGGGGGATGGAATTGTTACCGCTATACAACTGATAGCAGCGATGGTCGAGACCGGTAAACCTTTGTCAGAACTTTCGAAAATGATGGAGATCTTTCCGCAGAAACTGATCAACGTGGATGTAAAGAGCAAACCGGACATTTCTTTATTGCCAAGGGTCATGGAGGCGATTAAGCAGGTAGAGTCTGAACTCGGCGACAACGGCCGGGTGCTCGTGCGTTATTCGGGCACTCAAAATATGTGTCGCGTCATGATAGAGGGGCCGACCCAGGAAGTCACGGAGAAGTACTGCCAGCAGATTGCTGAAGTTATAAAGAATACCATTGGTTGACAGGGCTATTCGATACGGCAAACATTTCACCGCCATCCTTTAACCCGGGGCTAACCTTTGTCCTATAAAAGCTGGATAGGTGGCAAGAGGCGGCCATAGCATTCCGGAAGCAGGAAGAAGAATTTCTAGTCCAAAACAATGCAAAAAGTATCAACCGGGAAGACCTCTATTTCTTCTATCCTGCAGAGGAATCAGAAGAGTTCGAATAAGCGATGAAACATCTAACAAAGTAAAAGTAGCTGATAAGAGAACGCCGCGTGGCCGATTTGTTTCATTATTTACATTGAATTAAAATAAAAGCCGGCATTTTTTAAAAGAAAACATGCAATTCAATCTTCCTCTCCCCATAGACAAACCTTTTGATGTGGTGGGGATGGGGCTCAACTCTGTAGATTTCCTCAGCCTGGTTCCAGAATTCCCCACATTGAATTCAAAAATGGAGATCCTCCGGTTTTCCAAACAAGGAGGAGGTCAGGTGGCTACAGCCATGGTGGCCTTGAGTCGATGGGGAGTAAAAGCGAAATATGTTGGAAAAGTTGGAGAGGATGAATTGGGGCAATTCTCTCTTCATTCCATTCGCCAGGAAGGAGTGGATGTCTCCTCGGTGACAACCGAACCCAATGCCACAAACCAGTTTGCCACGATCATTGTAGATGGCTCAACCGGAGACCGCACCATCCTCTGGAATCGAGATGAACGATTGATGTATCGTGAAGGAGAACTTCGAAAGGAAAAAATCTGTTCTGGAAAGTTCCTCCACTTAGACGGGCATGATATCCATGCTGCCATTCAGTGTGCCAGGTGGGCAAAGGAGGAAGGAATTTCCACCATCGTTGACCTCGATAAAGTGGAACCTCTCACCTCCGAACTGGTTAAGAAGATTGACTTCGTCATCACCTCATCAAGGTTTCCCACACTCTTCACAGGAATTTCAGATCAAAAAAAGGCTTTCTTCGAACTTCAAAACCACACCCATGGATTTCTCTGCACCACTTTGGGTCATTTAGGCGCGATGGCCCTGGTCAACGGTGAATTCTTCCATGCTGAAGGATTCAAGGTAAAGGCCGTCGATACGACCGGTGCAGGCGATGTCTTCCATGCAGGGTTCATTTACGGCCTATTGCAGAATTGGGAGGTAAGGGAGATTTTGAAATTTGGCAATGCGGTGGCAGCCCTCAAATGCCGAGAGCTTGGCGGAAGAAAGGGAATCCCCACCTTAAAAGAAACTCAAAAATTATTAGCAACCTCTTCTCCCTCTAGGAACGAAACAGGCAATAGTGCTTGCGAAATCCCAACAGATAAGTAATATTGATTGACGAAGAGACTTTCAGATCACCTGGATTAAATCAATGCAGAATGGATAGAGGAGGAATGAAATGTTTGAAGGAAAAACAGTCTGGGAAATCATTCAGATAGGCGGTTTCACGATGTATGTCTTGCTCTTCTGTTCTTTTTTATCCATCACCATTCTTTTGGAAAGAATCATTTACTACAAAAGATTATCCCGAACCAAAAGATCGGAATTCATGACAAAAATAAAAAGGGCATTAAAAAGTGGGAGCTTAGAAAAAGCAATGGAAATCTGCAAGCACACGTATGCTCCTATCTCGAATGTCATTTATTCGGGACTGGTGCTTCATGATCGCCATGAAAAACAGATATCCAACGCGATGGAGCGACAGATCACTGTTGAAACCATAAGATTAGAACGCTTTACGAGCATTGTGGGAACCATCGGGAATACGGCTGTCTATATCGGGCTCTTTGGGACAGTTCTCGGGATCATCAGGGCGTTTCATGATATTGCCGTGGCCGGAGCCGGTGGAATGAGTATTGTCATTGGGGGGGTCGCCGAAGCACTGGTCTGTACGGCCATGGGGCTTTTTGTGGCTGTCCCTGCAGTGATCGCCTTCAATTATTTTATGAAAAGAGTGGAACGTTTTGTGAACGATATGGAGTTATGTGCTTCCGAATTAATCGACCTGATTGGCAAGGAATAAATCACATGAAGAGGAAGAATAGAAAAACCAAATTGATGGCAGAGATTAACATCACCCCTTTTACCGATGTGGTTCTGGTTCTATTGATCATTTTCATGATTGCTACCCCTTTTATTTATCAATCCAGCATGAAAGTCCAACTGCCCAAGGCATCGAAATCGGAGGAGACATCGCGAGACATCATTATCTATATCAATGCTCAAGGCGAGGTTTTTTTAGAGGACACGAAATTTGAATTAGACGCCCTCAAATATAAGCTGAGGGCCATGATGAGAGCCAAGCCGGACTCCTTTGTGATTATCAACGGGGACAAGAATGTCAAATATGACTCTGTGATCCAAGTGATGGATGTCTTAACCCAATCGGGTGTGAAGAACCCCGGCTTAGGGATCGAGTTGAAGAAATGAGAAGATTACAAAAGAGGAGAGGTCATCCTTCTCTTTTGAACAATTTGGCTTTCCATGAAAAGAGAAGACTGCTGAAAGCAGGGGTTTTCTCACTGCTGCTTCATCTTTTCCTCGTCGCCGCCGTCACCTCCGGCATGAGGCCTACGATTGCAGAAATGCGTCCTTCTGTTTATCGAGTGACTATTCGTCCCTTTTCACCTCGAGGAGACGGATCTCCCCTGGGTAGTTCCACTCCAGGAGGCCCCGGCTCTCCGGTAGCATTGCCTACTTCCCCACCGGTTGAAAAACCGAAGCCCACCAGGAGTCAACAGGAAGGGAAGAAGGCCGAAGGCATAAAAACGTATCAGAAAAAAACCGAAAAGAAGGCGAACAAGCAGGTGGAAAAGGTAAAAAAGGTGGAGAAGGAAGAGACTTTTGAAAACAGAGAAAGTTCTCTCAAATCTCTCCAAGAGGCCATGGAGGATATTCGTAAAAAGGCAGCTCTCGAAGAAATTCGAAAAAAAGTTGCCCTTCGTGAACGACCGGATAAGGGTACGACAGGGGAACCTTCGACGATTCATCCATCTCAGGAGTCGTCGGCCTCCGGAACTGGAACCGGAACCGGGTCGGGCACGGTGGGTTCCCCAACAGGCGGATCACCTTGGGGTTCCCCCTTCGGAGGTTCCTCTGCATTGGAATCCAAGCTGAACGATTACTACAGCCTGATATGGACAAAAATCAAAAAGGAGTGGACCCTCCCCGGAGACCTTCCCAAAGGGAAAACTAACCTGGAAACAATCATTGTCGTTGTCATAGAAAGGGGCGGCAAAGTACAAAAATCATGGTTTGAAAAAAAATCCGGCAATGCCCTTTATGACCAGATGGCAATGCGGGCGATTAAGAAAGCAGAACCTTTGCCTCCCATCCCTAAGGAATTCAGGGATGACATTTTTGAGATTGGCATCCGTTTTTATCCGGATTAAGTTCACCCCATTAGAAATTCCAGCGGGGCATCATTTCTAACGGGGTGAACGCCTTGAACGCAAAGATCAATGACTTGAGGTAGAGAAACAAAGGTAGGAGAGGATAAAAAAGACTTCTCTGTTTTAGGTGATGTCATGGAAGACCTTTCTCGAAAAGAAGTGGTTCTGCGAACCACTCGCCTGAGCAAGAAGTTCGGAAAACGATGGGCTGCCAAGGATCTAAACCTGGAAGTCCGCCGTGGGGATGTTTTCTGTTTCCTCGGTCCAAACGGTGCGGGAAAAAGCACGACCATACGCATGATCTTGACGCTCCTCATGCCTTCTTCCGGTTCGATTGAAATGTTCGGGATGGATCTTCATAGACACCGCCAAGTCGTTCTCTCACGGGTCTGTGGAATTGTCGAAAAAGCCGATTTCTACCTCTACCTTTCCGCTTACAAGAATCTGGAAATGCTGGGCTCGATGACCCGCCGCGTACAAAAAAGAGAGATCATGGATGCGCTCGATGTGGTCGGGTTGACATCGCGCGCTTTCGAAAAAGTCAAGACTTTTTCACACGGAATGAAGCAAAGACTCGGAATCGCTCAGGCTCTGCTGACCGAACCAGAACTGATCATCCTTGACGAACCGACTACAGGACTCGATCCACAAGGAATGAAAGAAGTCAGAGGGCTGATCAAGAAGCTCGCCAGCGAGAAAGAGATGACCATCTTTCTTTCATCTCACCTTCTTTCGGAAGTCGAGATGGTGGCAACCAGGATGGCTGTGATCAATCGTGGTGAGCTGATTGCTCAGGGGTCTGTCTCTGAACTGCTTGATAGAGAACCTCTGGAGTATTCCATCCAGGTCTCACCTCTTGACTTGGCGGCCGAACTTCTCAGGAAACTCCCCTGGGTGGAGCTCCTTTCCGTCGAGGACGGCAAGATTGAATTGCGTGTTGAGCCTGGTCACGCTTCCGAGTTGAACAAGTTTCTTGTTTCAAATTATATCGAGGTGTTATCCTTTTACCCCCATCGAACGCTTGAAGATTTCTTTTTGAAGATCACTGAAGGGATTTCGGATATATGAAGCTTTTCTGGTTTGAGACCTTCAAGGCATTCAGCCGGTGGCGTACGTACATCAGTTTTGGCTTCATTGCCTTGATTGTCATCATGACTGAAGTGGTGATGAAATTGAGCGCGAGTGAGATCCTTGATCGTATGATGAAATCTTTCCAGAAAGATTTTCTCATCTACGGAAATGTCCTGAACGGTTGGTTCATTACAGCCTTCATTATGAACAGCCTCCATATACACATCCCCTTTTTCATCACCCTGGTGGCAGGAGACATTGTCTCAAGCGAGGCCACGGCTGGGACAGTGAGGCTTCTGTTGATACGACCCCCTTCGCGAAGTAAGATCATTACCGCCAAATACCTGGCCACGCTTTTTTACACAACAGGACTGGTGATATTTCTCGCCCTGATATGTACCGCCTTTGGCCTTCTCTTTTTTGGTGGTGGTGACTTAATCATGAATTATCAAACCCAGTTCCGCATCATCTTTATCCCCGAGGCGGAAGTTCCCACGAGAATGCTCCTTGCCTTTACAGCCGCGGTGTGGTCTATGACGGTGGTGGCCTCCATTGCTTTTCTTTTTTCGACCCTGGCGGAGAACTCCATCGGCCCTATTATCGGCACTATGGCTGTCGTCATTGTCTTTCTTGTACTCGGAAACTTTCCTTTCGATTTCTTTCGAATGCTTAGCCCCTATCTCTTTACAACGTATATGGTCTTCTGGCAGCGGTTTCTTGATGATCCGATACCATGGCAGGAAATAGCACGCTCAGCCATGATTCTCGGTCTCCACAATGTCGGCTTGTTTTCGATCGCTTATGTCGTTTTCAACAGAAAGGATATCAAGAGTTGAAAAAACTTTTATTATTGGCGGGAATCCTTCTTCTTTCAACCGGATGGACTCAAGCCCAGGAAGATGCCTCTCGCTATCTCGATCCGATAGAAAAAAAGTATTCCGGACTAACGGATTACACGGCTGATGTGAATGTGCATTTTGATATCGAAGCTCTCAGGGCGCCGGATATGCAAGCCAGGCTTTATTATAAGGCTCCCGACAAAATGAAAGTGGAGTCCAAAAGAATCTTTTTTCTTCCCAAGGAGGGCGGATATTTCAATCCCTCTCTCTTCAAGAAAAAAGATTTCGACATAAGATTGGTAGAGCACTTGATCTATGACGGGAGAAAAGCAGTCAGGCTGAAACTAACTCCCATGGATGCGGACACCTATCATAAGGGCTTTCTATTGACGATAGACACTGACCGCAATCTGATCAGAGAGATTAAGATTTCACCATCTGAAGGAAGGGAAGTCAAAGGCACGATTGAATATGGGAGGTTTGGTAATTTTGAACTCCCGACAAATATTAACCTCCAGCTTGACATGCCCGCTGGTGAATCAAGTGGGATAAAAGAATTCACACAGTTTGGGCAGAAGCCCAAGAAGATCACTGGCAAGATCGAAATCACCTATTCGAATTACCAGGTCAATGTGGGACTCACTGACGAGATTTTTAAGGAGAGAGGACCGAAGAAGTCGGAGTAAACCCCGTCAGAAATTCCAGCGGGACATTAAACCCCGCCGGAATTATTTAGAATGCAACCCCGTTGCAAAGCAGCGGGCCATTATTTCTAACGGGGTAAACAAATCATTTCTCAATCTTTGGATGGCTCAGAAAAAATATTTGTGTAATCCTCCTATAATTGGTGTCATCTGAGATTTTTGAATATTTTCAAAAATCTCTTAGAAAAAACTTGACAAGCTATTTCATAATTTGTTAAGAAAAACGTACAAATGGTGATGTCCAGGTGAAGGGAACCCCGTGATCTCCGTTTAGATGGAGCAAGTCGGGGACGGACCCGCCGCTGTAGTCCCGACCCCATATTTTTGGGGTAAGTGCCTTAACCAGAAAGCCACTGTCCGAAGCC
>Ga0214474_1000713_pt1 | contig 15955 bp, 11 predicted proteins | sample RVTome_2_FD_187335 | JGI IMG/M metagenome (GOLD analysis project Ga0214474, IMG submission 187335) | Soil microbial communities from uranium-contaminated site in the Upper Colorado River Basin, Wyoming, United States - RVT95D214 HiSeq ...
AACTGGATTTTAGCAGCCGATGCAACTTCTTTTAGTTATGCCGGGCACACGGTGGACTCGTTAGCTACCTACGACAATCAGTTGAATATCCAATTGCGTTGCCTGGCAAAGGATATAGAGGTATCAGCTGACGGCCTGGTTTACACCGTAACTATCAGAAATGACCTAAAATGGAGCAACGGCTCTCCGGTGACATCTGAGGATTATGTATATACTTTGAAAAATCTCATGTTCTCGGATTGGCTTAACTATCCCTATAAGAGCCTGTGGCAAGAAGAGGTGGACGGTAAAACTGTCTTAGTTACCCCGCAAGTAGTAAATGATACGACCTTCACTATAACTCGCCAGACAGTTTATCCTGAATTCGTATACACGATTTATGACCTGACACCTTACCCCAAGTATATAGCCGTGAATTATGAAGGTAACATTGAAGCTTTCACACAGGCACCGGAGTTTAACAACTTGACGTACACGGGTAACCTGGGGCCTTATCGCTTTAAAGAGTGGATCAGGAATGATAGATTTGTAGTGGAGCGGAATCCTGATTATTATCTGGGCAAAGATATTGGCGCTCCATATTTTAACGAATATATCGTCAAACTGTTCAGCACCTCGGCCACGAGACAAGCAGCTTTCGAAGCAGGGGACATAACTTCCACTGGAATCGAGCCAGCCGAGGTAAATAGATTCAGGTCTATGCCAAATATTAAGGTATATACTATTCCTACTGTCGGCTACACGCTCCTGGCTTATAACCAGCGGGCTAACGGTTGGGAGGGGTTAAAGGATAAAACGGTAAGGCAAGCCCTGTCAATGGCCATAAATAAGCAAACGATTAGTCAGGCAATTCTACTCGGTTTTGCTGAGCCGGCTTACAGCTTTATACCGGCAACCTCTCCCTGGTATACGGATGAGGGCCTTACCAAATACGGAGTTGCCCCTCTATATGATGTGCAGAAGGCCTCCGAACTGCTTTATCAGGAAGGCTATGGAATTAAAGATAATAATGGCACCATAAAAGCGGCTAACAAGGACGGCTCCCCACTTCACCTGATTCTCGCCGTCAACACAGGCAGTAAGCCGGCTGAGGATATGGCTTTTTCGATACGCAAGGACCTGTTGAAACTGGGAATAGAAACCGAAATCAAACTCGTGCCCTGGGCCACTCTTCTCAGACAGTACGTAATGAACGCGGCCCCAGACTCAGAGCAGGAACCAGGAGACAATAACGGCCCCGAGGCAGTCAGCCAGGAATCCTGGGACTTTATTTTAATGGGGTTCAGTACCGATTTACTGGCTCCATCCGGAAGTCATGTCTTCTTTACCACCAAGGGCGGCCTTAATTTCTTTGGCTACTCAAACCCTCAAGTTGATGAACTATTCAATCGTGTCATGTCCAAAGAGGCGCTGGACAAAGGTGCCAGACAGCAAATGTACGCCGACCTGTCCCGGGTGCTGTCAGATGAACAGCCCGTAGATTTCCTGATTTTTTATCGAGCTAATGTCGGTTTCCAGAAAAATGTCATGGGCATAGAACCTGGAATAAATATGGGTTATAACTACTATATGTGGTATTTTGAACCTGTAAAATGAGGCGTGAAACAAAGACAAGGAACATTTAGTACTTGTGACTCCTCCGATATTCTACAATCATGAGGAAAAGCTGGCTCAGCGATTACATCGTCAAGAGAATCATTTACTCAATAATTATAGCCTGGGGCATACTTACTATCACCTTTATTCTGGTCAGAGTTGGGCCAAATTCGCCGGCTGATAAATATCTGGCCAACATAGCTGCCAGGGGAGGAGACCCGGCGCAGGTAACAGCTGCCGTTGAGGCGCGGTACGGACTGGATAAACCCATCTACGTGCAATACTTCAACTATATGGGCAACCTGTTCCGGGGTAATTTGGGTTGGTCTTTCAGTACCTCGATGCCAGTAAGCGAACTAATCAAAACTCACTGGATTTACTCTTTTCAATTGATATTCTTAAGCAGTCTATTTGCTGCTTTCCTCGGTATATTAATCGGCATCTATTCGGCGGTTAAGCAGTATACGAAGACAGATTATGCCTTCACCTTTCTCTCTTTTATCGGCATATCGATACCAAATTTCTGGCTCGGCATTATGCTCATACTGATTTTTTCAGTTAAATTTGGACTATTCAAGACTTACTATGACACAACTTTACCTCTATTTTCGCTGGATAATCTGAAAGCATTGGTGCTGCCCGTCATAACCCTGGGCACAGGAATGTTAGCCGGCTATGTTAGATATACCAGGTCGGCTATGCTTGATAACTTAAAGAAAGCATTTGTCACTACTGCTCGAGCCAAAGGCCTGCCGGAGCGGACTGTCATCGGCAAACATGTCTTCAGAAATGCACTGCTGCCTCTGGTCACTATAATTATGTTCGATTTAGGCAGCATCGTTTTCGGTGGCGCCTATCTGACTGAGATTATCTTCGGCATTCCCGGACTCGGGCAAATATCATTCAACGCCATCTTTGCCAACGACTATCCCGTGGTGGTAGCAGTTACTCTTATCGGCACTTTTATGGTGCTGCTGGTCAACCTGGCCACCGATATTAGTTATACGTATCTTGACCCGAGGATAAGATATGGTTGAAACATCGGGAGATATAGTCAAAGGAGTCGGCCGATGTATGCCTAATAGAACACGGCTTATTAACTACTACTGGCAAAGGACACGGCGGAACAAGCTGGCCGTCTTCGGCCTGGCTTTCATAATTTTCTTGATCGCATTAGCCGCGATTGGCCCATTATTTACCTTAGACCCTACAGAAGCCAATTTCGAGGAAACGAATATGCCGCCTGTGCGCTTCACCATCGAGCAATCCGTCTACAACATAGAGACCGATGATTTCACTACTACAAAAATCTCGGGAACCTGGAAACATCCTCTGGGTACTGACAGCAAGGGCCGTGACATGCTGGCGATGATAGTCTCCGGCGCCAGAGTATCTTTGCTGGTCGGCCTCATCGCCACCGGCATAGCCATTATCCTGGGCACTATTATCGGCGTCGTGTCAGCTTACCTTGGCGGTTGGGTAGACAACGCTTTAATGAGATTTACCGATGTCATGATGACATTTCCTTTCTTCCTGTTGCTGGTTCTAATAGTCTTCATTTTTGGTCCAAGTCTGGCCTTCATAGTGCTGGCAATAGGGCTGACCGGCTGGACAGGTATCGCCAGGCTGATTAGAAGCGAATCTCTATCGCTGAGGACTCGAGAGTTTGTCGTTGCTGCTAAAGCTTTGGGTGCCAGTGATAACAGAGTAGTCTTCCGCCACCTCATACCCAATGTCATCAGTCTGATTATCATCATGGCCACATTATCCATCCCGGGAGTAATTCTAGCAGAGGCCGCTTTGAGTTTTATCGGCTTGGGCGACCCGACCGTACCCAGCTGGGGAATAATCTTGGAATCCGGCCAGCACACTCTGGAAACCGCCTGGTGGGTAGCCGTAGAACCGGGCATCATGCTCTTCCTGACTGTTCTGGCCTTTAACTTTCTGGGGGACGGACTGAGGGATGCTTTCGACCCGAAAAGTAATGTATAGGCACGTAAATGAGTAATGTGATACTCAAGGTCAGCGAACTGAAGACCTACTTCTTCACCCGACGGGGTGTAGTCAAGGCGGTTGACGGAGTTGAATTCGAACTCAGGCATGGAGAATGTCTCTGCCTCGTCGGCGAGTCCGGCTGCGGCAAGACAGTCACCGCACTGTCTATTCTACGGCTGTTCGATAGTCCGCCGGGTAAAATAGTCGACGGTCAAATAAGCTTCGATAGTCTGAACTTAACTGAATGTTCCTCCAAGCAACTGAGACAAATCAGAGGTAAGGATATCGCTATAGTCTTCCAGGAAGCGCAATCGGCCTTGAATCCCGTACTGACCATCGGTGACCAGATAACAGAGCAAATAAAGCTTCATCTGCCGCTGGATTCTAACCGAACCAGAGACCTGGCTATAACGTTGCTCAGCGATATGGGCATACCCTCGCCGGAAAAAGTGATGAGCTACTACCCACACCAGCTGTCGGGCGGCATGAAACAAAGAGTCCTAATAGCCATGAGCCTGTCTTGTGACCCCCAAATTCTCATAGCCGACGAGCCGACCACCGCCGTAGATGTGACCATAAAGGCACAAATTCTGGACATATTTCGCGAGTTAAAGGCCAAGAGACAAATGTCGACAATTTTCATAACGCATGACCTGGCTGTTGTGGCTGAAATAGGAGACCGTGCTGTGGTAATGTACGGCGGAAAAGACGTCGAGACGGCGCCGGTCTCTGAAATAATCAGCAATCCAAAGCATCCTTATACCATAGGATTAATTGACTGTTTGCCCGATATCGCTGAATCCGGAGAAAGGCTTGTATCCATTCCTGGAACAACACCCAACCCCTTGGACATGCCGACAGGTTGTACTTTCCATCCCAGATGTCCTGAAGTAATGAAAATATGCAGCCAAAAAGAGCCGCCGGAAACGGCGATTTCTAAAGAACATAAGGTAAGCTGCCATTTATACACATGAAACATAAATTAAATCACAAGCTATTACAAATAAGGAACCTCAAGAAGTATTATCCGGTGACGGCCGGCTTTTTCTCCAGTCATATCGGAGATATAAAGGCTGTGGATGGCGTGACCTTCGATATAAGTGAAGGAGAAATCATCGGCCTGGTGGGAGAATCGGGCTGCGGCAAATCGACATTGGGCAAGACCATCCCCAGGCTTGAAGAACCGACCGGCGGTAAAATCCTTTACCGCAGTAAAGACATTACTAAACTAAATAAAAAAGGACTTAGAGCACTAAGAAGAGAAATTCAACTAATATTCCAGGACCCTGACGCTTCTCTCGACCCCAGAATGACCGTTGGAGATTCTATAGGCGAACCGCTGGTTATACATAACATCGGCGATGAAAAAGAAAGGAGCCACAGAGTAGCCGAGTTAATGAAACAAGTTGGGCTGGAAGCCGGACAGGCTGGTATGTATCCGCACGAGTTCAGCGGCGGTCAGAAACAGCGTATCGGCATCGCCCGTGCCTTGGCTATGAACCCAAAGCTTATCATTGCCGATGAACCGGTCAGCGCTCTTGACGTATCCATACAGGCACAGATTCTAAATCTGATGATGGATATCCAGGAGAAATTCGGGCTGGCTTATTTATTCATTGCTCACGATTTATCAGTGATACGTCATATGGCACACAGAGTAGCCATAATGTATTTAGGGAAAATCGTGGAGCTAGCCGATAAAAAAGAACTCTTCGAAAATCCTCTGCATCCTTATACCGAAGCCCTACTGTCAGCTGTCCCCAGTTTTAAGCATAAAGACAAAGACAGAATACTACTGCGCGGTGACGTCCCTTCACCACTAAATCCGCCATCCGGCTGCCACTTCCACCCCAGATGCCGTCGGGTGATGCCAATATGCAGTCAAGTGGAACCGAAGCTTAGTGAAATATCGGTGGGCCACTTCGTGTCCTGCCATTTATATTGAGCATCTATAGCTCTTTAACCATGTAGGAGCCATCCAGCTCATAGCCACATTCGGAGCGGAAATATTCTCTGGCACCGACGCCGCTGATAATAGCTATCTTTGACGCTTGAAATTCGTTTCGGGCAATTCGTTCAGCCTCCTTCAACAACTCCAGGCCCAGCCCCCGGTGCTGAGTCGCCCCGGCATACTTCTCCCCCAGGGGAACCTCTGAGCCAAAGATGTGCAACTCCCTGACCATAGCCAGGTTTCCACTGCCAACTGCCAGCGAACCTACCCTCATGCGGAGCAGGCCGAAAATGGTCTCCCTCTCGTCCTCAAAGGAAAGAAAGATTTCTCTCCCTCCTGAAGCATTGTAGTCTAATCTTTTCAACCGTGGCTCGCCGATTTCCCAGCCGTCCCTCAAACGATGCCCGTACTCACGGCAGCGGATACATTTACAGCCGACGCCGATCTCTTCCATCCGCTTCTTCAGGGCACTCCTCAAAGCTAAATCTTTACAGCCGGCCACTATAAATTTGGTGGGCATGTCACGCATCACTCGGGGAATCCTGACATAGCCGGGGACTTTGGTTTTAATGCCTATCATCAACTCCACCAAATCATCCATGGGATAAGGTTTATAGCGGTCATCTTCGTACCATTTTTCAAGCTCGGTGCCGACAATAACCAGCGTCGGATAAAGTTTGAGCCCGTCAGGCCTGAAATCCTCATCATCAAAAAGCTGCCGAGACAGCTCCAGGTCATGTTCCGGGTTTGAACCAGGCAGTCCCGGCATCCAGTGATAGTAAACCTTGAAGCCATAATCTTTTAGTAGTTTTGTAGCTCTCACTACCTCGGCTGTATTATGTCCACGTTTAACTAACCGGTAGATGCCATCATCCAGTGTCTGCACACCCAGTTCGACACGCGTGGCGCCGAACTCAAGCATCCTCTTTACCTCCTCCTCCCGGCACCAGTCCGGTCTGGTTTCAATGCACAGCCCTACACACCTGTGCTCCGCCGTCTCGTTCGTTTTTTGGGATGCCTCCAGGGTGGGCGATTCGCTGCCATTTAAGCCATCATAGCAATCCTTTACGAACTGATATTGATATTCCTCAGGATAAGCCAGAAAGGTCCCGCCCATGACAATGAGTTCTACCTTATCAGCCGGATGACCCATGTCCGTAAGAATCCGCAATCTCTGCTCGACCTGCTTTTTAGGCTCATAATTGCACAGCTTAGCTCTGAGCACCGCTGGCGATTCGGGCGTGTAGCTCTTTGGAGCATCAGGGAAGGTGGGACAATAAATGCATTCGCCGGGGCAGCCTATCGGTTTGCCCATGACTGCCACAGGCGTCACCCCTGATATGGTCCTTGTTATTTTAGAAACGGCCCGCATGCAATCAGTTTAACACCAAAGCGGGCAATCAGCCAATTGTGAGTGCAGCGGCGGAAGCACCTGACTGAATGCTGGATGAGTTGTAATTTCAGTGCAATCTGTGAGTGATATCGCTCAATCCAGAGAAGTTCATGTTCTAACGTAATACTCTTTTCGAAGTCTTTTTCCTTACGCTTTTCTCTGATTGCCGATTTTCCGTCTTAGTGTCCATTTGATGGATAATGGGTATACCTTCGCCAAGATCAATAGACCCCGGCAAAGAAATTGGACATGTTTTCTTCTCCAGAATCACAACATTTTCACATGCTAAAGTTCCTTTACCTTTACAAGCCCCTGTAGTTATTTCCTTGATTTTTCCATCCTGAATTTTCAGGATTATACCTTCAATTATAAGAGCAATAGTTATACGGAAATTAATTTTTCCGACGGGTGTGCCATTTATCAGTATCTCTATTGACGGACAGTGTTCTGACTTGATTGTATGATCAACCATAGGAACTAAGAAAATTTCACCCGGAAGACATTCCTTACTATCCGCATATTTGCGGAGAATTTCGTATTTCTTCCAAGCCATTACCATAATATCCAGGATGCCGATGTTTAATATGTCTGCAATTTTGGCGATAATTATCTCGAATGCTAAAGGCCATTTGACTTTAGCTTCTTTACAAATTCTGTCTTTTATTGAACATACTTCATCGCTCGATTCCACCGTGGACAATCGCTTCGACGATAATTTTTCGTCTGAACAGAAAAACTGGTTTAAGGTAACCTGCGAACTATTTTTCATCCCCGCCTCCTCTTATCAATAATTAAAGGGCCTTTTGCTTCGATGTCTTGTTTGCCACGATCCAAAACCGGCCTCAGACGTATTTCATAATCTAAAAGAATAGGAGAATCTGATTCTATTTGTTGAGTGCCAATATCCCTTTGGGGACGTACCTGAATTTTTTTCATTACATTGACCCGTCGTTTATGGAACCACCTTTCCAGCGAAAACGCTACGCCGCCGGCAAGCAAGGCTGGAACTATCCATTGCCAAGGCACTTCGTCGCCTTGCGCCGGTATCAAGACGTCCATACTCTGATGATTGTTCTCCTCATTGGTTTCATTTACAGCATTATCTGGATCGACTTCAAACAGAAACATGTGCGTTTTTCCACGCTGCTCCTTAACGAGTTCATGTCGTATCTCCATCGGGGTCATCTCTCCAGGGTTCAAACCCGGGACCGTACTCAGCCTATCTGGCAACTCGTGGTCTTGATCCTCGACCCAAACCAATGTCTCCGGAGTCCTGACATATCCTAGGTTCTTGATTCCTAAGGAGAGAACAAGGACTTCTCCGTCATTTTCAAACCAGTAATCAGTAGATGAAATAGCTAAATCAGGTTCTTTAAGTGGAGCGGGGGCGTGAGCTAAGGCATCGAACGAAGTCAATGCCGATTCCTCACAGGACCTAGCGGTAACAGTTTTTTTGCCCGGTGGCAGATCGGGAACTACCGCAGATACGGAGAATGTGCCATCAAGGTCAACCATGACATTTGTGGCTATTACGTTCATATCCATGGTGATAGTCGCCGTGCAGATAGTTTCAGGATACATGCTTATTGTAGGTGACGGGGTAAAACCTGTTCCCTTAATGGTCACGTTTGAGCCAGGTATGCCGCTGGATGGTATTACAGTGAGCTTATAGCAACTTTGGGCCTGAACTTTGGCAATGCCCAACAGCAATATCGATAGAAGTATCACGCACGGCAGCGCCAAATTTACCAGTTTCCGTACTAATGTTCTATGTACCATTTTACTCATCCCTCCCAAAGCACATCTCAGCATGGTACGGTTGTATACAATATTAGGAGACTATATATTTAAACAGACAGACTCCAGTTTTATTACTTAGTTGAATAAAAACCAGATGGTTTAAGCGACAATTAATGTATCCTTTGTAGGTGTGTTACTGACATTAATTAAACATTCAAGTGTTGCACAGCTAGGATGTATTCATATTGCTGTGCGACCGGCCTGTGAATCTCTCCCAAGCCTTAAGCCAGAGCCTTGCTACCGACTCTACTGCATCATGAAATATGCAGTTCGTGACCTCCTCAAAGTCCTGCTTCTTGGCTCTGACCAACGCATGTGCATCCTTATAAGGTTTATCGATCAATTCCCTGGATACTGCATAAGAAGTTCTTGTGATATAAACCATCTCTCGCCACTCATCGCCAACGGTTCCGGAGATTCTGGGTGACAGCTTGTATGTGTCATCTTTATCAATCCGTATGATTGAACCAGTCGGCAATTTGAGTACGACATCTTTAATAGACTTCGTCAGATACTCATGAAGCATTAAATCTTTCTTTTCTGGGAAATATTTCTCCCATCGTTCCTCGATGGACTCATGTAACTTACCTGGCAATATTCGCTTTAACTCACCTGGTAATTTTCCCCCTTTTGGGACTCCGCAGTCTCTCAGGTCACAATGCAGCGGCATGTGTGCATCCGTTATGTAGTGAGCCAGAATAAAAAACATGAGTGCTATCTGGCGCGGGGAGAATATAGGTGACACTGAAAGGTCTGTGATCTTCTCCTCAGTACAATCACGTGCAAAATCTTTCTGCTTCTTTCCCTTAGCATAGAAAATCAAGGGGTAATCACTCATCTTAAGCATATCCCCAATCGTCTGGCTTATAGCGATTACCCGATTGGGCAGGTGCCCACCGAGCTTGGGATGCGCTCTGTATGGTTCCTTCAGCACCCCGGATTTTTTTACATACTCCAGGCAGAGGCGTTTGCCTCGGAGTTTTTTTCTGAGTTGCTTATACGGCACCCTCATCCTTTCTTCCATAACCAATGGTTCTTTAGATGTAGCGAGGTCTAATCTTTTCAAGTCATTGTCCATCTTGAAAATATGTCCGTACTGCACATCAACTATAAGGGTGTCAGGCAACCAGGCACCCTCCCAGACATCGGCCACGTAGTAAGATAGCAGCTCAACCAGTTTTGGTGCCTGATGTGAGTCGTTAACTAACTTCAGGGCTCGCAGGGCTACCCAGGCATGTGCACGGCGCTTCACAATTGCCTCCTTCCTTAATATGTAGTTCTGATGATACCCAGCCTATAACAAAGCCTTACTCACTGATCATATATCTTTGACTTAACCTCAAAACCCGCCTTGCAGAATCTCCTCATTCCTCTTAAGAATGTCTTCCGGTACCACTTGTGCGAATGCACCTATAGCATCGGCCTCATCCTTGGCACCTTCATCCGGTACTTGCAGGACAGTGAACCACCTGTTCAAAAGGCAGAAATGGCCGATGAGCCACGTCAGCTCGACAATCTGGGAGTCTACATGTCGATTCATATCTTCCTGGGACAATTTCTTCAATCTCTCATTTTTCATGTTATGCTCGCGCAGCACGCGCCGCAGATTTTCGAATTCCTCATCGGTGACCAGATGGGCATCCTTGGCAACTTTCGCCGTGTAGTCCAAAATTACCTGTTCTCGTTCGGAGTACACCTCGGGGTGCATCTCATGCTCATGCAAATGCAGGAATTTCATATGGCCTTCGTCACGACGGTCCGCATCAATGAAAAGTCTCATCCCAATAAAGGCATGGTGCGTCACCGAATAGCGTGACCGATTTATCAGAGAAGTCTTCGATATCACTAGTTCTTTGATAAAACGGTCATTGAATCCGGCTTCCTGCACGTCTCCCCTGAATGTCTCTGGGTCAAAAATGAACGTGTTACAATATTCGACCTCCGTTTGGAGTAGGCGCGGTGTATAAGCCATCACCTTACAAAGATTGTTTGGGAAACGTCCCCAGGTAAGTTCGCCCGCCATCATTCCCGCCTCCGTATACGGGTCGATCTCATCACGCTGTAATGGGCGAATTCGCGTCCACGGTCCCTGAGAAATTTTGCTCTTCGCCATTTAGAAAACCTCCCTTTTTTCTGATGGTTATTTGTTACTTGAAATATCTATACAAAGCTCGTATGGATGCCTGCCATTCTCTCCAAACGGTTGAGTTTCACTCTTACATAAACGAAAGATTCCCCGTCAACTAAATAGCAGCCGCTGCTTCTGTTTGGGATGCCCGGCCTGAAAGTGCGCATTTGTCCACGAGTCATCTGGAGTAAGGTAAAGTGATGGCTTTTTACCCTTCCTGCTTTTAGCCTTGTCTCCCAACTGTGTGCCGCGAAAGCGAAAATGATCATAAAGGCGCATGAACTCGCCGAGATACATGTCGGCAACTCGTCCGTTTCCACGAATGACGACCATGTTTTCATCGTTATTGATTGTCGAGTTTTTACTAAAATTAGCCGAGCCTGTAATCACTATTGGGTCATCACCGAGGGGGTCTAAAAGCATGTATTTGGTATGGATGTATTGCACGTGCTTGTTAAGTCCCGTCAGCTTTTCCTCCTTCCATCTGCTGTTTAACCATTTATCCAGGGCATTTTCATCCAATACGCCGCCGACGGAAATCTGGTTATCACGGTCGCCTCTGATGATATCCAGACCTTTGCCTGGCTTGTCTAAGAGAATGAACCGCAGGTATGGCTTATCTTCTTTCAGGACATCTTCGAATAACTTGTTGATTCCGAAGGCAGCGGTAAAGAACACGCTGGATTTTGCGGAATCCATTTTTTCCGCGTACCATTCGAGTGCTGTAAGCGAGCCTCGACAACTGAAAATTGGCTGTATAAACTGATTAGCAAGCCTGCCCCCCGGTACCGGGTTGTTGCTATCGCACCAGGTACGTAGCTTTTTAGCCTGCGGGTCCTGGCTCAACATATTCCAATAGTCCATATAGGCAGCGGCTACTCCCTCGTCGCGAATAATGTGCCCTACGTTAGAATGTCCGAAAATGCCCCCATCCGTTATATTTGTCGAACCTGTCCACACTTCAACGGGTTTGTCGTTCTTGAGAAGCAGAATGAACTTATTGTGTGAAATGTATGATGGATTGGCGTTTCGCGGTATGGCAAACTTCGAGTCAATCTTAGCCTTCCTTAATGCATTTCTATTGGCTTCTCCGGGGCCGTTCGCTTTATTGTCGTAGATAATACGCACATCGACGCCGCGGTCAATAGCCGCCCTGAATTCTTCTAAAATTGGAATATAGGTAAATTCATATACGGAAGCACGAATGCTCCAGCTACTGCCATTGGCCTGCCGGATGAACCTAACCATGCCTTCAAGCAATCCACGCGACAACCACTCGAATGCTTTATTATCTTCTACCTCATATGGCGGCACGTTTCCAAATTTGCGGACGTAGGCTTGAGAACCGGCAACACCGCGATTGAAAAATACAGCATGACTCCCCTCATCTTCGGCTTCGGTTGAAATAGTCAGTTCCACCTCAGGGCCATGAGTAAGATTTTCTGGCGTGCCATATGCAGGAACAACACGATAGACATACGTGTGCCCGGGTTTAGCGGTGTAATCTCCCCATTGGAAATCCTGAATTGGATTATTCAATGTACTGACCAGAGTGCCAGGATTCTGGGAAGCGCTCTGCTCGAACGTCTTAAATCCTTTTAGCCAATAGCGTTCATCTTCGGTACGGTCGATTCGCTCGATTGAGAATCCCAGCAGACCTTTCCGCATTTGTTCAGTTACATCCATGCCGACTAAGACCACATAGCTGCCGGCAATGCCATGCACGGAAATTCCGCCTTTCTTCGCTCGCTCTCTCATAAGACACCTTCCGATATAACTACTGTATTTTCCCCATTGGCAGTTTTTAGACTACTTTTTTCCCCGCAGATTGAATACCAGCCAGTCGACATTCTCAACATATGTCTTCTGTTCCGTGTCATATCTGAGCGGTATCTCGTGGTCTAGCTTCTCCAGATAAGGTAAAAGTGGGCGCTTCGGCGGAAACTTCTCTTCCCGTTCATCCAGTTCTCCACGCTCCCAGTTGAATCGCTTCATGTAGGATTGAAAGCCGAACCCGTCGAAAAAGTAATGACCATCCAGCAAGGTCATGTACCACATGCTTGGAATCGCTTCGGGATTTGGGCGCAGGGGAACCTCGGTGCGGAGTCTATCGAGCAATTTAGTCCCTTGGTTGTCCCCCTTACTCTTTAGATGTTGCTCCAATTCCTGCAGCGATGGAAAAACTACCGGAGGGCTGACAAAGAGGACCGGCTTGCGCTGCAGGCGGGCCATAACAATCTCATGCACTGTGCCGACGCTATAAATGTTGGTTGGGCAATAGGAGATTAAAAAGTCGCTGGTATCAACCATACGCAAATCTATGTGCATGGTTGACCAGAACTCTACGTCCATCTCAGCACGAATGCGGTCTCCTTCGGATGAATCCTCATAAGTCCACTTATATCGTTTTTCGGTAGAGAATTCGTCCTCCTTGCCATAGTGAGGCATGCCGACTACGCTGGGCTTGTTCCAGGGGTCGTAAATCGTGGTACCGAAAGCTTGTAAAAATTGACTGACCCGATTGCGCCATCCCTTACGCTTTTCCTCGGCGCGTGAGGCAACGAAATCCATCGGCCCGGACAGATACACTGTAGCACCCGAAAGTACGTTTTCTTTTTGATTAAGTATTTGTGACCGGTGGGCCAGCACTTCCTGCTTGCTGCTAGCTTGAGTACCATCCGTTGAATTTGACATATTCTTATTCTCCCTTTTTAGTCGGTTGGAAATTAGTTTTACCCCGATGTAGTCCAAATTTTTGCCACCTGGTCTCGCACGGATTTGAAGTGTCCCTTGATCTGTGCGTGATAATCACAAAACGCAGCACGGAATTCTTTCCAAGCCTCTCTGTAAGCCTTCAAAACTTCCGGCGAATCATTGGCAGGTGTTGCACCGAGCTTTGACCCAATATCAAGGTACTTATTTTGCAGTGATTCCAACAACTTATGCTTTTGTAGTAGCGAGCCACGCAGTTTTTCGTCGCCCTGGCCCTTCTCCTCCAGGTACTCCAGCCAGCCGTTGAGTTTAGCGTGGGACTCCTTGGTACGGTTGATCATGGCCAGGTACGGTATGATAGCCGCCCGCCTCTGAGCTTGCAGGTCACCTCTTAATGTCGAGCCATCAGCTCTGCGTAACACCCGCTCCGTCTCTGCTGTCCAGATTGCCGTTGCAGGATTCTTTCGTTCCTTAGCCGCATCCAGTGTTGTCTCACTCATCATCCAGAATATCTGGTCTGTCTCTATGGAACCTGCTTGACCCAGCAGGATACCCGCATCTCTTGCCATCCTCTCGCATTCCATAAACTTCTTGCGGCCTATGAGCGGTACGGCTCCTATGGCTTCACGGACATGGGGCTCCAAGTCCTTATCCACAGAACCCAGCAGCACCCATCGTGTTTTATGACGAGTGTCAGTCAGAAGAGAAGGCGAACCTAAGGTTTTTGCTTCCTCAATCATGAACTTAATCTTTTCGAATGGATCGAGAATTGGTCGCGGTGTTCGATTCCGATCCCGGTTATCTACGAAGGCACTGTATGGTTCGATAATACCGATGGGCATCAGGAACATACGTTCGGGAATGTGTGGATTTCTAAGCAACTCCCGCCAAACTCGCCGGGCCGATAGCGCGTCGAGACAGAGCCACATCCCCATCTTAAGTATGTCTACGGACAGCGTGGTATACACTGACTGAATCCGTTGTGCTGAAGTGGCGGCCGTATACACCGGATCCACCGGACGGCCATCGCAAACGATCACGCCCTGTTTGTCCGAATAGTCGGCAATATAGGTAAGTTCCGACGCAGTGAGGTATTCGAGCAGATTCGGCAGCCATTCGTCTTCGTCCTGGTCACAGACAGCCACATATTTCAAACCCGTCTCTTTAGCCACATCAACAGCCTTACAGACTTTCTTCACGCGAGGTGTCATTTTGAACGTCTTCTCTGTTGCAGCCGGGTCTCCTTTTTCGGCACTGAGAAACAGGAACAATGCAATGGTCGCCTTCTCTGAATTGTTAAAGTCTTTCAGAACTGATTTGACAAATGACACCACCTTATTATCACTAACTTCAGTTATGTCTATAGCAGCACCTACATCCGGCAGAAACTCACGTTCTTGCGGTGTGGTGCTTGCCACAAAGTTCTCATATCTCTTCAATTGTTCACGAATCTCTTCTTGTGCGGGTTTGACCCGATCTTCACCTGGCACAATCTCCGGTCGAAGCAGATACCCGCGTGCCGGCGCTACATCCTGAATCTCCGGATGAGCGAAGTTGCTGTACGGGATGGATTGAATGTCCTCAGATATATTGCTGCTCGTGGGGATGGAAGCGGCAAATAATCGTGTGGACATAGCCAGTGTAGGTGGGATGGGTGCTACCGCCTGTCCCGGCACAATTAGTTCTCCGTCTAAACCGTAACTGATGTCCATATCGCCAAGAGCCTGCGCCTCCGGCGAAAGCGCGATACCCATGGTGTAGTAATAGCCGGCATCCCCATCACTGGCGGAGACAAAGTGCATCATACCTGACGGCTTTTCACGCAGCTTGTTCAGACGGCTGGCCCCCTTGGGTGGCAGCGGGAAACGGCCGTGTTTGGCCATTGCTTCCCAGCCCAGGCGTAGAGCGATTTTTGCCTTATCCGCGAAATTAAAACGAATCTCACTTAACGGCTCAACTTTAAGCAACGCTTTCTGGGCACGGTCAATGATTCGAACTGCTACCAAGCCTATCTTTTCAAGATGGTGACTAACGACGATGTCCCCGAATTGGTCCTCCTCGTTTGCCGGCTTGCAGGATTCCAGTAACTTCGCTTCCAGTTCATGGGGACACGTGACGCCGTATTCAGACTTCGCCTCATCCAAGACCGCTCGGACTTCATTGCTTGATAGGGCGCCACCTCTAAGCCCGTCAAACAGCGTTTCCAGCTCAGAGCCTTCAACCTCGACACTGATCTCGACGACGGGCAAATCCAAACGTCCCTGGTCGCCGGGTGGCTCGGGTCGAAACACCAAACCTCTTCTCGGTGGACCGCCACTGCGCATTGCCAGAGATATAAGGACGGGGTGATTTCTAGCTTTGCTTCTAGTCGTTTGTTCTA
>Ga0214474_1000715_pt1 | contig 15924 bp, 15 predicted proteins | sample RVTome_2_FD_187335 | JGI IMG/M metagenome (GOLD analysis project Ga0214474, IMG submission 187335) | Soil microbial communities from uranium-contaminated site in the Upper Colorado River Basin, Wyoming, United States - RVT95D214 HiSeq ...
AGTTTCTTTCCACCTGACAGGGCTTTACGACCCGAAGGCCTTCATCACCCACGCGGCGTTGCTGCGTCAGGGTTTCCCCCATTGCGCAAGATTCCCCACTGCTGCCTCCCGTAGGAGTCTGGACCGTGTCTCAGTTCCAGTGTGGCTGGCCATCCTCTCAGACCAGCTAACCATCGTTGCCTTGGTAGGCTATTACCCTACCAACTAGCTAATGGTACGCGGGCCCATCCTTAAACGATAGCTTGCATGCAGAGGCCACCTTTGATTCCAACTCCCGAGAGAATTAGAATATTATTCGGTATTAACTCCCCTTTCGAAGAGTTATCCCCAATTTAAGGGTAGGTTACCCACGCGTTACTCACCCGTGCGCCACTTTACTTTCCCAGTTGCCCAGGATTTCTCGTACGACTTGCATGTGTTAGGCACGCCGCCAGCGTTCGTTCTGAGCCAGGATCAAACTCTCCAGTTTATATCTGAAAATGATCCTTTTTAAAAGAAAATACTACAGAGACCCAGAAACAGTAACCCCTATTCTTTTATCAAAGAACGATTTCTCCTGAACCTAAATAATATAAATCAGACCAATCAGGTTGTCAAGAAGTAAATTTCCAAAGAGGAAATACCTTCTAACGAGGTATTAAGTATATTAACTAAATTAACTCTTTTTGTCAAGAAGTTTTATCCGATGAAATTTTTTTTTGCCTGCCCTTAATAAAACAGAACCATTTGGATCGAAATCTTCTTGCTTTATAATCTTATCGAACTTATTCACTTTTTTATTATTTATATAAGCCCCTCCTTGCTCTATCAATCGCCTTGCCTCGGAACCCGAAGCACACAGACCTGCTGTTTCGAGCAATCTAAATGCTGGAATTCCTTCAGTAAGTTTTTGCTTTTCAATAAAAGTTGTTGGTATCGAATCCTCCCCGTTTGTCGTTACGGATCCATGGATAGATAGGCCACCTGAAACAGAAACAAAGAGTCTCCTAGACGCATTTGTTGCCTTCTGAGCCTCCTCTTCTCCATGAACGATCTTCGTTGCCTCATAGGCTAAAGCTTCTTTTGCTTTTCTTAGATCAGCCCCCTCTAGGCTCCCGTATTTTTCCTGAATCTCCTCCATGGGGAGAAAGGTAAAAAGAGCTAAAAATCTTTTCACATCCCTATCATCCGTATTGATCCAAAATTGAAAATATTCATAAGGAGATGTTCGCTCAGAATCTAACCAGACTGCACCCTTTTCGGTTTTCCCCATTTTCCTCCCGTCAGCAGTCATGATTAAAGGAAAGGTGATGCCGTAGGCCTGTTTTCCTTCAAGCCGACGGATGAGATCAATTCCTGCCACAATGTTGCCCCACTGATCGCTTCCTCCCATTTGAATCAGACAGTTGTAATGCTTAAACTGGTACCAGAAATCGTATGCCTGGAGGAGTTGATAGTTGAATTCGATGAAGGAGAGCCCCGTTTCCAAGCGAATTTTCACGGACTCCGCCGCAAGCATACGATTGACGCTAAAATGGACGCCGATATCTCGGAGGAAATCGATATAGTTGAGCTTGGTCAGCCAATCGGCGTTGTTCAAGAGAAGAGCACGGCCTTCCGAAAAATCGAGGAATCGATTTCCTTCGGGATAGAAGAATTGGGCAAATTGCTTTTTTTGCATCTCCGCATTCTTGCTAATTTCTTCATACGTCAAGATCTGCCGCATTTCATCTTTACCGCTGGGGTCCCCGACCAATCCTGTACCCCCTCCCGCTAAGGCAATCGGACGATGGCCATGCCTTTGCATATGGGCAAGGGCCATAATCGGCACCAAATTCCCAACATGAAAACTTGAAGCAGTAGGATCAAAACCGATATAACAGGTTACTTTTCCTTTTAATACCTCGGGGACTTTATCTTCGTCCGTGACCTTTTCGATAAAGCCCCTCTCCATAAAGACGTCATAAACGCTTTTACCGGGAGACTCGTGTTCAAAAGTTTTCATTGGCACAGCCCTCGATATCAGTTATGCAATGGTATTCTAATTCTCTTAATATCTTTGGCTTTCCCCGTTTTCGAATCGACGTCAATCACTACCCCCTGAAGCTCGATCTCTTCTTTGGCAACATCAAATTTCCAAGGAATTTGGGTCAATAAACGCTCCAGAGCAATCTCTTTACGAATGCCAATCACAGAGTCTAAAGGGCCTGTCATCCCCACGTCGGTGATATAAGCTGTCCCTCCATCCAAAATCCTCTCATCACTTGTCTGAACGTGAGTATGGGTCCCCAAGACAGCGCTCACCTTCCCATTTAAAAACCAACCCATTGCCATCTTCTCTGATGTTGCTTCAGCATGAAAATCAACAATAATGATTGGGATTTCTTTATGCATTTTTTCAATCTCCCCTTCTCCAATACGAAAGGGACAATCCAAATGTTTCATGAAAACCCTGCCCTCTAAGTTGAGGATACCTACTTTCTGTCCATTGCTGGAGTGAAAGATACCACTTCCTCTTCCTGGAACATTGGGTGGATAATTAGCAGGCCTTAAAATTCGAGGTTCCTCATTTAAGAAAGGAAGAATTTCTTTCTTCGCCCAGATATGGTTCCCAGAAGTCAGCACATGCACCCCTTGATGTAAAATCTCAAGTGCAATGGGAGGAGTAATACCTATTCCTCCCGCTGCATTTTCTCCATTAGCAATCACGAATTCAATTTTATAATTTGCAATGACTTTCTCTAAAATCCCTTGGAGGGCTTGCCGACCCGCTTTTCCAATGATATCTCCGATGAAAAGGATATGCATCACTTTGCCTGCTGCAAAGAAACTCGAAATCCGAAACACTAAATTCGAAACAAATACAAATGACCAAAACGAACTAAGAATGTATAGAGTTTTGAAATTCGAATTTTGGATTTGTCTCGGATTTCGATATTCGAATTTAGATTCTTACATATTGAAATCTGAAAATTTATCTCGAACACTTATGTCCCCCCTCACCCCGCCCTCTCCTCTCAGGGGAGAGGGGAAGGGTGAGGGGGAAATTTCAAATATTTTTGGTTAGGATTTACTCCTTATTTAGCAACATCCACAGCGCGCATTTCCCGAATCACTGTTACTTTAATCTGCCCAGGATAGGTGAGATCCTTCTCGATCTTGCGGGCAATGTCCCGAGAAAGAATGACAGAATCTTCATCAGAGAGGCGTTCAGGTTGAACCATAATACGTATTTCTCTCCCCGCCTGAATGGCATAAGATTTTTCCACCCCAGGGAAGGATTGGGCAATCTTTTCCAAATCCTCTAACCGTTTCACATAGGTCTCAAGCATCTCGCGCCTGGCCCCTGGCCTTGCCCCTGAAAGAGCATCTGCAGCTTCCACTAAGATATCGAGGATGGACTCTGGCTTTTCTTCTTCGTGATGAGAGGTGATGGCATGCACAATGATGGGAGATTCCCCATATTTCCTTGCCAGTTCTGCTCCGATCTTTCCATGGGATCCCTCTACTTCATGATCCACGGCCTTTCCAATGTCATGAAGAAGACCTGCCCTCTTAGCTTGCTTCACATTGACTCCAAGTTCTGAAGCCATGATCCCACAAAGAAATGCTACTTCCAAAGAGTGCTGATAGACATTCTGAGCAAAGCTCGTCCGATATCTAAGCCGGCCGATAAGTTTGATCAACTCAGGATGGATGCCATGGACACCCACATCGAAAGTGGCCTGTTCCCCTGCCTCACGGATTGTTGTTTCTACTTCTTGCTCCACCTTCTGAACAATCTCCTCAATCCGTGCAGGATGGATGCGCCCATCGCTCACCAAGCGTTCTAATGCAATGCGGGCAATCTCCCTTCGAACAGGATTGAATCCTGAAAGGATTACGGCCTCGGGGGTATCATCAATAATCAAATCAATTCCTGTGGCTGCCTCGAGGGCTCGGATGTTTCGACCTTCACGACCGATGATGCGGCCCTTCATTTCTTCATTTGGCAGATTGACCACAGAAACTGTCTTTTCAGCCACATACTCTCCAGCATAACGTTGAACGGCTAAGCTGATAATCTCTTTCGACTTTTTATCGGCGGACTCCTTCGCTTCCTCTTCAATCTTCTTAATCTTCTTGGCTGCTTCGTGTTTTGCCTCATTCTCCATGGATTCCATCAATAATCGTTTTGCCTCTTCCGAAGACATTCTTGCTATATTCTCTAACTGAATACGCTGCTTTTCGAGAAGGGCACCTACCTTTTTCTCCTGTTCCTGAATCGTCTTTTCTTGCTGGATCAAAGTTTTTTCCCTGCGAGTGATCTCTGTTTCTTTACCATCAATAAGCTCGATCTTTTTATCTAAGTGAGATTCTCTTTGGATAATTCTCCTTTCGAGATTCTGGAGTTCTTGACGTTTCTCCATTGTCTCCTTTTCAAATTCGGCCTTCTCTTGATAAAATTTATCTTTAGTCTGGAGAAGAGCTTCCTTTTTTAATAACTCAGCCTTTTTTTCAGCTTCCTCAATCAGTCTTTTAGCAACCTCCTTCGCGGAAACAATTCTGGCCTCAGAAAATCTTTTTCTCACAAGGAATCCAATAATCCCTCCGAGAAAGGCAATTACAGAAACAAGGATGATATACGTCTCAAAGGATAATTTCAATGGTCCGTTCACCTCCTTATGTCGGAATAAAATGGTCCGTGCCTGCACTCCGGAGTGCGTCGTTTCGACATGCAGGCGTGACTCGCGTTTGGCGCAGTCTAAGGACTAAAAAATTGAACCGTCAATATAGAAAAGTAAGAGGTCTGAGATGGGATAGAGAAAGGGACAGGCTTAACTGAACCTGACATGGAAGAAAAAATGAGGGGGACCCTGATGTTAATTTCCAATGGACCTTTATTATATTACGAAACCCTACTTTTCCTCGAACGAAGAGGTCAATGGCGTTTCTCTTCCCCTCCATGTTTAGACTTCCTTCAAGAGCTAAACGATCGAATGATGGAGGATCCGGTTCAACAGAGACTAACAACCATTTTCCCAATCCACTCCATATCCTTGGAAATTTCAGTAGGATTTCGATCAGTTTCCATGCAAACATAGGTATCAAATTCATTCCCTTCTCATATCAGGATCGATAAAATCCTTTTCTTCTCCCTATTCCATTATACCTTTCATTTTCTGACGGTAGTGCTAAGTTTAAATCCCCCCGCTCGATGTCCTATGGCTAACGATCTAAGAAACCGTTCGGTAAGAGTTCCCAGCTAAAGAACACTCATGGAAAATTTACTGAAAGCTTTGAACACCGCAGGGATACATCACCCAGTGATGGGGGGTTTTTCGAATTCCATTCCCTCTAATTTGATATTGATCTTCTCAACCAAATCTTTCGATTTCCCCTCGATCTCCCGTAGCAGAGCGTTTCGTTTTTCCCTTTCTCTTAAAAGATCATCTGCGATATTGAGAGCCGTTAAAATGGCTACATTCAATGTCGAAACGCTCTTTGTCTTTTTCAATACTTCGTCTATTTTCTCATTGACATATTTAGCCACTTCCTGAATGTAATCTTCCTCGGCATCTGTTTTGACCGTATAGGTTTGACCAAATACTTTGATCTCAACCAATCGTTCTTTTCCCATGCCTTCTCGACTTTCTAACCAACCTTTTGGGATAGGTTAAGTATCGATGCTTTTGAACCGATGAAGGAGTTGATCAATCCGTGTCTTGACCTTTTCTCGATCCTGTGAAAGGAGTCTCAATTTTTTCTCCAATTGGGTGACTTTCACCCTTTCCTCCTCCAGTGCAACGGCTAAATTGTCTTTTTCCTTCTTCAACTCATGAAATTTTATTAAAAGATGGTGGACCTTCTCTTCTAAGCTCCCAAGCAATCCTTGTTCTTCTTCTGACGTCATCGTTTCTGTTTGTTTGTCTAATAATATTTCTCCAGCCATAAAAAGTCAACCCTTCAATGTAAACCCCATTAGAGAGGAAGGGGCTCTAATCCTGCCCTTTCTACAAGGAATTAAAATCTTATCTATATCATCCCTGCCATCAATGGCGGGCTTTTCTAACGGGATTAAGTGTTTAAAGTGAACTAAAGTTTATATCGTGACAAAAGTTAAAAGACCTTAAATTTAACTCCTTTTGATTCATACCCTGATTATGAGGCCATTAGCAAATAGGCCTTGACCAGCTCATCTATATCGCCATCCATCACCCGATCTACTTGATGAATCACTTTATTGCTCCGGTGATCTTTTACCATCTTGTAAGGGTGCATAATATAAGAACGAATCTGGCTTCCCCAGGCAATCTCTTTTTTTGAGTTGTGAAGTTCTTGTAGCTTTTCTTCTTTTTCCTCTATCTCCCTTTCATAAAGGCGTGCCTTTAATATCTTTAAGGCGGTTGCTTTGTTTTTATGCTGGGATCGCTCGTTTTGACATTGAACAACAATGCCTGTGGGAAGGTGAGTAATTCGTACTGCCGAATCGGTTTTATTGACGTGTTGCCCCCCAGCCCCACTAGATCGAAAGGTATCGATTCGCAAATCTTTTTCGTCGATATCGACTACAATATCATCAGAAATTTCAGGAATGACAAAGACCGATGCGAAGGAGGTATGCCTTCGGGCCCCTGCATCGAAGGGAGATATTCGAACCAGTCGGTGGATCCCGCTCTCCGCCTTCAAATATCCATAGGCAAATCTGCCATTGACCATAAAAGTAACGTTTTTTAAACCCGCCTCTTCACCTGTGAGTATGTCAATAATTTTTGTTTCAAATTTCTTTTTTTCTGCCCATCTCAGATACATCCTCAAAAGCATTTCCACCCAATCTTGAGCTTCTGTCCCTCCAGCCCCTGCATTGATGCTGACGATCGCGTTGTCCGGGTCATGCTCCCCACCCAACATTCTTCTAAACTCTATTTGCTTAATAGCCTCTTCACTTCTTCGCACCCTCTCTGATAGCTCTTGGGCCTCATTTTCATCCCTTTGCTCTTCAACCAATTGAAGGAGGATCTCCATCTCCTCCAGACCCTTCTGTTCTTCTTCCCAAGGCGATAGATTCTCTAAGAGAGATGTTCTTTCTTTAAGGATCTTCTGCGCAATTTCACCCCCTTCCCAAAAATCAGGTTTTACCATCAATTTGCCAATTTCATCCAGCCTTTTTCCTTTCCCTTCGACGTCAAAGATGACCTCGAAGGTATTCCATCTTATCTCTTAACTCTTTCAATCTGTCTCTCAATTCATCCAACATTTAATAAACCTTTCTCATTAAGGATTAATAGTTATACTAACATAAATCAAGAAAAAGTTAAATGTCTTTTTATAACTTCTTGAGTTTATTAAGTTTATTGAGTTCATTGAGTTCATTGGGTTCATTGTATTGAAGATGGATGCCAACTCAAGAAACCCAAGAAACTCAACGAACTGCTTTCAAAACCCCCTCCATTTCTTCCCCAACCAGAGCCGGATTTCTAACCACCCTTACACCTGCATTTTCTAATGCTTCCATCTTTTCCTTCGCTGTACCTTTTCCTCCTGAAATAATGGCTCCAGCGTGCCCCATCCTCCTTTCTGAAGGAGCTGTCAATCCAGCAATAAAAGCCAATACCGGTTTGTGAACATGGTTTTGAATAAACTGAGCTGCCTCTTCTTCTGCTGTCCCGCCAATTTCGCCAATCATGATCACAGCCTCAGTCCCAGGATCTTTCTCAAACATTGCCAAGAGATCAACGAAGTTAAGCCCGATGATCTGGTCTCCTCCAATACCCACACAAGTTGATTGTCCGATCCCCTTTTTGGTCAGTTGATCCACCACCTCATAGGTGAGTGTGCCGCTCCTTGAAATAATTCCCGTCGTCCCCTGTTTGTGGATGTAACCCGCCATCACGCCAATCTTACACTTTCCAGGAGAAATAATACCCGGGGTATTTGGACCCACCAGATTTGTCCCTTTCTCCTTGAGATAATGGCGGACGACAACCATGTCCATTGTGGGAATCCCTTCGGTGAGGCAAACCACTAAGGATATACCGGCATCAGCCGACTCGAGAATGGCATCTGCTGCAAAAGTGGGGGGGACGAAAATACCGGAAGCATCGGCCCCCGTCTCTGCAACTGCCGCAGCAACCGTGTTGAACACTGGAATCCTGTCTATTTTCTGTCCCCCTTTTCCCGGGGTCACTCCGGCAACAATCTTCGTTCCATATTCCATCATTTGGCATGTATGAAATATCCCCTCATGTCCCGTGATTCCTTGAACCACCACTTTCGTCTTTTCATCGATTAAGATGCTCATGCTTGTCTCCCAAATCAAAAATTCGCATAGTGCATAGGTCAAGCGTTGAAAAAAGATACATTCATTCTTCTCTCTGCTCTCTGCTCTATGCTCTATGCCCTTGGCCTTTCTTGTTCAGGCCTTCTACTACTTTTTCGGATGCATCTTTCATTCCCTGGGCAACGATGAAATTTAAACCGGACTCGTTTAATATTCTTCTGCCTTCCTCGACATTGGTCCCTTCCAGCCTGACCACCATTGGAACTTCTACCTTAATCTCAGATACAGCCTCCATCACTCCTTCAGCCAGTGTGTCACATCTTAGAATCCCACCGAAGATATTGATTAGAACAGCCCTGACATCTTTATCAGACATAAGGATCTTGAACCCGCTCTTCACCATTTCTGCTGTGGCTCCACCGCCAACGTCAAGGAAGTTCGCTGGCTCTGCTCCTGCCAATTTGATAATGTCCATGGTGGCCATGGCAAGTCCGGCACCGTTGACCATACACCCCACATTCCCATTCAGTTTGATGTAATTCAAGTTATGTTTCGATGCTTCGATCTCAAGAGGGGACTCTTCGTTGAGGTCCCGAAGTGCAGCAATTTCCTTGTGCCGGAAGAGCCCGTTATCATCAAAATTCATTTTGGCATCGAGGGCAACAAATTCCCTATCTTTTGTAAGGACTAAGGGGTTGATCTCCGCAAGGAGGCAATCCTTTTCAATAAAAGCCTTGTAGAGGCCAGAAAGAATGGGCCGAATTCTTCCTGCCGGTCCTGGTTCCAGTCCAAGGCCATAACCGATATTGTTGGCATGAAAAGGCCTGAAGCCCGTGACGGGGCTTATCCACTCCTTGATGATCTTCTCGGGGGATTCAGCAGCCACTTTTTCGATCTCTACGCCACCTTCTCGGCTCGCCATGATTACCGGACAAGCTTTTGATCGGTCAACCACCACCCCCAGATAGAGTTCCTCGTGGATTTCCAATCCTTCTTCGATCAGGACCTTCCGGACGAGCCTGCCTGCTGGCTCGGTCTGATGAGTGATCAGTGTCATTCCCAATATCTTTTTCGCTGCACTCTGTGCCTCCCGTGCCGAATGAACAACCTGGACACCTCCTCCTTTCCCTCTCCCTCCCGCATGAATCTGGGCTTTCACCACAATGGTCTCCGCTCCGATCTCTTTGGCAATTCTTCCGGCTTCTTCAGGAGATTCGGCCACTCTACCTTTTGGAATAAAAACGCCATAGCTTTTCAGGATCTCCTTGGCCTGATATTCATGAATCTTCATTCCATTTCCTCCCCACTTCTAAAATAAAGCGGAGTTATTATAACGCATTTTACCAGCCTAAAAAAGGATAAAATAGTAGGATTGAAAAAGGACTTAAAATTTCAGAGCATATTGATGGGCAAGATTGAAAAATTTCTGCGACCTTTTAAGGGCTTCCTTTTTTTCTTCTTCCGGGATATGGGAGTCATCTAAACGGAAGCTCTCCACCTTTCCACGAACATAGGCCCGGTAACATTTGTAGAAATACAATACATCCATTAATCCATAGTCCCCCGACTCTCCGATAAAGGCACGGATGAGATGTTCACTGAGATCCTGCCTGCCTTGGTAATCAAGATCCATGGCCAAAAAGGCGATGTCCGCTGCTACATCCGTATAGCGAAACCGCTCATTAAATTCTATACAATCGAAAATGGAGATTTCATCCCCCAAGAAGATATGTTCCAACCGAAGGTCTCCATGGCAGTCTCGAATTCGATCCATGGCAATCCTTAGATTAAAATTTTTCTTCTTCGTCTTTAAAAAATCGTTTGTCCGATTCTTTACCTCTCTATAAACTTCCTTGGGAATCGTCACATCAATATATTTCTCCGTCTGTTCGAAGTTCTCATCGGTATCTTGCTTCAGGCGTTCTGGTTTGGCAAAGCTTTTAATCCGATCATTGGTCTCTGCGGTAAAATAGAATTTTACCAATTTTTCTGAGACGGCCTCGATCATTTGGGGAGTCACTTGTTTTTTCTCAAGCAACCTGTCCATCAGAAGTTCTTCAGGAATCTGCCTCATCTTAACGGCATACTCTATCAACTCCCCTTTGCCATCCAATAAAATCTGATTACCTTCCTGGGTAATTCTTACGACCCCCAGATAAATGGTGGGAGACAGGCGTCGGTTCAACTTCACTTCTTGTTCACAAAAAAATTTCCTTTTTTCGAGCGAGGTGAAATCCAAGAAACCAAAATCGACTGGTTTTTTCACTTTGTAAACATGATTTCCTGTTAAGAAAAGGAGGGAGATATGAGTCTCAATAAATTTTATGGCTCGGGGATGGTCAGGATAGTTCTCCGGATTGAGAAGTGCTTTTTGAAGGAATGGAATACCAAGAGTCATCTTTTTTCTATTTTTTTAATCTTCCAAGCAGGAGGGGTATCATTTTCTGTATCGATGGTGAGGTAAAGGATCGGAAGCGTCTTAAATTGCTTTTTTATATCTGCTGTATCTATGGGTTGGAACAAAGCTTTATTATTTAAGTAAGCCTCTTTGGTTAAAGCATTCGACTCATAACTCTCTTTTGTCCTCTTTAAAATCCGCTCAATGGACTTCTCCTCTGGACAGACACACTCTAAAATGACTAAAGTTCGATTCGACTTCTCAGCCAATTCAGCAGCCCTTGATCTCAACCCCTGAGTGAAAAAAGTGGCATCCAAGATCAGCCCATCCTGAGTCGTCTTCAACATGCTCTCCGCCCGTCTGAACATCTCTTCATAGACCTTCTTCCTTCTATTCGGATCAGAAGCCACTTGATTGTTGAAGATATCTTCTCCCTTAAGAACTTCCAAGCGGATCATATCCGACCGAAGAATCTGAAACCCTTTCAATCTCGCAATCTCCTCCGTCACCGGGCTTTTCCAGCTCCCTGGCAGACCCACAGAGATGAGGATGCTTCCATCAGGGACTTCAGCTTCAATGACCTCTGAAAAAGTCTCCTCCATTTAAACCCTCCTCGCTTAAATAATCAATCATCAAGTACCAATAAACAGATCATTTTCAATATTAAATTTTTGCCCCCTCACCCTTCCCCTCTCCCCCGTGGGGAGAGGGGAAGGGTGAGGGAGAATTTCAAATATGTTTAGCTAAAATTTATTTGGAATTTGGTTATGGAATTTATATTTTATATATTATCACATTTTCAAGGCTTCCAAAATAACATCGTGTAAAATTCCGTTACTCACCACAATGCCATGATTCTTTCCCATTTTTATCCCAGATGAAAAATCTAATGGACGTCCTAAAACATCTGTCACCTTTCCCCCTGCTTCTTCAGCGATGATGGAACCTGCAGCATGGTCCCAAATATTTTCTTTATACACTGGCTCAACAGAGGACGGGACCCTCAAATATATGGTGACTTCTCCTCTGGCAACAATCCCATATTTTGCCTGACTATCCATTTTAAGGGAAGGCTTTGAGATATTCAATTGTCTGGCAAGATGTTGATGAAAAAGATGGTCAGCATGGTCTGGTTCAACGCTTTCTGTGATGGTTGCTTCAGAGGGATTCTTTACTTTGGAAACGAAGATGGTGCGTTGGTTCATGCCATGGATATCCATTTGAAATGAACCCTTTCCCTTCAATGCAACGAAAAGGCATCCTTTCTCTCCGAAAGGGTAATGGATATCGATATAGAGGTTAGGGCAGGCTAAAATGCCTAATGTCACTAAGCCCCTCTCAATAAATGCTAAGGCAATGGCATATTGATCCCCTCTGAGAAAACCCTTCGTTCCATCAATGGGATCTAAAGCCCAAAAACGATCGGTGATTGAATTGGAACTAAAATCAATCCAAGAACAGACCTCTTCTGATGAGGAGGTCGGAACGAAAGCATGGACGTAGTTTGTAACTTGTTCAAGGATTCCTGATCGATCTGGTCTCCTTAATTCTTCTGAATCTTCCTCTGCGACAATCGTATCGTTAGGAAACCTTTCTCTGATCCATTTACAGATAATCGCCTGAGATCCATAATCTGCAATGGTCACAGGAGTTTTGTCTTTTTTCAGGATAGATTCTTGCCCAGCAAGATCCTTCCTGATATTTTCACAAAGCGCCGATGCTTTAACTGCTGCCTGAACGGCAGTCACTACTTCGGGAGAATTTTGATCCATGGGAGAACCCATTATGAACAGAACGAATGACAGCGAAAAATATCATCCTGACTCTACACAGGAAGTTATTATGTAATATTTCCTATGATCTTACAAGTTCCCCTTTTCCTAAATCCTAAGAAGAAAAGCCCTGACCGAAGCCAAGGCTTTTAATAACAGAACTGCGTTCCCAAGCTGACGACTAACAGGTCGTATGACCCGTTTACTGGAAGTATGGTGCCGAAGGGGGGATTTGAACCCCCACGGGGATTACCCACCACCCCCTCAAGATGGCGTGTCTACCAATTCCACCACTTCGGCAAAATTTTTAATCCCTCCGAACCTCCCTTTAGTAAAGGGAGGCAAGATAATTCCCCCTTTCAAAAAGGGGGGGATAGAGGGGGATTATTTCTTCGGCTCAGGTACAGGCGTCTGAGGTTGAACTGGAGCCTGAGGGGATTCTGCAGGGATGGTAGGAGCTGGCCTTTCCTTCATGATTGTGGAAGCCCTTCTTGATGAGGCGAAGGTAAGAAGAAGCGAAGTAATCATGAAGATGATAGCTGCGATCGTGGTTAATTTCGAAAGAAATCCCATCGCCCCTGCGCTCCCGAAAATCGTTTGACTCGCCCCTCCGAATGCCGCTCCCATCTCTGCACCTTTTCCGGCTTGAAGAAGAACGATTAAAATGAGAGCAAAGCAAACCAAAACATGAAAAACAATGATAATGGTCATAAATTCAATCCCCTTCTTAGATATTACTCATAGAATCTGATAATTTCCTCTACCATTTTCAACGCACCACATAAAACCTACCCTCCCCTTGTGGGAGGGGATGAAGGGGAGGGGGAACCGAACTCCGTTTATCCACCCCCACCCTCGCCCTCCCCTGTCGAAGGGGGAGGGGAATATACGGTGGGTAGAATCAAAACAATGTAAAATATCTTTGGATAGTTTTTAAATCTATATCACATTTCCTTAAATCTGACAATCTTTGAGAAAAAATCTGATTTCAGACTCGCCCCTCCGACCAATGCCCCATCGATATTGGGCTGATTCATCAGTCCTTTGATGTTCTCTGGGGTTACGCTCCCACCATATTGAATCCGAATTTCTTCGGAGACCTCGTGCGAATAAAGCTTTTCCATTTTCCCCCTGATGAATCGATGTACCTCTTCAGCCTGTTCCGGAGTGGCTGTCTTTCCCGTTCCAATGGCCCAAACAGGTTCATAAGCAATTACAAGATCTTTCATCTCCTGGGCACTTAATCCTTTTAATCCGCCCTCCACCTGTCTCTCGATCACTGAAAAGGTCCTCCCCTCTTCTCTCTCTTTCAGGGTTTCACCAATGCAGAAGATCACTTTCAAACCCCGGGCCAGTGCTGCCTTTATCTTCCGATTCACCGTCTCATCCGTCTCCCTAAAAAACTGCCTTCTCTCAGAGTGACCGATAATGACATAGTGACAACCCACGTCCTTGAGCATGAGGGAAGAGACTTCACCTGTAAAGGCACCCTTTTCCTCCCAGTATAGGTTCTGAGCAGCGAGACGAACAGAAGAACCTTCAAGTTCTTTATGGACCGCAAAGAGTGCTGTAAAAGGAGGAGCAACCGCTACCTCAACCCCCTTGACTCCTGAAATGGCCGCTTTCAACTCTCTGACGAGATCGAGGGCTTCCCCAACCGTTTTATTCATTTTCCAATTTCCAGCAATAAAGGGTAATCTTTCCATTATTCTTTCCTCAGGGAGATTTCTGAAAAAGTCCAGAAATCTCTGAAATCATCTCCCGATATCTGTGTAATCAAGAAAAGCTTTTCAAGCCTTTCTTAGGGCTTCAATGCCTGGCAACTTCTTCCCCTCAAGAAATTCGAGGGATGCCCCGCCTCCCGTAGAAATATGACTGATTCGATCCGCCATCCCTGCCTTGTTTACCGCTGCAACAGAATCTCCTCCTCCTACAATACTGAATGCTGAAGAGTTAGCGATCGCTTTGGTAATAGCAAAAGTCCCCTGACTGAATGGATTCATTTCAAAGACACCCATAGGTCCATTCCATACAATGGTCTTAGCAGATTTGATTTCCTCTGAGAATGTCTTTACTGTCTCCGGACCAATATCCAAACAGATCCATCCTGAAGGAATCTTGTCATTCTTAACTATCTCCCTCTTCGCTTGAATATCCATTCGTTCTGCGGCGATGTGATCAGAAGGGAGAAGAAACTTAATCTTCCCTTTTGCTCTTTTCAGCAAATTGAGTGAGAATTCAATCTGATTCTCTTCGACAAGAGATTTTCCTACCTGAAACCCCTCTGCTTTAAGGAAGGTATAGGCCATTCCTCCCCCGATCAGGAGTGCAGTCACTTTACTTAAAAGATTTTGAATCACACCTATCTTATCGGAAACCTTTGCCCCACCGAGAATCGCTACATAAGGCTTTTGCGGGTTAACCAGGGCCTTCTCCAGACTCTCGACTTCTTTCATCATTAAAAAACCCGCAGCCACGGTCTTCACATAATGTGTCATTCCTTCAGTGGAGGCATGGGCTCGGTGGGCTGTCCCAAAGGCATCGTTAACATAAACTTCACATAGAGAGGCCAAGGCTTTTGAAAAACCTTCGTCATTCTTCTCTTCTTCTGGACGAAACCTGAGGTTTTCAAGGAGTAGAACATCTCCTTCTTTCATTCCTCCAATCTGTTTCTGAACCTCTTCTCCTATACAATCTAAGGCTAAGCTTACTTTTTTCCCGAGTAGTTGTGATAACCTCTCAGCAACAGGAGACATACTAAATTTAGAATCCCTCTTCCCTTTGGGCCTTCCTAAATGAGAGGCAAGGATGACCTTCCCCCCCGCTTCACTGACAAACCCAATAGTTGGAAGGGAAAGGAGAATCCGGGTATCATCGGTAATGTTATTCTTTTCGTCCTGGGGAACATTGAAATCAACGCGGATAAATACCCGTTTACTTTTTAACTCAATTTGATCAACTTTCCGAATGGTCATTCTTTCACTCCCTGCCATGCTGCAAGCGTTTTTCACATTCGTTTACAAGCTGGCTTGAACGAAAAATCGGTCACGGCTACGAAGCCCGTTTGGTTTAAGGGTAAAGGGTTATGTCAACTTCTTAAAACCTGCCTTCGCCGAAGCGGCTACGCGCAGGTAGGCGAAGAACGTAACCGGATGACGATACGGGCATCGTTACCTTGACCGTTTGACGAGGCATTTATTTCCTAAGCAAATTACTTCTTACCCAAAAGATACAGAAATAACTCTACCATTCGATTGGAAAAACCCCATTCATTGTCGTACCAAGAAATAATCTTCACCAATTTGCCACCGATCACTTTTGTTGATGGTCCATCCACAATTGATGAATGGGGATTACCATTGAAGTCAATAGAAACAAGAGGCTCCTCACAAAAACTTAAGATCCCTTTCAGCTTTCCCTCAGCATAAGTTTTTAAAACTCGGTTTACCTCCTCTGCTGTTGTCTCCTTTTTCAACTCCGCCACCAGATCAACGACTGACACATTCGGTGTAGGA
>Ga0214474_1000717_pt1 | contig 15913 bp, 15 predicted proteins | sample RVTome_2_FD_187335 | JGI IMG/M metagenome (GOLD analysis project Ga0214474, IMG submission 187335) | Soil microbial communities from uranium-contaminated site in the Upper Colorado River Basin, Wyoming, United States - RVT95D214 HiSeq ...
AACAAGGAAGACCAGCGAGATCATCAATATAATTCTTAGATTCCCAATACCTTTCCGTGAAAACATATGAGCCTACCTCCTGAAGTATTTTGTAACACTTTTTCTGTTTGAAAAAAAGTGCCTTCTCCCGCTTAAAATATCAAATCCCAATAACCAAATCCCAAATTCCAAATATTATTCAATCACCAAATTCCAATAAGGAAAGGATTTAAGTTGTTTGGAATTTCGGTCATTGAAATTTTGGTTATTGGTGCTTGGGATTTGGTGGTTTGCTTAACATGAGAAATATCTTATTGCCCATTTGTCTACATCCTATCCTCCCAAGCGCTTACTTTCCTTAATCCTTGCCTTTGGGTAACGAGACGACTCGATCCAAATGAGAAATCCAATCCATAGGATTCTCAGGCTTTCCCTGATGGCGAATCTCGAAGTAGAGGCAGGAACCTTTCAACGATCCTGCACTTCCTACCAGAGCAATCGTTTCCCCTTGAGAAACGGTATCTCCGCTCTTCCTTAATAACTGCGAACAGTAGGCAGAAACAGTGAAGGTGTGGTCTCCGTGATCGATGATCATGAGATTCCCAAACCCCTTGAACCAATCCGCATAGAGGATTTTCCCCGGGAGGACCGCTCGAATCTCAGCTCCTGAAGGGGCTTTGATTTCAATCCCATTCTGCCCTCTCTCTTTAAATAGACTAATGACCTTCCCTTCTACGGGTGGAATCAGCTTTCCTTTCACCGCTTCGGGTTTGGATTTCCCGTAGGCAAAAAGGCTCTTCTCTCGTTCCAGTTTTTCAATGAGCGTTTGAAGCCCCTTTGCCCTTTCTTCCAATTCTCCAATCAATTTCTTGTAGACTACTCTTTGATTCTGAATTGACTTTAAGAGGGCCTGTTTTGTTTCTCTCGCCTTCTCGACTTCCTCCTTCTTTTCCTCGATCTCGGAGATCGTTTGCTGCCATCGTAACTCATCCTGAACCAACGTCTCTTGATAACTCTTTTTCAAGGCCATTTGATGATGGTAGGTTTCAACCAGATGGGCATCAAAATCGATGATAGCTCTTAGATACTTGTCGGTCCTCAATAGATCGATGTACGAAGCGGAGGTGAGGAGTACTATCTCCGAAGGAGTCTTCCGCATTTTATAGAGGGCAATTAACCTGGAAACGAGTTCTTCTTTGGTTTGTTCCATCTCTTTGCTGAGCTTAGTGATGTGGTTTTTCGTCTGATGAAGCCTTTCCTTTGTTTGTTTTAATTGGTCTTCTATCTCTCTCAGCTCTTTTTCCCTCTTTGAGAACTCGGTTTCAATGCTGTGGAGGCTCTCTAAAATAGAAAATTCTTTTCCCTCTATCTTTTTCTCTTTTTCCTTTGTCAGGGAGAGTTCTTTTTTAATATCTTTTAGGTCCTTCTTCTTTTGAGTAAGGTCTTTCTCGATCTGATCTGGCTGAACTGCCCAAAGTTCACCTGACCAAGAAAAGATGGCCCAACCTATGAGGATCCAAAAAAATGAAATCCATTTTATTTTTCCCATCGTGCCATCCATTTCATCCAGCACCTTTCAGAATACCCTGCAGCTCTGCTGCGGGGATATGCGGCATAGAATAATCTTCCAGTGGGGTTTAATACCCGCAGGAAGGTGCTGGATTCATTTCCGAAATCGTATGGAAGCGACGAGGCTGCCCAAAAAACCGAGAACCATTCCACCCAAAAGAATCCCTCCCATCGTCTGGAAAGGCAAAAATAGGATGGGGATTCTTATAAACCACTCTTTCATTGGAAGGGGAAGGTAAAGAAAAACGGCCCTGTGCAAAATATAAAGAAGGACAATAGCCAGTCCAGATCCCAAGAAACCTTGGACGATTCCCTCGATGTAAAAAGGGACTTGGATGAAAGAAGGACTTGCACCTACGAGTTGCATGATCTCAATCTCCTCTCGCCGCGAGTAGATCGCTAACTGAAGCGTGTTGGAGATAATAAATATCATTGCCACGAGAAGAAGCCCTCCCAAGACCCACTGTGTGAGACGAAAAAGATGAACAATAGCTGAAAATGTCTCAACCCACTCTTGCCCATATTGAATCTCATCAAACTGAGCAATTTTTTCTAACTGGCTCACCACTTCTTTAACCTTTGCTGAATTACGGTAGTCCTTAATCAACTGGATTTCAAAAGAAGAGGGAAGGACTCCTGGTCGAATTCCGTCAAGGAGATTTCTCTGGCTGCCTAATTTAGTCTCCATAAAGGCCATGGCGTCGAATGGAGAAACATACCTTACGGATTCCACCCCATGGATCTGTCGAGTCTTATTTAGGAGACTTTCCACTTCGTTGATAGGGGTCTTTCTATTCAGATAGGTAATGATTTCGATCTTCTCTTCCCAGATTTTAAGGAAAGAGCCAAGGTTGAAGGCAATAAGAGAAAAAGTTGAAAAGATGAGGATGGAGATCGTAATGATCCCAATGGTGATGACGTTCGAAAAGAGGTTCCTTCTCGTGTTCTGAAAAGTCCGAGTCAAACCATAGTAGAGAGAAGGCTTCATAACTCCCTTTTCACCTCGCCCTCTGTTTCTCCATTTACCCTCCTCCCTTTAAGAAGGTGAATGGCAGGGTAATGATAACGACGTATTAAATCCTTGCTCTGAGTAGCGAATACAACCGTCGTTCCTTGGCGATGGAGGGCTATAAAGAGCGTCATGATTTCACTCGTCATCTGGTCATCTAAATTTCCTGTGGGTTCGTCTGCAAGGAGGAGAAGAGGATGATTGATTACAGCACGGGCAATGGCTATCTTCTGCTGCTCTCCAGCTGAGAGCGTAAGGATGGAATCTCGTTCCCTTTCCAGGAGACCTACCCATTCTAAGATCGCTGAAACCCTCCTCTGGACTTCTTTTTTAGGATGGTCTGTGACTTCTAAGGCAAAGGCGATATTTTCTCCTACTGTCCGATCTCTCAAAAGTTTAAAATCCTGAAAAACCATCCCTATCTTTCTTCTTAACTGAAAGACTTTTTTAAAACCCTTCTGAGTAATATCGATTTCGTTGATCATTACTTGGCCACGTGTAGGTTTTTCCAAGGAGAATAAGATATGAAGGAGGGTAGTTTTTCCAGAGCCACTTGGCCCAGTAACAAATATGAATTCTTCTGGGGAGATCTTTAAGTTAATATCTGAGAGAGCTTCGATTTGACTGGGATAGGTCTTAAATACCTGTGTCATTTCGATCATTACAGAATAAACCTAACATGAAGTTTTATTTTTTTCAAGGAAATTAAGGGGTTAATACTTTAGGATCATTTCTAAAAAAGTTGATGAGAATATATTGGATTCAAGGGGTCGAGGGGAAAAGGAATCGAGTGAAATGCTAAAGAATTTAAAAGAATCCAAGAATTGATAAAAAAACCTATTGATAAGGTTACACTGGGCAAGGATTTATTTATACAAATGCTCCTTTGCATGAACTCCTGAATCTTCTTTTAGCAATTTAATTGGGGAAGAACCCATTGTTGTCTAAATTATTTACTCCCTATTTAAGCAGGTCGGAAGAATAGAGTCCTTCCGACCTGCTTAAGAAATTCCCTTTTATTTCGCTTCCGGACTCGAAGGTTTTTTCTCCTCTTTTTTCTCCTCAATCGAAATCAGCTCAATCTCGAAAATCAGGGTGGCATAAGGTCCAATATTGGGGCCTGCCGCGCGCTCTCCATAGGCGAGATTTGAAGGGACAAAGAGCTGCCATTTCGCCCCCACTTCCATTAGCTGCAATGCTTCTTTCCAGCCAGGAATAACGCCCCCGACCGGAAAGGTGACGGGTTGACCACGGCGATAAGAGCTGTCAAATTCGGTCCCATCAATCAGTGTCCCCCGATAATGGGTGGTCACCGTATCAGACAACGTGGGTTTTTTGCCGTTACCTGTCTTAATAACCTTATACTGCAAACCATTCCCTAAAGTCTTCACGCCCTCTTTTTTCTTATTCTCAGCAAGGAATGCCTCTCCTTCAGCCTTGTTTTTTTCTCCGACCTTTTTTAGAACCTCCTCCTGCTTGGCCGTCAATTCCTTTTGATAGACGGTCATCGTCTCGTTCATTTCTTGGTCAGTCAATAGGGTCTTCCCATCAGTAAAAGTATCCTTGAATCCCTTTGCAAGAATATCTGGATCAATATCGATCAACTGCCTCTTAAAGTCTTTCCCTATAGCCATGCCAATGCTATAACTCACCTTATCCTTCTGATTTTTCAGTACCAGACTCTCCTCTGCATATACTTGACTCACTAAAAACAGAATACCTAAGCCAGCCAATATTCTTAGTTTCATATCAACTCCTTTCGTATCAAGTATTTCTAATTTCTTAACAATAAAATTCCAATATTTCAACCTTTCTAAACCAATTCAAGTAGAATAATCTCACTGAGGGTGTTAAGGGTAGCCTATCCTGAAATGGTTAAATCTTACATGTAAAATTATAGGCTGCCTCTAATAATGTCATTCCTGCCCCGATTTTCATCGGGATAAACTCCAGCAGGAATCCAGAAACTCTTGAAATCACTGGACTCCCGCCGGAGTTTACCCCGTACTTGTTACGGGGCGGGAGTGACAAATTGATAATTATTAGTGGTTCCCTATATTTATGACGTAGGGAAATAATATGAATAAAATATATGGCGCAGGATCGTAAAGCTTAAGCAGTCCAAGCTGTGGGGCGACTAAAGGGCTGGCTGGGACTTTTTCTGGCGGTAGATTTTTTCCATATCAATGAGAATTTCACTAAATTTTATAGAATGTTTCCTCATCTGTGATGAGGCGGTATCCGCATCACCAGCCAAAACGGCTTCCACGATGTGTTGGTGCAATCCAGCCGGATGCATGGTGTTAGGGGCAGGCTGTACGACCTCCACAAGCTTTCTGGTTAACGCCATTGAAGACCTGATCAGAGCTTCGAAAAAACGATTGCCACACATCTCTGCAAGGAGGAAGTGTACCGCTGTCTTACTATCTATGTCCTCTGCAAGAGATTTTACTGGAAGGTGTTCGGTCTCTAAGAGAGCTCTCAATTGCTGGGCATATTCTGGTGTCACATTTCTTGCTGCTAACTTTGCCGCTTCAGGCTCGACAAGGATCCTTACTTGATACAATTCAGTTATAGAAATCTTATTGGCCAAAAATAAGTCTAGAAGGGTTTTCTCTAGATTTTCGAAGGTTAGGTCCGTGACATAAGCCCCACCTGTTACCCCCTGGCGAGTCATTATAAAACCTGAATTTTCGAGGGCCCTCAGAGCTTCTCGGATTGTCATACGGCTGACTTGGAACTCCTCCGCAAGATCTCGCTCTGAGGGTAGCTTATCCCCAGCCTTGAAATGGCCTAACTGGATGGCTTGTTTTAGCTGTTCACAAACCTCGTCTGAAACTCGAAATTGCTTTATAGGTTTGAACCTTGGCATGGTTTACAACTTATTGTAAATGTTACGTTATTTTTTTATTGACAAGAAATAATTAATATTTTAATAATTAGACCATTGATTTAATAAACAGTTATACCATTGTTATATATTCTAAATACAACAAAATCTGAGAAATTACAATATTTTTTTCTTCAGAAAATTATTTATTCAATAAATAATTAGACCTAAATTCTATCGTAATGTCAAAGCTATACATGACGACATAAGTCTTATACGGTTCGTCATTCCGGGCTTGACTTAGCCTACCCCGTACTTGATACGGGGCAGGAATGACGGTTTTTACTGTGATTAATGTCGCTGTGTATAAGAATAGTTGAACTAATAAAAAGCTTAAGAACTTCTCGGGTGGAGGGGAAAAATGAGAAAGTTCGTCATGGCAATTGATCAAGGAACGACTAGTTCAAAGGCTTTTATTATCAACCACGAAGGAGAAATATTGGGGCAAAGTGGATATGAATTCAAGCAGTATTATCCAAAACCCGGTTGGGTGGAACATGACCCAGTGGAAATTTGGGAGAGTCAGAAATCGGCATGCCGTGATGTCATAGCAAAAACCGATATCAGGCCGTCTGAAATTGAAGCGATAGGCATCACTAATCAACGAGAAACCACTATCGTATGGGAAAGAGACACCGGTAAGCCGCTAACAAATGCTATTGTCTGGCAATGTCGCAGAACATCGGATCTATGTGAAGAATTGAAAAAGAATGGAAAGGAAAAATCCATCAGAGAAAAGACAGGATTGATTATTGACGCTTACTTTTCTGGTACAAAGATTCAGTGGATTTTGGAAAACATCCCAGAAGCTTTTAAAAAGGCAGAAAATGGAGATCTATGTTTCGGTACTATAGATTCATGGTTGGTTTACAAACTGACAGGTGGGAAGTTACACCTTACAGACTTTTCAAATGCTTCAAGAACCATGCTATACAATATCCATTCCCTGGAGTGGGACCCCGAAATTCTGAATTGGTTGGGAATTCCAAGCAGTATGCTTCCTGTAGTGAGGAATTCAAGTGAAATCTATGGTCAGACCATTCCGGAAATATTTGGCGGATCATCGATTCCAATTGCTGGAATCGCAGGAGACCAACAAGCAGCGCTATTTGGTCAAACCTGCTTTAAGAAAGGTTCGGTAAAGAATACTTACGGGACAGGATGTTTTATCCTAGCAAATATAGGAGACAAACCCATCCTTTCAGAGACCGGGCTCATTACTTCAGTGGGTTGGGGATTGGGAAACCATGTCACTTATGTTTTAGAAGGAAGCGTTTTCATCGCTGGGGCTGCTGTACAGTGGCTAAGGGATGAACTCGGACTAATTAGGAATTCTGGTGAGGTCGAATCGTTAGCCAAAAAAGTTACGGATAACGGAGGCGTTTATTTCTTGCCTGCCTTTGTTGGCCTGGGAGCGCCTCATTGGGATATGTATGCCCGGGGAATCATTTGCGGGATTACAAGAGGAACAAACGCTTCACATATTGCAAGAGCCGTTATCGAATCGATGGCATATCAGACTCGGGATGTCATTGTCTGCATGGAGAGGGATTCTGGATATGAACTTGAACAATTGCGGGTTGATGGCGGAGCAGCAGAAAACAATCTATTAATGCAATTTCAAGCGGATATTCTGGGAATCCCGGTGATACGGCCTAAGAAACTTCAGACCACAGCTTTAGGGGCAGGATATTTGGCTGGATTAGCAACTGGCTTCTGGAAGGGTCTTGAGGAAATTGGTCAGTTAGGAACACAAGTCGAACACTTTATGCCAGCTATGTCTGAGATTGAGCGAAATGAACACTGCAAAACTTGGCAGAAAGTGATTGAAATGGCAAAGCTTTGGGGGAAATAAAAGATTCTTATAGAAAAAAAGACGAGGGTCTGGAGTGGATAAGTTCTAACTTTAGAAGCTTGTGCGGAAGATTTGGAAGGAAGTTGATTTTATGAATGAAGCGTATTCCAATGGAGGGGTTATTCTGGAAACAGAAGAATTGACAAAATATTTTGGAAATTTACCCGCTATTAAAGGCGTGAATTTAACCATAAATGAAAAAGAAGTCACTTCTCTCATTGGACCAAATGGGGCGGGTAAAACCACATTCTATAATTTGATTACCGGTAGATTCCCTCCTTCCTCCGGCCGCATTTTGTTCAAAGGGAAGGATATTACTGGCTTTCCTCCGCACAAGATATTAAAGCGAGGTCTTGCCAGATCATTTCAGATCACGAGCATATTTAATGAGTTAACCGTATTAGAAAACGTGAGGTCTGCAGTGATTGCCCAGTCAACTGCAAGAATGAATTTATTCAAACATGTAAATTCCTTTGGCTCCTTGTATGAAAAATCAATGGAGTATCTTAAACTTATCGGTTTGGAAGATAAAATAAATCTTCTTTGTTCAACCCTTTCCCATGGCGATAGAAGGACGGTAGAGATAGGAATCACCCTTGCAAGCGATCCTGATCTCATTTTATTGGATGAACCCACAGCAGGGATGACTCCAGAAGAAACGAAAAAGATGGTCAATTTAATTAAGGATCTCTCTAAACAAACAAAAACCACCTTTTTCATCATTGAACATGACATGAATGTTGTTTTCTCTATTTCCGACCGAATTATCGTCCTGTACTATGGGGAGATATTGGCTGATGGTGCGCCTGACCAAATTCGAGTGAATCAAAAAGTAAAAGAAGCCTATTTAGGAGGATTAACGGATGCTGCGGGTTGAGGATATTCATACGTTTTATGGGGTTAGCCATATCCTCCAAGGAATATCAGTAGAGATCAATGAAGGAGAGAATGTATCTCTCATTGGTCGAAATGGTGCAGGCAAATCAACCACGTTAAAGAGTATCATCGGTCTAACCCCTCCCAAACTTGGAAGCATTAAGTTTAAAGGGGAAGAGATATCCGGGAAACGTCCTTATTGGATAGCTCAAAAGGGGATCGGATACGTTCCTGAGGACAGGAAAATCTTCCCAAATATCACCGTCAGAGATAACCTGGAAATCGCACAAAAAAGGATGACACATCTTCGTGGTAAAGATTGGACAATCGAAAGAGTCTATGATGTTTTCCCTGTATTGAAAAAATTAGAAAATCAACAAGGAATGAGACTAAGTGGGGGGGAGCAACAGATGTTAACCATAGCCAGGACTCTCATGGGAAACCCTGAGTTGTTACTGCTTGACGAGATTTCAGAAGGTTTGGCACCGATCATTGTCCAGAATTTAATGGCTTTAATTAATCGATTAAAGGAAGAAACAACCATCTTTCTTGTTGAACAAAATGCAACCTTCGCTTTTTCTGTATCCAATAGAGGGTATGTCATTGATAAGGGTAAAATCATCTATCAGGGTACGATCGAGGAGTTAAAGAACAACCAAGAGGTGAAAGACAGATATCTTTCTGTCTAAATTTTTTAACAACCTTGAAAGGAGGAAACTTCAATGAGACAAAAGGGAAAAGAGAGTAACAATGGGAAAGGGGAAGCATTATTTACAAGAAGGGATTTTGTCAAGACTTCGTTGGCCGGGGCTACTGCCCTGATGATTGGTTCCCCGCTCATGCCCTCCAAGGCCAAGGCAGAGAAGCCGATCAAGTTGGGCCTTTTTGGTGTATGCAGCGGAGCGTCAGCGATGGCTGGTGAACACGCCTTAAAAGCAGCACAGTTATGGGCTGAAGAGCTTAACAGCAAGGGAGGTCTGCTTGGGAGACAGATAGAGGTAACACAGCGTGACACCTCTAATAAACCTGAGGAAGCTGTCCGTTTTGCAAGAGAATTTGCAGCCAGTGGAGATGTTGACTTTATTTTTGCCCATGGCTCGAGTGCGGAAGCCTTTGCCATCGCTTCGGCTTCAAAAGAACTTAAGAGGTTAATGTTTGCAAGTTCTGAGGCTGTAGACTTAACTGCGGATCCAAAAGTCAGAAGTCCATACTGTGTTCGAATAACATACAATTCTTTATTTACCGGTATAGTTCAAGGCAAGTTCGCTGCAAAAATCTCAAAGGAGCTTGGTCTTACCCGGTGGTATACCATAGCAGGAGACTACGCATTTGGCCGGGATTCAGTAAATTATTTTATTGAATTCTTAAAAAAAGACAATCCAAAAGTGGAGGTTGTGGGACAGGCCTGGCCTAAGCTTTTCGAACCAGACTTCACACCTCAAATTACAGCCATCCTCGGGGCAAAGCCGCATGCAGTCTATAGTGCCCATTTTGCAGGAGATGTCATCACCTTTATTAAACAGGGTATGATGTATGGACTTTTTGAAAAATCCAAATTCGTGATGAAGGATGTCATTAATTATGAAGTGATCAATGCACTTATCCAGTCGTTAGGGAAATTCCCAGCTGGATTATATGCAGGAACACAGTATCTAAATGGGATACCTGACACGAAGGCCAATCAGGACTTCAATAATGCCTTCCTTAAACGTTTTGGCATCTACCCCATTGTTTATTCTGCGAATTTCTACACCGGACTATTGTTGCTCGAAGAAGCAGTGAAGAAAGCGAAGACGACAGAGAATGAGGCAGTGATACGCGCTATAAAAGATTTATCCATTAAGGCCCCGATAGGAACTGGGTCAAATTCAATGGTCACCATGAGAGGTCGCGACAATCAATTGATCAACTATGCAGTTGGTTGTGGAGTCACGATGTCGGAAGCACCCTATTTGAAGAATATCGTTTACGCATCATGGGATGAGATCATGAAGGACGAAAACACGTGGATGAAAAATAAGGGGTATCTATAAAAGGAATAGCCTGAGAGAATATTTTATGGCGGGGGTTTTTGCCTTTAAAGCAAAAGCCCCCCTCTCAAGGGCCAAGAGGTGAATATAGTGAATATTATGGGTTTATTAGATTGTATTGGAAATTTGTCTTGTCTCTTAACCCATCTAACAAGCGCTGTCGTTATAGCCATGATCCTTTTTTTGGTCGCTTCAGGACTTTCTTTGATTTTTGGTGTCCTGGGTATTGGTAATTTTGCGCATGGCTCCCTTTACATGATCGGGGCCTATATTACTTATACAGTCGTGTCTAAGTCTGGGAATTTCTGGTTGGCATTAATCCTTGCGCCTATTGGAGTCGGCTTTCTCGGTTTAGTGGTTGAAAGGTTCCTCATACGCAGAATTTATGGTTCGGCACACGTCTATCAATTTCTTTTAACTTTTGGTTTGCTTCTTGTTTTAGATGATGTTGTGAGGTTCGTATGGGGATTTGATTTTAAGTCTGTTCCAACCCCCAAATTTTTCCAACGGCCTCCCATATTCTTCTTTGGAAGTCCAATCCCACTTTACTATGTTTTCATTATCATCATGGGAATTTTAGTCGCTTTAGGACTTTGGATAATATTATCCAAAACGAAATTTGGTAAAGTGGTCAATGCAGCAGCCTCTGATCCTGACATGGTGGAGTGTCTTGGAATTAATGTTCGTTCGCTTTATACTTTAGTCTTTGCCTTGGGAGCCCTGTTGGCAGGTTTCGGAGGAATTTTAGCATCACCTATGCGGTCACTCTCCCCAGGGATGGGTTTCCCAGTTACGTTGGAGTCAATGCTTGTGATGGTCATTGGAGGAGTGGGCAGCATTGGAGGGGTATTGATAGCCTCTTTTTTGGTTGGGTTATTACGATCTTTTGGTATTTTAGGATTCCCTGATTTTGAATTGTTTTTTGTCTTCTTCCTGGTCATAGCAGTACTCATCTTCCGCCCGTGGGGCATATCTGGACGTGCATTGGAATAAGAAGGATTGAGAATCAAAGAGGGGGAAATGAAGCGAATTAGATCATATTCATTCTGGATAGTATCGATTGGATTTCTATTAGTATTTCCCCTTGTTTTTCCATCTCTATTCTATATCAACAATATGATTGAAATTTTAATTAATGCTTTATTCGGAGTGAGCCTAAACCTTTTAGTAGGTTATACAGGGCTTCTCTCGCTTGGTCATAATGCCTTCTTTGCTATTGGTTCTTATAGCGCAGGGGTTCTGCTCCAACAAACATCATTCAGCATCCCGACTTCATTGTTCATTGGATTAATCCTTTCGGGAATGTTCGCTTTGTTTACAGGATATTTCAGTACACGTTTAACTAAATTTTACTTTGCTTTTTTGACTCTGGCTTTCAGTCAAATTATTTACATCATCGTCGTTAAATGGGTTAGCATGACGGGGGGTTATCAAGGATTGACACAAGGCATTCCCAAACCACCTATTCATTTAATTGCATGGTCCATTGACATTGCCCCCCGTTTGAATTTTTACTATTTTACGGTTTTTTTGGTCTGTGGATCCTTTATTTTGTGCAAGATGATTGTTAATTCTCCTTTTGGGTGGATTTTAAGATGTATTCGTGAAAGTCCCCTAAGGGCCCAATTCATCGGGATTAATGTTAGAAGGTATCAAATAATAATATTCGTCATTGCAGGGATTTTTTGTTCATTGTCTGGGGGACTTTCGTCCCTCAACATCAACGGGTGCTATCCAGAACATGCAGATTGGCTCAAAGGAGCTGATCCAATCTTTATGATCTTAATAGGAGGAATGAAGAATTTTTTAGGCCCGATTGTCGGAGCTGTTGTTCTACTTTTTATAAACACTTTTCTCAGCTCCATCACGAGGTTTTCAGCCTTTTTTTTAGGAGTGATTTTAATAGTCTTAATTATTTTTACTCGTATGGGAATTGTTGATCTGTTTTTACTCAAAAAAGAAACCTGGGGTAAGGGAAAATTAGAATAGGTGACAGCCGATTCAACTACCGTTTACGACATTAAAATAACAACCATTAGAGTATATTAACGACAGAAAGGGGAATGACGATGACACCACAGGAGATAGAAGCAAAGATTACACGTTTAGAGGATATTCATAAGATAATGAATCTACAAGGCAGATATAATCACCTCCTTTTGATGAATCATATGGATGCGATAGTGGATATGTTTGCCAGAAAGGATCCGAATGTAAAGGTAGAAGTAGCTGATAGTGGTGTGTATGAGGGCATTGAAGGAGTTAAGAGGCTTTTTCTTAAGGGTATGAAGCCGAAGAACGGAGTGCCAGGAGGTTTAGAGCTACTGATGATTATGACACCCGTCATCGAGGTAAGTCGGGATGGTAAAACGGCAAAGGGGATGTGGCACACGCTTAGCTGTGTCAGCAGGAGGAATGAAACTGGGCTACACGCGCTGTGGGCCACAGGGAAATATGACAATGAATTTGTAAAAGAGGATGGGAAATGGAAATTCCGCTCGATACGGTGGTATCTCAATTTTAGGACTCCATTCGAAGAAGGTTGGGTTAAGAGACCCGTGGTGGGCAGTGGGACACAGGCTGAGATCGAACCTGACAGGCCAAGTACTTACTACATGCCGTATAATCCAGATGCGTTTAATCCATTTCTCCCCCCACCTCCTGAACCGATAGAATGAGTTTCTGTCTCCGTCATGCGATCGACCAGCATGCGAATGGGGAAGGCGTGGAGGGTCTCTTTGGGAAGAGAGGCCGGAGGTCAAAGAAAAAGTCCTTCAGGGATTATCAAGATAAAAAACATCGCATTAGGATTTTATCCTCTGATGATGATTACTTTAGGCTGCCTCTAATAATGTCATTCCTGCGAAAGCAGGAATCCAGAAACTCTTGAAATCACTGGACTCCCGCCGGAGTTTACCCCGTACTTGTTACGGGGCGGGAGTGACAAATTGATAATTATTAGAGGTTCCCTTTAATCATAAGATAGATTTATCATTGATCTCCAAAAAATGAATCATCATCCTACTTTAACTTCAGATTCTTAAAAATATCTCCCAGAGTGCCCAACTTCCCGTCCTTATCCTCCGTTTCAAGAAACTTCTCATAATCCTCCCGGTCTCTTCTTTCTTCCAGAATCCTTTTTGAGAGCCGAATTCGTCCCTTCTCGTCAATTGCTACAATTTCCACCTGGATTTCCATACCCCTATGAAACCTCTTCTTTGCATCCACCTTTTCAGAATCCTTCAATTCCTCTACGGGAAGCAGGCCTCGTGCCTTTGCTCCGAGCTGCGGAAGTCTGACAAAAAGGCCATAGGGTTTAATATCTTCCACAATCCCTCTCACGATCTGGCCAACTTCAAGGGGCACCATGTCTAATCCTTCCCCACCCTCTGAGGTCCGTTTTTTGATCATCGCCTCTTTGATAGATAGAGATATACGGCGTGCTTGTTGGTCCATTCCCATGACCAGTACATCTACAATATCCCCTTCATGAAGAAGCTTGCTGGGATGAGTAATACGTTCGTAACCGATCTCCGAAATGTGCACGAGGCCATCGACACCTGGAGCCACTTCAACAAAGGCTCCAAAGTCCATGAGCCGAGAGACTTTGCCCCGGATGATTTCACCCTCCTGGAATCCAAGACCCTTTTCCCATGAGTCGGGTTCCAGGGCCTTGATGGAAAGGGAGATTTTTGGACGGCTATCCTTATCAGTTTCAATCTTCATTACTTTTACCCTTATTTCCTGCCCCGGTTTGAGGATCTCCGATGGACGGCGAATCCGTTGGTGGGAGATCTCAGATACATGAACCATCCCTTCGATCCCTCCGATATCGACAAATGCGCCAAAGTCTGTCAGCTTGGTAACCTTTCCTTCACATTCAAGGTCTGGTTGCAACATGGCCAGGGTCTCTTCTGATTTCTTCTTCTGCTCCTCCCCTAAGAGCACACGCCGTGAAACGACAATATTCCGCCCCTTTTCCTTGATTTCCATGATTCGGAACTGATACCTTGCCCCAACATGATCCTCAGGTTTTTCACAGAACTGAATGTCAATCTGGCTTAAAGGACAAAAAGCACGAATGCCGGAGAGATCGACTTCAAAGCCTCCTTTTTTAACAGCCGAAACCCTTCCCTCAACAGGGATAAGGTTCTCTTGTGCATCACGGAGGATTTCGAGGGCATCAACTCCTTGAGCCTTTATCCCCTTAGCGAGATGGATTCCATCTTTGATCGAGGCAACCCTCATTGAAATCGATTCTCCCTCCTTGAGAGTTAGATTTCTATTCTTATCCAGGAATTCTTGAATATCCACAATGCCCTCGCTCTTACCCCCCAAATCAACAAAGATTGTATCTTTGCTGATCTTAATTACTTTCCCTGACACCATATCTCCAGGAGAGATTATACGACCTGGGCTCTCAGAACTAGCTTCAAAAAGCTCTGCAAAACTCTTTTCTTCTATCTCGTTTTCCGTCATGACACCGCACCTTCATAAAATGGATTTTGGTTTTTCTTATGCTGAAGTATAACTTTTTCTATCGATCCAAGAAAGAGCAAGCTGAGGATTACATCATTTGTGGTTTCGCTTGGAACGGATCACTCAAAAAGTATCAAGTTGGCTTGTCCTTTTCATTTTTTTATAGACTAAAACCCCAATGCAAATAGTAATGCAGACCGTAACTCTGAAATCTTCGAAGGACTCAATGTTGTGATCAAGGATCCAATCTTGCTTTTTGAAACTGTTTGAATGTGATCGAGATTCAAGGCGCAGTCTTTTGGCATTCCGTCCTCTTTCGTCAATAAAACCTCAGAAGGAATGTCCCGAATGGTGGAAGTAATTGGAGCCACCGTTGTTTCTCCAAGAAACTCCAATGCGGAGTCCCGCGTTAAAATAACAACCGGCCGATTCTTGTCTGGTTTTGAGAATCTATACCAACGGACTTCTCCTCTTTTCATGACTCCACCCAAACTTGTTCTGTTTCCCAAACACTGAACTCGCTCCGCTTAACAGGTTTACGCTTATAGCCCTCGCGGTGTTTTCTTTCCAATTCACTGGTTCGAGCTTCCTTAACTGCAGCCTTAAGAGCTTGTCGTGTAAAGGCAGATCGTGTCGTCCCAAGACGTTTGGCCACCTTGTCCACAGCGAATAAAAGACCCTCATCTAAAGTCATTTGTACAGTTCTCATTATGCCTCCAGAATAAACATTCTTATAGCTATAATAATCCACATTTCCTTATAAATCAAGACGAATCCTTTTGCCCTTTTAATTCCTAAGTTACCCTAACCTTCAATATCTCCAAAATTACTTCTCCTGAGGTGCCTTTCTTGTCTGTTCGCTAATCCATTGCTGAAGATTGGCAAAGGATTTGACGGTTGAAGAACCCTCAATGGTCTTAACCGCAATCTCCTGCACCTGTTGATACGCCTTCTCTAATTGTTGAGAGAGTTTAGCAATCTGTTCGTTCTGTTCCTTTACGATCTTTTCAAGAGATTCAATTCGGGTTGTGAGAACATTCCTCTCGCCGATGAACTCTCTCTTTTGCAACTCTTCCCTGTTTTTAGCTTCCAGATTCAACTTTTCCATTGTTTCTTTGACGGCTTTGTTGACGGCACCTTCCATCTCTTTGGAAAAGGCACTGACTTTCTTCCTTAACTCGTTCAACTCCTCCTCTCGTTCTGCAATCGTCTTTTCTCTTTCCCTC